>Ga0081606_1000215_pt2 | contig 18212 bp, 21 predicted proteins | sample EareggfetidaYelm_FD_71127 | JGI IMG/M metagenome (GOLD analysis project Ga0081606, IMG submission 71127) | Earthworm egg capsule microbial community from the University of Washington, USA - E. fetida Yelm (SPADES assembly) (version 2) | ecosystem: Host-associated > Annelida > Reproductive system... | reverse complement strand
CTCTACGGCTTTTCTGCCGGCAGTGCCGGCGACACCGTGGCGCGCAGGGTGGGCGACAAACTCGCCGGTTCGGCCTACACCAGCCATGCCGCCGTGGTGGAGAACAAGCCCGGCGCGAGCGGACGGATCGCGCTGGAACTGCTCAAGGCCGCGCCCGGTGATGGCAGCGTGCTGGCGCTGGCGCCGTTCTCGTGCACCGCCATCTATCCCCACATCTACCGCCAGCTCAGCTACGACCCGGCCAACGATTTCCAGCCGGTGTCGATCGCTGCGATCATGCACCACGCCCTGGCGGTGGGGCCGCTGGTGCCGGCGTCGGTCAAGACGATCAAAGACTTCCTGGCCTGGGCCAAGGCCAACCCGGAGCAGGCCAACTATGGCTCGCCCGCCGCCGGCTCGACCCCGCACTTCATTGGCGCCCTGTTCGGTCTGGGCAGCGGGGTCGCGCTCCGGCATGTGCCTTATCGCGGCTCCATACCTGGCGTGACCGATCTGGTGGGCGGGCAGATTGCGGCCATGGTGACCCCCAGCGGGGACTTCACCGCCTACTACAAGGCCGGCAAGCTGCGGCTGCTGGCCACCTCGGGCCATGCGCGCTCACCGTTTACGCCGGATGTGCCCACTTTCGCCGAGCAGGGCCATGCGGAACTGAGCATCGAGGAGTGGCTCGGCTTTTACGCCCCGGGCAAGACCGCCGCCAGCGTCGTGGCCGCCGCCAGTGCGGCGATCAACGCCGCCGTCAAGGAACAGGCGGTCATCGACAGCCTGGCCCTGGTCGGGCTGATTGCCAAGGGATCGACCCCGGCCGAGATGCGCTCTTTCCAGCAAGCCGAGTTCGAGCGCTGGGGCCCGCTGGTCAAGAAAGTCGGCTTCACCGCCGATTCCTGAGCCGGCGGCGGCGCGGCAGGCGGCCCTGGCGCTACGGCTGCGCTCGGTGCCGCAGGCGCGCCGGTTCAGTGCGCGCGGATTTTTGCCGTCTGCACCAGTTTGCCGATGTCCAGATACTCTTGGCGCAGCGTCTGCATCGTGCTTTCGCCGTCGACGAACCTGACCACGACGCTCATCTTGGCAAATTGCGCCTTCACTTGCGGCTCGTCCAGCGCGCGCCGCAGCGTCGCGGCAAGCCGGTCCTGGATCGGCGCAGGCGTTGCGGCGGGCACGAACAAGCCGACCCATGCGACCAATTCTGCGCTCGGGTATCCCGCTTCCCGCACCGTCGGTACATGGGGCAGATCGGGCGAGCGGGTGGCCGACGTGATGGCCAAAGCGCGCAGTTGCCCCTGCTTGACGCGCTGCACTGAGCCAAAGGTGGTGTCAAAGCCCATGCTGACCTGGCCGGCCAGCACGGCCTGCACGCATTGCGGGCCGCTCTTGTAGGGGATCTCCGCGATGTCGATAGCCGCGGCAACCCGGATCGCTTCGCCCGACAGATGCGCCGTGCTGCCCTTGCCGAACGAGGCGTAGCTGATTTTCTCGCCCCTCCTTGCGGCGTCGACGACATCGGCCAGCGTCTGGTACGGCGCGTCGGGTTTGACCACGATGAGATTGGGCAGGGTCGCCATGGTGCCGATGGCGGCGAAGCTGCGCAGCGGGTCGTAAGGCAGCTTGTCCATGATGTGCGGACTGATGGTGAAAGCCGAGTTGGTGCCCATGAACAGCGTATGGCCGTCTGGCTCGGAGCGCGCCACCGCGTCGGCGCCGATCATGGTGCCCGCGCCGGGGCGGTTGTCGATCAGCACCGGCTGGCCCAGCTCGGCCTGGAACTTGGGGCTGAGCAGGCGGGCCATGGAGTCGATGGTGCCGCCGGCCGCGTAGGGCACGACGATCTTGATCGGCCGGCCCGGATAGTCGGCGGCCAGCGCTGCGCCGATGGTCATGGCCATGGCCATGGCCATGATGGCCATCGGCGACAGCGCCGCCCGTATTTTCCGGGTAAGGGTCATTTTCTTGTCTCCTCAGCGCGCGCGGTCTGTGCCGAACAGTTCCCGGATCAGCGCCAGCTTGGGCCGGACCGAGGCGGCGCTGTTGGCATCGAGCTGCATGGCCTTGCTGTAGGCCTGGCTGGCCAGCCAGACGTAGATATCGCCCAGGTTCTCCTGCGCGGTGGCGTAGCCCGGGTTGGCGCGCAGCGCCATTTCCAGCGTCGCGCGGGCCTGGTCCCACTGGTTCTGGCGGGCGTAGAGCACGGCCAGATTGTTATAGGGCTCGGGCAGTTCGGGGAACTCTTGCGTGAGCTCGGTGAAACTGGCGATGGCGCGCTCCGGTTCGCCGGCGTCGGTTTGGGCCAGCGCGCGTAAAAAGCGCAGTTGCGGGTCGCGCGGATGCTCCGTCAGGCGCTGCTCGGCCAGGGTCAGCGCTTGGGCGGCCTGGCCGGATTGGAGTAGCGCAGAGATGTCGGCATGGTCGTCCGCCTGGGCCCGGCCCGCGCCCGGCAGGGCGGTCAGCGCCAGCCATTGCAGCAGGCATGCAAATAGACGTAAGGCTTGCTCCTGCTGCTGGCCGGCTGTGCCGGCAGTGCGCCGCCGGCCCCATGGCCCGGGCGCCTGCTGGGCTTGCTCCCGGCCGATGCGCTGCTGCTCGGCGAGCAGCACGATGCCGCCGAGCACCAGCGCTTGCAACGCCAGGCCGTGCAATGGCTTGCAGCGCGCGGGCAGTTGGCTGCCGTGGTCATCGAAATGGCCGAGCACGGGCATGGCACCCGGGGCCTGCCACGCCAGGCTTCGCAGGCCCAGGCCCGGGCCGCGCTGCAGTGGAACGACGCTGCCTGGCCCTGGAGCAGCTATGGCCCGGTGGTGATGGCCGCCGTGGCTGCGGGCGCTCCGGTGCTCGGCGGCAATCTGCCGCGCAGTCGCCTGCGCGCCGCGATGGACGATGCCGCCTGGGACCGGCATCTGCCGGCCCCGGCGCTGCAGCGGCAGTACGACGCGCTGCGCCAAGGCCATTGCGGGCTGCTGCCCGAGGCGCAGTTGGTGCCGATGGCGCGCATGCAGATCGCCCGCGACGCGAGCCTGGCCCGCACCGTGCAGCAGGCGCTGCACCCCGGCCAGAGTGTGCTGCTGCTGGCCGGCAACGGCCATGTGCTGCGCCGCCTGGGCGTGCCCACCCACTGGCCGGCCAGTCTGGTGTCCAAAGTGGTGATGATGCAGACGCTGCAGACGCAATCGGCACGCACTGAGATCGACGATGAGGCCGACATGGTGATCACCACGCCCGCCCTGCCGCCGCGCGATGCCTGCGCCGTATTGCGGCGCTCCCGGTCCGGCATGGCGGCGCCCCCGGCCCTGAGCAGCGCCAGCCCGGCTGCGACAATCGCGCCCCGCCCATGACCCATGCCTATGTCCTGACCCTGTCCTGCCCCGACCGTCTGGGGCTGGTGCACGCCGTCTCGGGCTTTTTGCTCGAACATGGCGGCAACATCGAAGAAGCCGCGCAGTACAACGACCACGCCACGGGCCTGTTCTTCATGCGCGTGCGGTTTGCCTGCGCGTTGCATGACCAGGCCGGCTTCCAAGACCGGCTGGGCCGCTTCGCCGCGCTCCATCAGATGCGCTGGAGCCTGCATCTGGCGGCCGAGCCGGTCAGGACCGTGCTGCTGGTCAGCAAGGAGGGCCATTGCCTGAACGACCTGCTGTTTCGCTGGCAATCGGGCCTGCTGCCGGTGGATATCCGCGCCATCATCAGCAACCACCGCGACTTTTGTCCGCTGGCGGCCAGCTACGCCGTGCCGTTTCACCACCTGCCCGTCAGCGCCGCCACCAAGGCGCAGGCCGAGGCCAGGCTGCTGGAGATCATCGAGGCCGAGGGCGCCGAACTGGTGGTGCTGGCGCGCTACATGCAAGTGCTGTCGGACGCGCTGTGCCGGCAACTGGCCGGCCGCGTGATCAACATCCACCACAGCTTCCTGCCCAGTTTCAAGGGCGCAAAGCCGTACCACCAGGCCCATGAGCGTGGCGTCAAGCTCATCGGCGCCACGGCCCACTATGTGACGGCCGATCTCGACGAAGGCCCGATCATCGAGCAGGATGTCGCGCGCGCCGAGCACACCGATACCGTCGAGACCCTGATCGCGCGCGGCCGCGACACCGAAAGCCAGGTGCTGGCCCGCGCGGTCAAATGGCACAGCGAGCACCGCGTGCTGCTCGATGGACACAAAACGGTGGTTTTCCGATGAGTGGTCGCGCCGTCGGGGACATCGATACGAAGAGGGCCTCGAAATCACCGACAATCGCAGCGATGGACTGGCTCGACGACGTGAAATGGGATGCGCAGGGCTTGGTGCCGGTGATCGCGCAAGAGCAGGGCACGGGCGACGTGCTGATGCTGGCCTGGATGAACCGCGAGGCGCTGCGGCAGACCGCAGCACTCGGGCGCGCCGTGTACTTCAGCCGCTCGCGCGGCAAGCTGTGGTTCAAGGGCGAGGACTCGGGCCATGCGCAGACGGTGCACGAGATCCGCCTCGATTGCGACCGTGATGTGCTGCTGCTGCGGGTCACGCAGCAGGGCCACCAGCCCGGCATTGCCTGCCATACCGGGCGCCATAGCTGCTTTTTCAGCCGGCTCGGCGACGGCGCCTGGCAGGCGGTCGATGCGGTCTTGAAAGACCCCCGGGCCATCTACGGCTGAACCCCATGCCTGATGACGATTTGCAACACCGCTCGCAGGACATTCTGGCGCGCCTGGCCGCCGTCATCGAAAGCCGCAAGATCGCCCATGGCGGCGACCCCGCCAAGAGCTACGTTGCGCGCCTGCTGCACCAAGGCCCGGACGCCTTTCTGAAGAAGATCGGCGAAGAGGCCACCGAAGTGGTCATGGCCGCCAAGGATGCCGACCATGGGGCCGACAAGGCAAAAATCATCTGCGAAGTGGCCGATCTGTGGTTTCATTGCATGGTCGCTCTGGCCCACTACGGATTGACGCCCGACCAAGTGCTGGCCGAGTTGCAGCGCCGCGCAGGCAGCAGCGGCATCGAGGAAAAGGCGCTGCGCAAGCTGCTCGGACGTGGCAGCGCCGACCAGGCCAGGGAGTCGCCATGATGGACAGGGCGGTGCTGCCCGGGCGCGGGTTTGCCGTACCGGCATGACCGGCAGCCCCGGCCCGCGCAAGCGGCACACCGCCATGCGCCACGGTGCCCATGATGACGCAGACTGAAACATCCCCGCGACGGCTGAACCTGGCGCTGCAAGGCGGCGGCTCGCATGGCGCGCTCACCTGGGGCGTGCTGGATGCGCTGCTCGAAGACGGGCAGTGGCAGTTCGATGGCGTCAGCGGCACCAGCGCGGGCGCGATGAACGCCGTGGCCCTGGCCCATGGCTTCGCCCGGGCGGCGCAGGCGCACAAAGACCCCGGCGCGGTCCACCGGGCCGGTTGCGCGCTGGCCCGGGAATCGCTCACGCGGCTATGGGAGGGGGTCGGCACCCTGGGCAACCTGATGGGCGGGCTGCCTTTGGCGACGGCCAACCCGGTCTTGGGCATGATGCGCCAGTGGCTCTCGCCCTACCAGACCAACCCGCTGGACATCAACCCGCTGCGCGGTTTGCTCGAGCGCGAGATCGACTTCGCGCTGCTGCGCGCAGCGCATGGCGCCCGACCGGTCGCGGCGCATCGCGTTCCACATGGCTCGGCGCATGGCGCCGAGGGGACGACGGCAGACGGGCCCAAGGTGTTCGTCTGCGCCACCAACGTGCGCACCGGGCGCAGCCAGATCTTCAGCGGCCCGCGCCTGAGCGTCGATGCGGTGATGGCCTCGGCCTGCCTGCCGCTGCTGTTCCAGGCCGTCGAGATCGACGGCGAGCATTACTGGGACGGGGGCTACTCGGGCAACCCTGCGCTGCACCCGCTGATCTACCAGACCGGCACCTCGGACATCCTGCTGGTGCAGATCAACCCCATCGAGCACCCGACGCTGCCGCATTCGGGCGCCGAGATCATCGAGCGCATCAACGAGGTCACCTTCAACGCCAGCTTGCTGGCCGAACTGCGCGCCATCGAGTTCGTGCGCCGCCTGCTGGCCGAGGGCAAGCTCGATCCGCGCCGCTACAAGAGCGTGCGCATGCACCGCATCGACGGCGGCGCGGTGCTGCAGCCGTTTGCGGCCGACAGCAAGATGCGCGCGGACCTGGCCTTCGTGCGCCAACTCTTTGCCTTGGGCCGTGAGGCCGGCCAGCAGTGGCTGCAGGCGCACCGCCAGGATGTGGGGCTGCGCCCCTCGATCAAGATCGCGGACAATGCGTAGCTCTCGTTCCTGCCGTATCCCTTTGCTTGACCATGCACGATCCGAACTGCCTTTTTTGCAAAATCATCGCCGGCCGGCTGCCGTCGAAGAAAGTCCATGAAGACGAAGAAATCTTCGCCTTCCACGACATCCACCCCTGGGCGCCGGTGCATTTCTTGCTGGTTCCCAAACTGCATATCCCGTCGATGGCCCAGGTCGATGCCGGGCACGCGGGCCTGCTCGGGCGCATGATGGCGCTGGCACCCCGGCTGGCGCTGGAGCAGGGGTGCAACCCGTACCCCGAGGGGGGCTTTCGCATCGTGGTCAACACCGGCGGCGAGGGGGGGCAGGAAATCCACCACCTGCATCTGCATGTGATGGGCGGCCCCCGCCCTTGGCTCAAGGGCTGAACGCAAGGGCTGAACCCGGCCCATGGGCCGCCGTCTAAAATGGGCGCCATTCATCAGGAGAGAACTCATGGGCACTTTTTCCATCTGGCACTGGCTGGTCGTGCTGCTGGTCGTCGTCGTGGTGTTCGGCACCAAGAAACTCAGGAACATCGGCACCGATCTGGGCAGCGCCGTCAAGGGCTTCAAGGACGGCATGAAGGACGCGGCGACCGATACCGCGCCCGCAGGCCAGGTGGCCAACCAGTCCACTGCCGACCAGACCATCGATGTCCAAACCAAACCAAAAGGCTGAGCCGGTGGCGCCGACTGGCCCCGCACCGGCGCTTGACCCATGATTGACATCGGCCTGTCCAAGATGGCGCTGATCGGCGCCGTGGCCCTGATCGTGATCGGCCCGGAAAAGCTGCCCCGCGTGGCGCGCACGGTCGGCACGCTGCTGGGCAAGGCGCAGCGCTATGTGGCCGATGTCAAGGCCGAGGTCAACCGGTCGATGGAGCTCGACGAACTCAAGAAGATGAAGGACACGGTGGAGAGCGCCGCGCGCGAGGTGCACGACTCGATACAGACCAGCGCCAGCGCATTCGAGAAGGACTGGGCCGAGGCCATCGACAGCGCCGCCCTGCCGGGTTCGACGGCGACGGTGGCCGCGCCCGCGCCCGAGTACAAACACCCGGGCAAGCGCTGGCGCCTCAAGCGCAGCGCGCTGCCCCAGTGGTACAAGGCCAGGAGCGGCGTGCGCAGCAAAGCCCTGTCCGGCGCGGCCCGTGTGGCGCGCTACCGGCCCGGAAAATCCCGCTGACACCGCTTCGGGCGCGCTGCCCGGGCCTACCGACCATACAGACGGCCCGAACGCCCACGAGCATCCAACATGTCCGAAACCCCCTCCCCGGAAGACGAACTCGCCGGCACCGAACAGCCCTTCGTGCAGCACCTGGTGGAACTGCGCGACCGGCTGCTCAAAGCCATCGCCGCCGTTGGCATCGCGCTGGTCATCCTGTTTTTCTTTCCGGGGCCCGGCGCGCTGTACGACTTTCTGGCCGCGCCGCTGGTGGCGCACCTGCCCAAGGGGGCCACGCTGATCGCCACTTCGGTGATCTCGCCGTTCGTGGTGCCGCTGAAAATCCTGCTGATGACGGCCTTTTTGCTGGCCCTGCCCTATGTGCTGTGGCAGGTCTGGGCCTTTGTCGCGCCCGGCCTGTATGCGCACGAGAAAAGGCTGGTGCTGCCGCTGGTGCTCTCCAGCACGCTGCTGTTTTTCATCGGCGTGGCGTTTTGCTACTACTGGGTGTTCGGCCAACTGTTTGCTTTCATCCAGAGCTTTGCGCCCAAGACCATTACGGCAGCGCCCGACATCGAGGCCTACCTGAACTTCGTGCTGTCGATGTTCCTGGCCTTCGGGCTGGCGTTCGAGGTGCCGATTGCCCTCGTGGTCTTGGTGCGCATGGGCGTGGTCAGTGTGCAAAAGCTGCGCGAATTTCGCGGCTATTTCGTCGTGCTGTCGTTTATCGTGGCGGCCATCGTGACCCCGCCCGACGTGGTCTCGCAGTTGTCGCTGGCCCTGTCCATGTGCGCCCTGTACGAGGTCGGCCTGTGGGCCGCGCAACTGTTCATCAAGCACACCCGGGCGCCCGACGCCCCCGAGGAGACTGCCTCGTGATGGATAATCGCCGGCTTGCCGCAAGGCACCTCCAACGGCCCATCCCATGATTTTGGTTACCGGCGGCGCGGGCTTCATCGGCGCCAACTTCGTGCTCGACTGGCTTGCGTCTTCAGACGAGCCGGTGCTCAACCTCGACAAGCTGAGCTACGCCGGCAACCTGCACAACCTGGAGGGCCTGCACCAAGACCCGCGCCATCGGTTCGTGCAAGGGGACATCGGCGACAGCGCATTGCTGGCCGGCTTGCTGGCCGAGCACCAGCCGCGCGCCATCGTCCATTTCGCGGCCGAGTCGCATGTCGATCGCTCCATCCACGGCCCGGAAGATTTCATCCAGACCAACATCGTCGGCACTTTCCGGCTGCTCGAAGCGGTGCGCCGATACGGCGCCGCGCTGCCCGACCGCGCCCGGCAGGGCTTGCGCTTCCTGCAAGTGAGCACCGACGAGGTCTACGGCTCTTTGGCGCCCCGGGAGCCGGCTTTCGCCGAAACCCGCGCATTCCAGCCCAACAGCCCCTACAGCGCCAGCAAGGCGGCCAGCGACCACTTGGTGCGCGCCTGGCACCACACCTATGGCCTGCCGGTGCTGACCACCCATTGCAGCAACAACTACGGGCCGTTGCAGTTCCCGGAGAAACTGATCCCGCTGATGATCGTCAACGCCCTGGCGGGCCAGCCATTGCCGGTGTACGGCGACGGCCTGCAGCGGCGTGACTGGCTGTATGTGAAAGACCATTGCAGCGCCATCCGCCGCGTGCTGGAGGCCGGCCAGGTGGGCCACAGCTACCACATCGGCGGCGGCAACGAGCAAGCCAACATCGACATCGTGCACAGCATCTGCACCCTGCTCGACGCGCTGCGGCCCCGTCCCGACGGCCAGAGCTACCTGAGCCAGATCGCGCATGTGCAAGATCGCCCCGGCCATGACCGGCGCTACGCCATCGACGCGCGCAAGATCGGGCGCGAACTGGGCTGGCAACCGGCCGAGACCTGGGCCAGCGGCATCCGCAAGACCGTGCAGTGGTATCTGGAGCACCCGCAATGGGTGGCCCAGGTACAGACCGGCGCCTACCGGGACTGGGTGCAGACCTGCTACCCGCAGGTTCCAGCGGCCGATGCGGCCGGGGAGATCCGAGCGGCGGGCAGCGGCGCATGAACATCCTGCTTTTTGGCCGCAACGGGCAGTTGGGCTGGCAGTTGCAGCGCAGCCTGGCGGTTTTGGGGCCGGTCACGGCGCTGGGCCATGACAGCACCGGGCATTGCGCAGACTTTGCCAACCCCTGCGGCGTGGTCGACACCGTGCGCGCGCTGCGCCCGGACGTGATCGTGAACGCGGCGGCCCATACGGCCGTCGACCGGGCCGAAAGCGAGCCTGACCTGGCGCGCACCCTGAACGCGCTGACGCCCGGCGCATTGGCGCAAGAGGCGGCCAGATCGGCGGCGCTGTTCGTGCACTACAGCACCGACTACGTGTTCGACGGCAGCGGGCAGCGGCCCTGGCTGGAGACCGACCCCCCTGCGCCGCTCAGCGTCTATGGCCGCACCAAGCTCGAAGGCGAGCAAGCGGTGCAGCAATCGGGCGCGCAGCACCTGATCTTTCGCACCAGTTGGGTCTACGCGGCGCGCGGCGCCAACTTTGCCAAGACCATGCTGCGGCTGGCGCAGCAGCAAGAGCGCCTGACGGTGATCGATGACCAGTGGGGCGCGCCCACGGGCGCCGAACTGCTGGCCGATGTCACGGCCCACGCCATCCGACAACTGCAGCAGCGCCCGCAGGATGCGGGCCTGTACCACCTGGCCGCAGCCGGCGCCACCACCTGGAACGGCTATGCCCGGTATGTGCTGGCCCGGGCGCGCCAATCGCCGCTGGCCGGCAAGATCATGGCCAAGGAGGTGCTGCCGATCTCCGGCAGCGCCTTCCCGACCCCGGCCATACGCCCCCGCAACTCACGCCTCGACACGCACAAGCTGCAAACGCGCTTCGGCCTGACCCTGCCCCATTGGCAGACCGGCGTGGCGCGCATGTTGAGCGAAATCCTCTGCCCATCCTGATGACGACACGCAAAGGCATCATCCTGGCCGGCGGCTCCGGCACCCGCCTGCACCCGGCCACGCTGGCCATCAGCAAGCAACTGCTGCCGGTGTACGACAAGCCGATGATCTACTACCCGCTGAGCACCCTGATGCTGGCCGGCATGCGCGAGATCCTGATCATCAGCACCCCGCAGGACACGCCGCGCTTCGAGCAACTGCTCGGCACCGGCCAGCAATGGGGCATTGCGCTGCACTACGCGGTGCAGCCGCACCCGGACGGCCTGGCGCAGGCGTTCCTGATTGGCGAAACCTTCCTCGGCGACGCCCCCAGCGCGCTGGTGCTGGGCGACAACATCTTCTACGGCCACGACTTTCACGAACGCCTGGGCCGTGCCATGGCGCGCACCGAAGGGGCGAGCGTGTTTGCCTACCATGTGCAAGACCCTGAGCGCTACGGCGTGGTCGGGTTCGATGCCCAAGGCAAGGCGGTTTCGCTGCAGGAAAAGCCGTCCGCGCCGCCCTCGAGCTACGCGGTGACGGGGCTGTACTTTTATGACAACCAGGTGGTCGAACTGGCCCGGGGGCTGAAGCCCTCGCAGCGCGGCGAATACGAGATCACCGACCTGAACCGCCGGTACCTGGAACAAGCGCAACTGCATGTCGAAATCATGGGCCGTGGCTACGCCTGGCTGGACACCGGCACCCACGAAAGCCTGCTACAGGCCGGGCAGTTCATCGCCACACTGGAACACCGCCAGGGCCTGAAAATCGCCTGCCCCGAGGAGATCGCCTGGCGCCAACGGTGGATCGACGGCGCACAGTTGGAACGCCTGGCGCAGCCGCTGTGCAAAAGCGGCTACGGGCAATACCTGTTGCGCGTGCTCGCCGACAAGATTTACTGAACCCCCCTCCCATGCCTCCCATGCAAGTGACTGCGTTGGCCATTCCCGAAGTCGTTCTGATCGAGCCCCAGGTTCATGGCGACGCGCGCGGCTTTTTCTACGAGAGCTTCAACCAGCGCGCCTTCGAGCAGGCCACTGGCTGCGCCGGGCGCTTCGTGCAGGACAACCACAGCCGCAGCGCCCAAGGCGTATTGCGCGGCTTGCACTACCAGATCCGGCAACCGCAGGGCAAACTGGTGCGCGTGGTGCACGGGGCGGTGCTGGATGTGGTGGTGGATCTGCGCAAAAGCTCGCCCAGCTTCGGCCAATGGGTGGCCGAGGAGCTCAGTGCAGACAACCACCGCCAGCTCTGGGCGCCGCCGGGCTTCGCCCATGGCTTCGTCGTGCTCAGCGACAGCGCCGAATGCCTGTACAAGACCACCGACTACTACGCGCCCGCCCATGAGCGCTGCATCGCCTGGGACGACCCGGCGCTGGCGATAGACTGGCGCCTGCGCGGCAACCGGCCCCTGCTGTCGCCCAGAGATGCGCAGGCGCCGCCACTGGCCCATGCCGAGGTGTTCACATGAAACCCATCCCCTTGTTCTGCGCTGCCTCAGCCAATGCAGGGCTGGACCTGCGCGGCGCGATCGACGCCGTGCTCGACAGCCACCATTTCATCCTGGGCAGCAAGGTGCGCGCGTTCGAGCAGGCCTACGCCAGCTACCAACGGACAGACCACTGCGTCAGCGTGGCCAACGGCTCGGACGCGCTGGAACTGGCCTTGCGCGCGCTGGGAATCGGCGCGCCAGCGCGCGTCGTCACGGTGGCGAATGCCGGCTTTTATGCCAGCACGGCCGTGCATGCCGTAGGGGCCAGGCCGCTGTATGTCGATGTCACCGAAGACACGCTCACCCTGTGCCCCGACGCATTGGCCCAGGCGCTGGCGCTGGCGCCGAAACCGGCGGCCGTGATCGCGACCCACTTGTACGGCCAGATGGCCAATATGCCGGCCATTGCCGCGCTGTGCGCCAACGCCGGGGTGGCGTTGATCGAGGACTGCGCCCAGGCCCATGGCGCCGAACTGCAAGGCAAAAAAGCCGGCGCCTGGGGCGATCTTGCCTGCCTGAGCTTTTACCCGACCAAGAACCTGGGGGCCTTGGGCGACGGCGGGGCGGTGCTGACCGCGAACGCGGCGCTGGCCGACAGGCTGCGCCAACTGCGCCAATATGGCTGGTCCGACAAATACCATGTCGACATCCCCGGGGGGCGCAACAGCCGGCTCGACGAATTGCAGGCGGCGGTGCTGCTGGCCAAACTGCCGCAGCTCGACGCGCACAATGCCTGGCGCCGCCGGGTCGCCGCCCGCTACAGTGCCGCCTTGGCAGGGCTGCCGCTGCGCTGTCCGGCGCCGCCGGGGCCGGATTTCGTGGCCCACCTGTACGTGCTGCGCACTGCGCAGCGTGACGCACTGGCGCAGCATCTGCAAGCGCAAGCGGTCGGCTTCGGGCTGCATTACCCGGTGGCGGACCACCTTCAGCGCGCCTACCCGGGCGCGGCCTGCTGCGGCCCGCTGACGGTGACGCAGCAAGCCTGCGCCCAGGTCCTGTCCCTGCCCTGCTACCCCGGCCTGTCCGACGCGGATGTGGACCGGGTCAGCGCCGCAGTCCGCTCTTTCTTTGCCCGGGCCTGAAGATGCTCTCGCTGCTGATCCCGGTGTACCGCAACGAGACCGGCCTGCCAGACCTGCTGGCAGCCGTGCAGTCGCTGCACGCCCGGCTGGAGGGGGCGATGGAAACCGTGTTCGTGGTCGATGGCAGCCCGGACCGCTGCTACGAGATCCTGCGCGAGCGATTGCCGCACTGCGCGCTGCGCGCGCGCCTGGTGCTGCTGTCGCGCAACTTCGGCTCTTTTGCCGCCATCCGTGTCGCGCTGCAACGGGCCAGCGGAACGTATTTTGCCGTGCTGGCGGCCGACCTGCAGGAGCCGCCCGAGTTGGTGCTGCGCATGCACGCAGCCCTGTCGCGCGCCGATTGCGATGTGGTCATCGGCGTGCGGCAGACGCGCCACGAGCCGCTGACCACGCGCTTGCCGGCGCAGATTTTCTGGTGGCTTTACCGGCGTTACGTGCTGCCCGAAATCCCCCCGGGCGGGGTGGATGTGTTTGCCTGCAACCGGGCCTTCAGGGACAGCTTGCTGCAACTGCAAGAGCGCCATAGCTCGTTGATCGCGCAGATGTTCTGGCTGGGTTTTCGCCGCCAACAACTGCCCTATGTGCGCCAGCCGCGCCAGCATGGCGTGTCGGCATGGACGCTGCGCAAAAAGCTCGGCTACATGGCCGACAGCATTTTCGCCTTCACCGACCTGCCCATCCGCTGGCTGCTGCGCGCCGGCCTGGGCGGCACGCTGGCGGCCACGGCGGTGGGCGCCGCCGTGCTGGCCGCCAAGCTGCTCGGCGCCATCACTGTGCCCGGCTATGCCATGATCATGCTGACGATCGTTTTCTTTGGCGCGCTGAACCTGCTCAGCCTGGGCGTCGTCGGCTCCTACGCCTGGCGCGCCTACGAAAACACCAAGGCGCGGCCCCTGGCCGTGGTGCTGCGCGACGAGCAGTTCGGCCCGCCCGGCGTCAGCAACCCCGGCGAGCAGCCCCATGCCTGATTACTTCGTCCATCCGCAGGCCCTGTGCGAGTCCACCGCAGTCGGTGCCGGAACGCGCATCTGGGCCTTCGCCCATGTCTTGCCAGGGGCCAGGATCGGCGCCGACTGCAACGTCTGCGACCATGTCTTCATCGAAAACGACGTGTGGCTGGCCGATCGCGTCACCATCAAATGCGGTGTCCAGCTATGGGACGGCATCCGGCTGGAATCGGATGTGTTCGTCGGCCCCAACGCCACCTTCAGCAATGACCGTTTCCCCCGCAGCCGGCAGCGCCCCGAAGCCTTTGCCCGGACCGTCGTGCGCCAGGGGGCATCGATAGGCGCCAATGCCACCTTGCTGCCAGGCATCACGGTCGGCGCGCAGGCGATGGTGGGCGCAGGCGCGGTCGTCACCCGCTCCGTGCCGCCCAAGGCCATCGTGGTGGGCAACCCGGCAAAGATCGTCGGCTATGTGCAAGCCCCGGGCGCAAAGACCGGGACGCCAGGCCCGCGCCCGACCGGCGTCGACGGCGTGACCCTGCACCACTTGCACCAGGTGCAGGACATGCGGGGCAGCCTGTCGGTGGCCGAATTCGGCAGCGATGTGCCCTTTGCCGTGCGCCGGTATTTTTTGGTGTTCGATGTGCCGAGCATGCAGGTGCGCGGAGAACATGCCCACCACCAGTGCCGCCAGTTTCTGGTCGCCGTCAAGGGCAGCGTCCATGTGCTGGCCGACGACGCCCGGCACAGCGAGGAATTCATTTTGGACCGCCCCGCACTGGGACTGCTGTTGCCGCCCATGACCTGGAGCGTTCAGTACCGCTATTCGCCGGATGCCGTCTTGCTGGTTCTGGCGTCCGAGCACTACGACCCCGAGGACTATATCCGGGACTACGATCGATTCGTGGTGCTGGCCCGGGCGCTCCACCGGCCGCCGGCCGCCGGCATCGATTCCGCCTGATCCATGCGCCACAGCCTGCACCGATTTCTGGCCTCCGGCATGTTGAATACGCTGGCCTCCTACGCGCTGTATCGGCTGCTGCTCGACTTCATGGTCATGACCTATGCCTGGGCCTACAGCATTTCCTGGCTTGTCGGCATCGGGGTCGCGTATGGCCTGCAGCGGTACTATGTCTTTCGGCAAACCGGCGGGAGATTCGGCCTGCTGTGGGTCGGCGCCATTTATCTGGCGCAATATCTGCTGGGCCTGGCCTTGGTGGTCTTATGGGTTCGGGGCTGGGGATTGCCGCAGATATGGGCTCCGGTTTTTTCGATCATGGTCTCTTTTCCATTGACCTATCTGGCGAGCCGGCGGGTTTTTCGCGCTCGATGATGTAGGGCTTGCGCCACTGCATGAATGGCAGTTCGATGCAATGATGGCTCAGCCTGGCCAGCGGCAGCATCAACAAAAAGCACAGCAAGGCCCAGGGCAATGCGACAAGGAAATGGGATATGTCCATGATGCGCTCGTGAATGAACCTTGCCGCATGAAAAACAAAAAACATATGCAGCAGATAGATCGAATAGGAGTATTCGCCAATTCTGGCCAGAAACAGGGAAACCCCGCTGCAGGCCCTGGAGTTGCGGTTGCGATGCGGGGCGCATGGCTCCCGGCGATCGTACCAGGCAATGAAAAGGGCAAAGAAAACCCCCTCCACGCTGCCCATGACGATCCACAGGGGATTGCCCGAAGGGTAGCCGGGCGAACGCATGAATCCGCCCCGGGCATCGAACATCCAATAGAAAATGCAAAAAGCCAGCGCCGCCACCCCGACCCCCACGTCCCCCGTTGCCGGGCGCAAAATCCTGCGCGGCAAGTGACAGGCCAACATGCCCAGCACGAATTGATCGATCCGCCCGATGATGGTGAAGTACGCCAGATTTTGCACTTCACCATATTCCCTGTGCCAGAGGTATCGGGTCAAAATGGCGCAGGCCAGCACCAAGGCCATGTTCCAGAGCGACTTGCGCGCCAGCAGCAGCAACAGCGGCAGCAGAAGATAAAAATGCCATTCGACGGTGATCGACCAGCCCCCATGGGGAAGGCTCGGAAACACCAAGCCCCGGACCAGCGCCAGCAGCTGATTTTTCACCTCTGCCCCGGGCGCCGCCGAGAACAACGCAAAAATCAAATCGAGCGCGACCACGAACAGCAGCAATGGCAGCAGCCGCAGCGCACGGTTGAACAGAAAGCGGGGGTAGCTGATATTTTTACCATCGAGCAGCTTGGCAAAAAGATAGCCGCTCAGGGTCATGAACAGGGAAACGCCCACATGGCCCTCGTCGAGCAATGCCAGCGGGAACAGCGCAAAGAAGGCGGCGGCCTGGCCAAAAGGCACAGGGTAGCCATTGGTGAAATGCAGAAAATGCCAGCAAAAAACCATCAGCGCCGCGAGTGCACGGAGATGATCCAGCGCCGGGTAATGCTCGCCCGCCGTCGATCTCATGGCGCTGCGTCGGCTGGGCGGGCATCGATCTCCCGGGCCAGCCCCTGGGCCAGCGCCCGGTAGAGCGCGTCGGAGCCGAACCGGTCATTGGCCGGATCCAGAGAAAATTCATTGTGCTTGCGCTCGACCAGCCGCCCTTGCCAGCGCGGCTCCAGAAAGAAAGAAAGAAAATCCGCGCCTTGCCGGGCATGGCCGTCCAGCACCGCTTGCAACTGCGGCCATGGCAGTGCCTTCAACGGGTGGAACTCGGTGATGCCATAACTTGGATGCCGGGTCCGCCGGTACCATGGGTCGAAATACTTTCCGTATGCGGCAGCGCCATACAGGCTGACGCCCAGCCGCAGGCTGGAGAAGCTGGCCAGCGACGGGTCGACGGCGAATTTGCTCGCATCCCAACCGGGGTTGGTAAATGGAATGATTTGGTGCGTGTAATGCCTCGTCCGTGCCAGGCATGATTGGCTGACGACATCATCGAAAAACCGCAAATAATTGACCACTTGCAGCCCGCGAAAAGCGTGCCACAGCGGCACCATCGGGTTGTAGTAGTAAGAGGAATGCTCCCGGGGCAGATCGATATGCGCCGCAATGTCCCCCTGCGCCAGCGTGCCGGCGGGCAGGGCCTGTTGCGCTTGCAACCGGGGCGTGGTCTGGCGCCGGTCCATGATGGCAATATGGCGCGTGCCCAGCGCCGTCAATCGGCCAGGCGCTGCCTCCAGAAAAATGTCGAGCCGGTGCAGGCCCGCAGGCAGGCTTTTGAAATCCATGTCGAAGCGCCATCCGGTATTGGCATCGCGCAATTGCGGCAGCGCCTGCAGCACGTCTTGCCGGCCTTGGTTCACGGGCGTTTTGCCAATGAATGCGCCATTGCGGTAAATATGCACCCAGGCCGGCTCCCCGCTGCTTCTGCCCGGGGCGTAAGCCCAGCCTGCGATGGGCAGGCTGCCATGGGCAAATGCGTCCAGATGCTCCGTATAGCGCTGCAACGGCTCTGAGCGGATATCCTTGGCCGGGGGAAATATGGCGTCGAATGACGGGTAATCGGCGCCCAATATGCGATTGAGGTCGGCGATGCGCGCAAACTGCTGGCGCAGGTACTGGCGAAACCCTTGCACCGACGCCGCGCTGTAATCGGTGATGCGATACGGCCCGGTAAAACCCATGCCGGCCTGAAAATCAGGAAACAGGTGGTGCAACTCGCCGAGCAAGGTGACCCCTTTGACCTTGGCGACGGCCTCGGGCGCCAACTGGCACAGCGCGCCCAGCATGGCCCGGGTCGCCTCGACGCGCCGGCGCGTGATTTCGGTGTCGGTGCGGGCAAAGGTCCACGGGTATATCGGCTCGCCGTAGTAGCTGTCCCGCGCCAGCGGCCCCTGCCGGGTATGGGCCAGGTTCGCCGGATCGCCGGCCAGCGCCTCCTCCAGGGGGGAATGCACAGAAAAATGCGTGGCAAACAGGTACAGGATGACCGGGCGGTCGGTGTCGCGGATGGTGCGCGCCAGCCGCTGCACACGCTCCATGTCAACGGCCCAGCCCTCTGGCGTCTGACGAAACAGTTGCAGCAACGGCACCGGCAGCGTGTAGCCCAGCGGGTAGCGCTGCGCCCCGCCCCGCCGGGGCTGCAAGGCGGTCAGCGTCGATTCCACCAGCGCTGCGGCAGAGCCCCGGGCAGGATCGGTGCAGGCTTGCTCCAACGGGGTGCTGCGCGCCGTCGCCGGCAGCAGCACGCAGGTGTCGATCACGCCGATCATCGGGGCCAGCAGCATGGACCTGGCCGCCGGGGGCGCGGCCGGCGCGGCGCGTTGCAACAAGGCCAGCCCCCAGCCGCCCAGGCCCAATGCCAGGCAGGCGCTGCCAACGATGATCAGAGGTGCCAAGATGGGTGCCACGGTGAAAGTACGATGTGTATCGAGCAGCCGCGACTGTAAGGCACAC
>Ga0081606_1000415_pt1 | contig 18227 bp, 15 predicted proteins | sample EareggfetidaYelm_FD_71127 | JGI IMG/M metagenome (GOLD analysis project Ga0081606, IMG submission 71127) | Earthworm egg capsule microbial community from the University of Washington, USA - E. fetida Yelm (SPADES assembly) (version 2) | ecosystem: Host-associated > Annelida > Reproductive system... | reverse complement strand
AACACCGATGTCGGCCACGCCGATGAAAGTCTTGAGCAAGTGAATCGACGAGATGCCAATGATGGCCATCGCCAGCTTCACCTTCAACACGTTCGCGTTCACGTGCGAGAGCCACTCCGGCTGATCGGGATGGTCATCAACCTTGATGCGTGAAACAAACGTCTCGTAACCGCCGATGATCACCATGATGAGCAGATTCGCGATCATGACCACGTCGATCAGGCCGAGCACGGCCAGCATGATGATGACCTCGTTGACGTGCGACGGATCGTGAAGAACCTTCGCACCCAGAGTCCAGAGTTCTGTCATGAACACGTACACGTAGATCCCCTGGGTGACGATGAGTCCCAGGTAGAGCGGAGCCTGCAGCCAGCGGCTGAAAAAGATGACGGAGCCGACCGTACGGCTAACCGCGCGCGTGGCGCTACGAGCAGGCGAAGTCGGCGGGGCGAGTTCTGTCACGGGGATTCCTCACGGTTCAGGCACGCTAACGCTGGTGCACAAACGCACCATTCTACAGAATGCGCTGGCGCGGATCAGGGTGGGGATGCGCGGCAAGCAGTGCCCTCACATATTCGTGCTCAGGACTACTGAGCAGCGACGCGGTGTCCGCTAGTTCCACGATCCGACCTGCGTTCATAACCGCGATACGGTCGGAGATCTGAGCAAGAACGGCGAGCTGATGGCTCACAAACAGGATCGCAAGCCCGAGTTCGTCACGCAGATCCACGAACAGGTTGAGAAGCTGCGCCTGAACAGACACGTCGAGTGCACTCACCGCTTCGTCAGCGATCAACACGTCGGGGTCGGCCGCGAGTGCACGTGCAATTGCAACGCGCTGGCGCTGACCACCCGACAGTTCACTCGGCCTGCGTGATGCCATGCTCCGGTGCAGATGCACGCGATCGAGCAGGGTGGCGACAAACGAGTTCGGATCGCTGCTGCCCGGCATCTTGTGAACACGACCGACCTCAAGGATCGCCGCACCCACCGTCATCCGTGGATCCAGCGAGGCGTATGGGTCCTGGAAAACCATCTGGATGCGACGCCGGAGCGCGCGCAGGTCACTGCCCTTGGCTGCGCGGACATCCTCGCCCCGGAGAAAGACCCGCCCCGAGTCCGGTTCCACCAAACGGATAATGCACCTGGAGAGCGTGCTCTTTCCACTGCCGGAACCGCCCGCCAGGCCCAGGATCTCGCCCTCCGAAATGTCCAGGGACACACCGTCAACGGCACGATGAACCCGGCCTGCGCCGCATGCCGCCCGCCCGCCCCGAAAGACAAAGTCCTTCGTCAGGTGCTGAACAGTCAGAACCGTGCGGTTGAGCTCGGTCACGTCACACCTCCGATCACGAGCGGCAGCGGCATCGGTTCGACCGACGTTGGCTCGAACGGGCACGCAGACTGATGGAGGGAGTCAGGAGGCTCGAGGGTCATCGACACTCGAGTGCATTCCTCGCGCGACTGAGAACAGCGCGGTGTGAAGACGCATCCCTGTTGAATGGTTCCTGGCTGCGGAGGCTGCCCACCCGGGATGAGCCGCCGACGACCACGCTCACCCACTTCAAGATGCGGAACCGAGGCCAGCAGCGTCTTGGTATACGGATGCCTCGGAGACTCGTAAACATCGAGGATCTGTCCGCTCTCCACGATGCGACCTCCGTACATCACGACAACGCGATCACACATCTGAGCAATGACACCGAAATCGTGCGACACAAGGAGCATTGCCATTGTGTTGTCGTGCCGCATATCAGACAGCAGCGTGAGGATCTGCTTCTGAGTGGTCACATCCAGCGCGGTCGTTGGCTCGTCGGCCAGCAGCAGTCGTGGCTTCGCCGCGGTGGCGAAGGCGATCATGACTCTCTGACGCATGCCCCCGCTGAGCTCGTGCGGGTAGGACATGGCGCGCCGCGGAGCGTCGGGAATTCCGACCGAATCGAGCAGTTCGACAGCAGTGTTCCGGGCCGCCCGGCGAGACAGCCCCGCGTTCACACGAAGAGTCTCGGCCAGTTGCGCGCCCACCCGATAAACGGGATTGAGGGAACTGAAAGGATCCTGGAAAATCATTCCCACGTCGCGAGCGCGGAAGTCGCGAAGCTCCCTCGGTGACATCTCCAGGATGCTACGGCCGTCGAATATGATCGAGCCATCCGTGATCCGACCGGGGTAACTGACCAGGCGCATGATCGCGCGGCTGGTCAGGCTCTTGCCCGAACCGGACTCGCCGATGAGCCCCACGACCTCACCGGCCTCAATACTGAACCCGACCCGGTCAACCGCAGTGAGCGGATTGCTGGTGGGCCCAAACTCGATACGCAGACTGTCGACGGTGAGCAGGCTCATGCGGACCTCCCCGCGACTCGACCATCCGAGAGGCCTTCTCCCACCATTCCGACACCGATACCGAAGAGAACCAGGACCAGGCCCGGAAGGGTCGCCAACCACCACGCGGTCAGGATGTAGGACTGCCCGTCGGCAATGATCGCACCCAGCTCGGATTGCGGCGGCTGGGCACCCAGGCCCAGGAAAGACAGTCCCGCAAGCAGCAGGAGGTTGCCCATGAGATCGACCGTGGAAAACACCAGACTGGACCGCAGGAGATTCGGCACCCCGTGACGGAAGATGGTGCGGAAGCGCGAAAACCCGAGGGCAATGCAGGCATCCATGTATGCCAGTTCGCGCAGGACAAGCATCTCAGAGCGAGCAAGCCGTGCGTACATCGCCCAGGAGATGATCGGAACAGCGATGAGAACACCGGTCATCCCGGGGCCAACCACTGCCACCACGGCCGCGACCAGCACCAGGAAAGGTACCGCCACCATGATGTCGGTCACCCGCGCGATCACCGAGTCAGCGGCGCGGCCGCAGTAACCAGCAACCGCCCCGACGACAACCCCAAACGGCAACGAAACATAGGTCACGAAGAACACAACGAGGAAGTCCAGGCGCAGGGCATACAGACAGCGGGAGAACAGGTCACGCCCGTTTTCGTCCGTGCCCATCAGGTGTGCGGGCGAGGGCGGAAGCAGCGACGCTCCGAAGTTCAGATCGTCCGGTCCGTACGGGGCAAGGAGCGGCGCAAAAACCGCGGCGAAGACCATGATGATGACGATAACCAGGCCGATGTGCACGGAGCGCGGAAGCTCACGCACGCTCGTGACAGCCCGGAGGACAAAAGATTTTTGTTCTACAGCAACCGGCACGGGCGGCTGAGTGGCCCTCATCGCGCCAACCTCACTCGCGGGTCGAGGATCGCCTGGAGCAGGTCGGCGCTCAGGCCCGCGGCAATGACCACGAGCCCCGACAACAGAGCGACCGCCCGCACAGTCTGGTAGTCGTGGCGCAGGATCGACTGAACCAGGAGCGAACCAGCTCCGGGTATACGGAAGACCTGCTCGAGCACGACGGTGCTACCGATGAGGTACCCGATGATCGTCGAAAGGATCGTCAGTGTCGGCATCGCGGCGTTCCGAAGGGCGTGTTTCACGATCACGCGCCGTTCGGACAAACCACGCGAACGTGCCGCCTCGATGTACTCCGACTTGAGAACCTCGATGAGATTCGATCGCAGGGTTCGGGTGACAATCACCACGAGAGACAGCCCCAGTGTCAGCGCCGGAAGGGTGAGACTCCTGAGGATGCCTCCGAGTCCTGTTTGATACCCAGACACGGGGAACCAGCCCAGCACCAGGCCAAAGAGAAGCGCGAGCACCAGGGCGAGCCAGAACGTCGGCATTCCAAACAGAAATGTCGTCTGCAGTCTGATGATGTGGTCTGCGGCGCGGTTGGGCCGAAGCGCCGCCTGGATACCCAACGGCACCCCGATCAGCACGGCGAAGAACATCCCGTACGCGATGAGCAGAATACTCGGGAGTAGCCGTTGACCGAGGACGTGGCTGACCTGGTCGTTGAGTGCGAGCGAGGTGCCCAGGTTTCCCTGAACGATGTCAGTGAGAAATCGGAGGTACTGCTCAGGGAGCGGGCGATCCAGTCCGAGTTGCTCCCTGACCTGCTGGACCGTCGCGTCTGAGGCCCGCCCGCCGAGAACAGCCCGCACCGGGTCGCCCGGAATAAGGTGCAGGACGAAGAAGATCACCGTGATCAACCCCCAGAGCACCAGCACGGCCTGTAGAACGCGCTTGCCCACGTACCGCATCATTGTCTCGGTCGCGGGTCACTTGGAGACGGGAGCAAGCCACGTGTGCTGCAGCATGTCGACCCCCATGGCGTTGACCGTCGCACCGCACACGTTCTTCGCCTGGGCAGTGATGAGCGGAAAATTGAGCACGTTGACCATCGGCTGCGCATCCATCAACATCTGCTGAATGACGGGCCACTCCTTCACGCGATCAGTTTCACTGGTCGCTGTGGTGAACGTCTTCACGGCCGCTTCGATAACCGGGTCCTTGAAGCTCGTGTAGAAACCGTTGTTTGACTCCGGCACTCCGAAAAACGCCGCGTACTCGTCGGGCACCGCGACATCGCTGCTGGTCTGAGGGTAGCCGAAGCTCATGTCGAATGTTTCGGCGTGCAGGTTGTCTCCCATCGTGTTAGCGTCGATTTTCACCAGCTCAACGTTGACGCCGATCTGCGACAGCGACTGCTTGATCGCGAGGGTCATCTGGTTGTAGTAGTCGAAACCGGACGGGTACTCGAGCTTGATGGAGAAGCCGTCCGGGAACTTCGATTCCTTCATCAGTGACTTGGCTTTGTCGAGGTCAAACGTGTACGGTGCCACCGCGTCGGAGTCGTACCGGAGCTTCGCGAAGAGACTGTTTGAGACGGTCCCGAGTCCTCCGAAAATCTGCTTGTTGATCGTGTCTCGGTCGATGGCTGCCGCGATCGCCTGGCGCACCTTGACATCCGCCAGCTGCGGGCGCTTCTGGTTGAGGAAGATTCCGAACCAGGCGGGCCAGTCGTGGCTTCGCAGGACCAGATCCTTGTTGCTCTGCACCGTCGTGATCTGCGAGGGTGCCATTCCATCCGCCATCTGGGCGTGTCCACTGACCAGAGACAAGAGACGCGCGTTGGAATCGCTGGCGAAGTCGAAGGTGACACTGTCGAGATAGGTCTTGCCAGCATCCCAGTAGTTGTCGTTCCTTGAGAGCTTGAGATTCGATCCGCTGGTGAACGAGTCGACCCTGAAGGGACCGGACCCGACAGGTTGCGCCCAGAACGCGTCACCCTTCGCCTCGACGAGCTTCTTGGGCACTACGAACGCCGGAAAGATTGCGATGTTATCGAGGAAGGAAGGAACCGGGGTCGTCAGCGTGATGACGAATGTTGACGGATCAACGATCTTCGACGAGCCGTAGCCGTTGGTCAGTAGACCCATTACCTGGTTGATGTTCGGGTTGCCGAAACGATCGAGGCTAAACTTCACATCCTCGGCCGTGATCGGGTCTCCGTTCGAGAACTTTGCGGTCGAACGGAGCTTGAAGGTGTACGTGAGGCCGTCGGGCGACACTGCCCAGCTCTCTGCGATGCCGGGGACGATCTTGCTCGAACCGCTGGGGTCATACTGTACGAGTCCCTCATAGATCAGTCCGTCCGCAAAAATGTCGCCGTTGCTGTTGCGAATGGCGATCGGATCAAGGCTGACCGTAGCAAGCTGACGCGCATAAACAAGGCTGCCACCCTTGACCGGACCGGCCTTGCAGGCCGCCTGCTCTACCGGCTTCGCGACCGTCTTCGCTCCGGACTCGGGTGCGGTTCCGCCGCACCCGGTCAGCATCAGAGCCGCAACCACCAGTGTTGCGATCAGTTCACCACGACGTTCTCCCATGCTCTTGCCTCCTCGTTGATTTTCGAGTTGTTCGGTGCAATACGGATTGCTCGGCATCCCGGTCGATGTCGAAGAGCATGTGATCTCTTGACCGGGTTCATGGCCGGATGGTTGATGCGATCTGGTCCGATGTAGTGGATAATCTAGGACGCTTGTCAGAGATTGTCAATACGGTATATACCGAACAGCGTCGCAGGCGCGACTCAATATGGGTCATATGCCCGATATTCACCGGGAACTCGTGCCCGAATCCGTTGTGCGATCACAGCACTGCCCACCACCGGTCAGGGAGTTGTGTTCACAGCCCACGTCGGATCCGCGCTGCCCGACTACGCCGACCTGCCGATCATGAATGGCGTCCGATCTGGCTGGTACGTGCTTGGCGACCACGACCGGATGGGCAGGCTCAACCTGCAGACTCCGGCACATGTCGCCGCCGCAGCCACCCTTTGTGGCGGCTGGCAGACCTTGCAGCGGCACCCTGATCAGGAAGTCCCTCCATCAGTGCGAGAAGTCCCTTGCGGAGGATCGAGTAGTCAACGTCACTCGCGCCGAAACGGTAGAGACTGAAACCGTTGGCAAACGATGCCAGGATGGGTGCAGCCCAGTCGAAGTCTTTTCGCCGAGATGCTGTCACCAGCGTGCTGGATGGCCGGTGGGTTGCCGCGATGACCGAATCGACTTCAGGCTGGAGGGCGGGCTTCCGTCGAGCAAGCAGGTATGCCTCAAACTGCAGGATGTCGTACTTGGGCATGGCGTCTCGCATCAGCTCGATGTACGCATCAACCGCGGTTTCGCGATCCATGTCCTCGCGAAGGATTCGCTCACTCAGTGCTTCCAGATCATCGAACATTGACTTCATGATCGACCGGAATGCCTCAACGATCAGGTCGTCAATCGAGGGAAAGAAGAAACTCGGTGCCGACGCACTCAGATTAGCGCGCTTGGCCACCGCACGATGGGTGACGCTCAGGATTCCTTCTTCATAGATGAGTTTGATCGCTGCTGCCCGTATCTGCGCGATGCGGGCCTCGCCTCGCGCATACCGAGTTTTGGGTGCTTCAGCCATGCGCCAGAGTCTACCGTTCCCATTACGCGCCGTGTGATGTACTACGGCACGAACCTCGGACAGATGCCCACGTCGAACAGATGCCCACATTGACAAAAGTGGGGCATGCGTCCTAGTTTGTGATGCGGGAGACGGTTCGACCCTGCTGAGTGCCGCCCCCAACTGACAAACGCCCCACAATCGACGAAGGAGTTTGCTGTGAACAAGGCAGAAGCGTCGTTACGTGCTCGATCCGCCACGACTGTGCCGGGAGGAATGTACGGCCACAAGAACGTGGCACACCTGCCCGCGGGCTTCCCTCAGTTCTTCGAAAAGGGTCTCGGCGCTTCGATCTGGGACGCTGACGGACACGAGTACATCGACATGATGTGCTCGTGGGGACCCATCATCCTCGGTCATCAGAACCCCCTCGTTGATGAAGCGGTTCGGCAGCAGCTCGCACAGGGTGAATGCTTCAATGGCCCCTCGTCGCGCATGGTGGAGTTGGCGGAACTGCTGACCGACACGGTCGCCCACGCCGACTGGGCACTGTTCTGCAAGAACGGAACGGACGCGACGACGCTCGCCGTCGCGGTGGCCCGCACAGAAACCTCAAAGCGTAAAGTCATCATGGCCAACGGCTCGTACCACGGCATCGCCGCATGGTCATCCTCGCCCACGGCTGCAGGCATCCCGGCAGACGAGCGCGCGCACACGATTCGTATCGAATACAACGACGTAGCTTCACTGCGCGCGGCCGTCAGTGAGGCCGACGACGATCTGGCCGCTCTGGTACTGACCCCCCTCCGACACGATATTTCCAGAGACCTAGAGCCCGTATCGCCCGAATTCGCCCGCGCGGCGCGCGAACTGTGCAACCGCCACAACGCCGTTCTGATCCTGGATGAGGTCCGCACTGGATTCCGCATTGACCCCGTCGGCAGTTGGACGAGCCTCGGTGTCCAGCCCGACCTGAGCGCTTGGAGCAAGGCACTGGGCAACGGGCATGCTATCGCCGCACTTCTGGGCACTCGGACGCTAGAGGCTGCCGCCACCCGAATCACAGCCACGGGCTCGTTCTGGTTCGGATCCGTCCCGATGGCAGCTGCGCTCGCCACGGTCAGGGAAATTCGTCGCCCAGAGAGCCAGGCTATCCTCACGGCAAGCGGCACCAAGCTTCAAAACTGCCTCAGGACTCAGGCCGCGTCATACGGACTCGACGTCAATGTCTCGGGACCGCCGGCTCTTCCCTTCATGACGTTCGCGAACGACCCCGGGTTTGAGCTTTCAGCGGTCTGGGCCAGGGCAGCTCTCGATGAAGGGGCTTACTTCCACCCGACCCACAACTGGTTCCTCGGGACCGCACACACTGACGCGGTCATCGACAGGGTCCTGAACGCGACAGACCTCGCGTTCGCACGAGTGGCCAGGGTGACCGCAGAACCCGGTGCCGACAGACTTCTGCGAGCCGGATGAACCCCGGCAACGCACAGTCGGCATCCCACGACGCCGAAGCGCTCATTGAGATCGGACGGCGCGTCCACGAAGCGGGGCTGGTGCCCGCAAGTGCAGGAAACCTGAGTGCCCGCACAACCGGTGGTGTGTGGGTCACTGGACGGCGCGCGCGTCTCGGCGAACTAACCACAGCAGACCTCTATTTTGTTCATGACGATGGGCGGGTGGAAGGAACGGGACAAGCCGGGCCCACCTCGGAAATCCACCTGCACCGCGCCGTGCACGCCGTCCGCGACACCCGGTTCGTCGTCCACACCCACTCGAAAGCCGCCGTGGCAGCATCACTGCTCTGTGATGAGCTGCCGAATGTGCACTACGCAGCCGCCATGATCGGCGACAGCATCCCCGTCGTCGACTATCAACCTTTCGGCTCCGAAGAGTTAGCGGTCGCAGTCGGACAGGCGCTCGGCGCTGAGCGTCACGGCGCAGTTCTTCGCCATCACGGAGCCGTCAGCATCGGCGACAGCCTGACCCAGGCAGTTGATCGGGCCATCCTTCTCGACTGGCTCGCTGAGCTTTCTTATCTTGCTCTGGCATCCGGCGCGACCCGGCGTCTCAGCCGGGAGGAGATGACACACGCCGCAGAACGCATGCGTATTCAGACGTACTCGACGGAGGAATAATGTCCGCCACTGTTCCCGAGCCACGAGTCGGCTGGTCCTGCACCAGCATTGGGTCCTACATCCTCGATATTCTCGGCCGTCCGGTGGATTCGCTGCCGAAGGGCCAGACAACCCAGCTCATCGACGAGATCAAGGTCACCGTCGCCGGTAGCGCCGGTGGAACCGCAGTGAACATGTCCCGGCTCGGTATGACGGTCACGGCTATCGGCGTCGTGGGGGAGGATGCGGCCGGAGATTTCGTTCTGCGCACGCTACAGGAAGAGGGTGTGCTCACGGATCTCATGCGACAAACAGGCCGGGTCCAGACTGCGGCGAGCATCCTTCCGATCGACTCGTCCGGTCAACGGCCCGCGTGGCATGTGATCGGTGCCAACAGGCTCCTCGAGCTCGCAGACGTACCGGAGGAGGTTCTTCGATCATCTGACATTGTCCACATCGGGGGCATGACCGCACTTCCGGGACTCGACGGCAAGCCGATGGCGGAGCTTCTCTCCGCCGCAGGTCGCGGCGGAGCCTTCAGAACGCTGGACTGCCTGGGAATCAAGCGCGACGATGCGCTCGATCTGGCAGGTCTTGTCCTCCCGCACGTTGACGCGTTCTTCCCGAACGACGCCGAGGCCATGCGCCTGACAGGGCAGTCCGACCCGTTCCGGGCGGCACAGCAGCTCGTTGAACTGGGTGCCGGGTGCGTCTACGTCACCTGCGGCGAACGCGGCGCACTGGTCGCCACAAAAAACCAGATCGAGACTGTACCCGCCTTCGCCGCGATGCCGGTAGACAGCACCGGATGCGGTGATGCCTTCGTCGCCGGTGTCATGCTCGGAGCCCTCCGCGGTGAGAACCCCGTCGAATCGGCGCGAATCGGCGCGGCCGCAGCGGCACTGACGCTGGCTGGTCTCGGTTCTGATGCCGGTGAACTTTCACCGGACAGGGTCGATGCGTTCCGTGCCTCTGCCGCAGAACTCACTCACGATGAGGGTCTTCGTTGACGCCGTCACGATGACAGCGGTCCGGGCAAACCGCTAGTCCGGCTGCACAAGATCGCGAAAAATATCCTGCGCACCAAGACCAAAGCGCGCGTAGCGCCCGGTTTGCCACTCCCGCCACACCGGCACGATCCGTGCGAGGCGATGACGCGGCAGGGCACTGCGCACCTGCTCGTGTGCGAGTTTTTCTGCCAGCACCGACCCAAGCTCCTCGAGACCCCGATCGGTCGCACCCCCAACCGGTCTCCCCGCCGCCATCGGGTCGGGTACCCCAGTGGATGCCTCGGAACACCCAGACCGCTGACCCACAGCAGCTGTCGGCAGCTGTCGCGCAAGATCGCGCGCCCGGTTCAGCAGTCGTGCATTGCGGGCGGTGCGGGGCATCCTAAGCCGACCAATCTTGCCACGCACGCCCAGTTGCTCAACGCCGATCTGGTTGCCACCGTGTTGGCGATAGTCAATAAGCGGCTCGGAACAGACCGCGATACCCGCGCTCGTGGCTGCAACAATCGCGAGCCATTCGTCGTGCAGCCACGAGGTCGGCATCTGCCCGGCGCGGTCGATGAGCGATCGTGTGACGAGCATGGTGGCACCGGTCAGCAGGTTGCGTTTGAGCAGCTCGTCGAGGGCATTCTCAGTGCCGAGTCGGTGCTGCACGTCACGGTTCACACCGAGCGACTCAAAAAGGGTCGCACCGACCGGATGCCCCGCGCTGTCGACCACCCGAGCGTCACCGGCCACCAGCTCAATCCCCGGTCGAGACACCGACACCGCAACGGCTCGGGCGATACGGTCGGGATGCCACACATCATCCTGATCGCTGAGTGCAACAAGCTCGCCCGAGGTGGCACGCAGGGCCTGCTGAAAGTTTGCTGTCACCCCGAGTGCGATCTTGTTGCGCAGCACAACGAGATCGATGGCACCGCCCGCCGTTCGATGTTCCGCCACGCACCGCTCGACCACCGCCACCGTCTCATCGGTCGAGGCATCGTCGGACACAACAATTTGCACCACCGGGTGGGTTTGGGTCAGGATGCTGCGCACCTGCTGCGCCACGAACCGCTCGCCGTTGTGGGTGCACAGCGCGACCGACACCGTCGCCGCCCGCGGAGCGGTCGTCGCCGCCGCGCGCACTGACTCCGAGGCATCCATCTCGTACCGGTGCTAACCGCGCCGCAACCCGACCTTGAGCGCACCCAGGAACATGCCCGCCATGATCGTTTGGGCACCGAGAATCATGAGAAGTGCCGCGAGTACAGCCGAGTGGATGGTCGTCTGTCCGTCGAGGGCGCCGAACTTCACGCTGCCCCACGTCACAAGCTGTACGATCGCAATGGCGAGACCGATAAGGAACAGGATAAGCCCGACGATAGCGCCGGATTCAAGGCTGATGCGTTTCTCAAGCCGATCAAAACTGCGAGAGCGGGGAATATTGTAACCCTCGTGTTGAGCGTAAATCTTAATGAGGATAGCGAAAAGCACCGCCTGATATCCCACGGTCGTCAGCGCGGCCAGGTACACCTGAGTCTGCAGATCAAACCCGATTCCCTGAAACGATACCGGGCCAAACGCAAGAATTCCGGCACCAATAAACCCGAACAGAAACCCAATCGCACCGGGAATAAGAAAAAGCCAGCGGGGGCTGAAAATGAGCAGGAACCGCAGGTGACGCCAGCCGTCACGCCAGCTCCGCAGGTGTGGCGGACGGCTGCGACCGTCTTTGTCGAGCGTCGTGGGAACCTCGGACACCCGCAGGCCGCCGAGGGTTGCCTTCACAACAACCTCGCTCGCGAACTCCATGCCCGTGGTTTGCAGGTGCAGTTCAAGAATCGATTTCCGATTAAAACCGCGTAGACCGCAGTGAAAGTCTTTGATGGGTGAGCGAAACAGCAACCGTCCGATCCACGAGAGCACCGGATTGCCGAGGTATTTGTGCAGTGGAGGCATGGCGCCCTTGGCAATTCCGCCGCGGAAGCGGTTGCCCATCACGAGTTCATCACCGGCGCGAAGGCGCTCCACGAACGGGTCGAGGTTGGCGAAGTTGTAGCTGTCGTCAGCGTCACCCATGATGATGTACGTTCCACGTGCACCGTCAATGCCGCCCATGAGCGCGGCACCGTAGCCCTTAGTGGGGACATCAATCACTCGAGCTCCGTGCGCGCGGGCGATGTCCTGCGAGCCATCAGTCGAACCGTTGTCGGCAACGATAACCTCGCCCACGATACCGGATCGCTGCAGGTACTCCTGCGCTTTATCAATACAGACCGCGAGCGTTTCGGCCTCGTTGAGGCACGGCATGACGATGGAGAGTTCGACGGAGGGGGTGGGTGTGGGCATGGCTGTCCTGTCGGTACGCGGGTCGTACTACTACGTATATGGTGATGCGACGGCTGTCCTGTCGGTACGCGGGTGCGTGCCCAATCGTACAGAATAGGGTGACATGAATATCGGGCTGGTGGTCTCGACGCTCGGTCGCACCGAGCCGCTGGAGCGACTTCTCCGCTCGCTCACAGGTCAGCTAACCGGTGATGATCATGTTGTTATTGTCGCGCAGCAGCGTCTGGCCGAGGTCACCGCTCTTGTCAACCGGTTTCGGGATGCCCCGTGGCCGATCACCGTCACAACCTCCGCCCCGGGCGCGGCCCGGGGTCGAAACGTCGGCGTGGCCGCCCTCCCCCCGGGCGACCGGTTGCTGCACTTCCCCAACGACACGACGTGGTTTCCGCCCGGCACCGTCGCGGCCGTGCGGGCGGCAATGGGAGACCGGGAGGGTGGTGCCGGTGCCCTGACCGTCGTTGATGAGCACGGCCCCAAGTTTGTGCTGCCACCGCCCGGAAGCTCGCTCACCGTTTGGAATGTTTGGCAGGTCATCGAGATGGGGATACTCATTCGGCGATCCCTGTTTGATCAGATCGGTGGCTTCGACCCGTTGCTCGGCACGGGAGCGCTCAGTCCGTGGCAGGCGGGGGAAGCGACGGACCTGTTGCTGCGGTTGCGGGTCATGCGTCCCGATGTTGCAGCATCCTTCACCTGGTTGCCGGCACATATCACGGTGGGTGGGGTCGCCGACCCGGCGGGACTGTCGACCCGTGAGCGACGGCGGAAGCTTCGAGCCTACGGCCGAGGCATGGGGCGTGTCGTGGCGCGCCACCGTTACCCGTTCTGGTGGCGCGCGGCATTCACCGTCGGTGGGCTCGCGTTCGGGCTGCGGCACCGGGCCACTAATACCGTGCTCGACGGGTGGTGGGTGTTTCTCGGACGCGCCGAGGGTGCACTCGGTCGCACGCTCGGTGACGGTGCAACAGCGGCGGTGACAAGGTGACCGACGCGGTACCCTCGACCACCGCAAAACGGCCCCACCTCGGCCACGCTGCGCTGAGCCTTGTCACCCTCGCGGGTGGCGTTACCCTCGCGGTTATCCCCGCCGCAACGGTCTCCATCGCTGCGCGCCTGTTCTCCGTTCCCGAGCAGGGGTATCTTGCGGTTGCGGTCCTGCTGGCAACCTTTGCCGGGCAGCTCGGGTCAGCGATCGTTGTGGAGTCGCGATTGAGCTCGACCGGCACGGATCGCCGTGTCACCTTCCCCCGGTGGTTCGGCCTGCTCGCTGTTCTTACCGCCCTTGTCCTTGTCCTTGTCCCACCGAACGCGCTCATCCTCGCGCTCGGGCTGCCGATCATGCTGGCCGCGCTGGAGGTGGGTCGCGGTGTCTCGGTCGCTGAACGCCTCGATCGTCGGGAAATTTTCGCGTCGATCGCCGTCGGTGGTGGCGCACTGGCCGGTGTTCTCGCGGGCTTTACCGGGGCGCGGTGGGCTCTTGTTCCGTTGCTGGCAGGGATCGCTCTTGCGACGCTCATCCGGTGTCTGCCCGTCCCGCACCGTTCGAGTCGCGCGCACCCGCATGTGCTCGGCTGGGTCCTCGCCGACACGGCGATCAGTGGCGCGGTCGCACCCTTGGTCAATGTCGTCATCCTCGCCGTCCTCGGTGCCCACAATGCGGTGCTGTTCACGGCGCTCTCAACGGTATCCGGACTGCTTGCGATCCCGCTGAATTTCATGCGACTGCGGTTGTTGAAGGAACACTCCCGACTCGATGTTGTGGTGTCCGCGGCATCCCTGTGTGCCGCTGTTGCGGTGCTCGTGACGCTGCAGCTTGCCGGGGTGTTTCGGGGTGTGTTTGGTGAGGCGTGGATGTCGCAGCCGACGCTACTGCCCCTGTTGCTGGCCTGCGCGTGGCGGGCTGCGTCGCTGCTCACAACGCTGCCGTTCACAGCTTTACGTCGCTCGGGTGCCGTGCGACTCCTCACGTTTCTGCGGGCCGGGGTGTCGGCCATGACGCTGGGGTTGGCTGCGCTGGGGCCGTGGTTGAGCACCGCAACGGGAACCGGTGGGCTCTCGACGGTGTTTGCCGCACTGCTTGTCGCCGAGCTTGTGTCGGCGGGCATCTATGAGGTGGCACGGCGACGGCACGGGTCAGAGCCGATGCGCGCACCCGAGCAGCAACCGGGGTCGGTGACCTTATGATTCGCGTCCTCGTTGATCTGCTCTTCTACACCGGAACAAAGGGCGGTATGGAATCCTACGTCCGTGAGGTCTACTCCCGGTTCCGCGCGGATGACCCGGAGTTGACCTTTCTTGGTCTCGCGTCAACGGAGCTCAGCGCGACCGGGGCACCGTGGTTTCCCGGTCATCTCATCGACTCTGGTATCAGCGGTGACAACCGGGTTGCGTGGGCACGCGGCGAACTCGGGGCGGTACGCCGCTGGGCACGCCGGGTGCGCGCCGATGTCGTGCACGCTCCGGCCAACTTCGGACCTCGATCATCCCCGGTACCGCTTGTGATCACCGTGCACGATCTGCTCGCGTTTCGGCACCCGGAGTGGGTACCGGGGGCATACTCGGGCGTTATTCGGTGGATGATTCGGGGTGCCGCCCGCGCGGCCACCCGCGTGCTCACCGTGAGCGAGGCCTCCGCGCAAGACATTGTTGCGGTCCTGGGGGTGCCGCGGGATCGGGTCGAGGTGATACCGCTCGCCGGCAATCCGCCACCCCGCCACACAGCCGAGGTGCGTGCGGCGATCCCGGCAACCGTGCCGGTGCACCCCGCACCAGCTCACACCCACCTTGTCGCCGTCGGGAATCGGATGCCCCACAAGGGGTTCACCACCCTGCTCGATGCGCTTGCCCTCATCGATCCTGCCGAGCGTCCCACACTCACTATCACGGGCAGTCACGGCCGGGACCCGCTCGCGCCACACGTGAGGCGGCTCGGGCTGGGCGAGTGGGTGTCACTGCGTGGCTGGCTCAGCCGCACCGACCTCGATGATCTCTACACCACTGCGACCGCCCTCGTGTTCCCGTCTCGTTTCGAGGGATTCGGACTGCCGCCGCTGGAAGCGATGGCGCGCGGGTGTCCGGTGATCGTCTCTGACCTTCCCGTGCTGCACGAGGTGACCGGGGATGCTGCACGGTACATCAATCCGCTCGACCCGGCGGACATTGCCGCCGCGATCCGTGAGGTGTGTGCCTCGAGTGTGCTGCGCGATCAGATGTCCCGCGCCGGTCTTGTCCGCGCTGCCACCTTCTCGTGGGATGCCACGGCAACCGCTACTCGCGCGGGGCTTCTGGTCGCAGCATCCCGCCCCGCGTAGCGCGACCCGAGGCTCTCAGTGAGGACCTGTGTAACCCGATTGCTTCCCACCCCGCGTAGCGCGACCCGAGCGCTCCCCCGCTCTGGCTTGCCACCGCCGCAGGATCTCATCTACCGAACCGCCGAGCGATCGGGTGACACGCTCCCGCTCAAACCAGCTGCGCGTTGATTCCCGTAACGACCGACCCGCACGCAGCGCGCGCACAATCGCATAGCCCACCTCGTGCGGTGCTACCGAGGCTGCGACAAACCCGTTGACGCCCTCCGCCACGAGTTCCGCGGCCGCGTTATCGGAGCCCGCGACGACCACCGACGGGGTTCCGTGTGCCGCCGCCTCCGCAATGACCAGTCCAAACCCCTCCCGCCGTGACGGGTGCACAAGCACCGCGGCCGAGTTCAGCAGGTTCGCGATCTCCCCGTCTGAGACTCGCCCCACCAGCCGTATCTGCCCACTCACTCCTTCGTCACGGGCGGCAGCGAGAATGAGGTCGGTGTCCGGACCGGTGCCCGCAATCACCGCCACCAGTTCCGGGATGTCCCGGCGGGCACGAGCGAGCGCACCGGGAAGGCTCGCCATCTGTTTGTCGGGAATGTGTCGTCCGATCGAGAGCATGAACGGCACCGGGTGGTTGGTGTGGGCATCGGGCATCGACGCAGGATCCCCGGTCCCAGCCTCCCGGGCTGCCGCCCCAACCGCACCGGTATCGCCAGCCCCGGCCTCAGTGCCCCGGGATGCCGCATCCCCGTCTCCGGTACCCCCACTCACCCTGATATCGTCCACCGAACCGGCGACCAGATCAATAAGCCCGAGCACGAGCGGGTCGGCGCGGGGCCGGTAGCGAATCATCCGAGCACGGGTGAAGTCACTGTTGACGCTCTGAATATGACCGACCCGAATGCCACACCACTGCAACACCCACGCCACCGTTCCGATCACCGCACCGGAATACTCACGCCACCGGCGAGCGTGCCAAATCTCCAACCAATCCGTCGCGATGATAACCCGTGAGCCCAGTAGCGCGCACCGCACCGCGAGAACATTGAGCACGGGCAGCGCCGCGACCACAACAAGGTCATAACGGCGGCGGTGCGTAAGGAGGTGGCGGAACAACGCCCACGCAAAACCAAGGGCCGCACCCGAGTGTCGAGTGCCCTCCCTGTCGGCGATCTCACCCCCCCACAGTCCCACCACCGCGAACGGTGCATCCGGTTGCTCTCGTCCGTCGCGCGTGAGGTAGCTGACCTCACTGCCACGCTCAGCGAACAACTCCGCCATCCGTCGATACACCCGCTCACCACCGCCGGTGTCGACGGGAAACAGACAGTCGTAGGCGATGGCAACCCGTGGGTGTCCACTCGCGTTCACGGCACCGAGGTCTCGGTGACCGACCGCTGCACGAGGGTGACAGACCGAGCGAGCACGATAACACCCACAACACTCACGACAAGGTACAACGCGCTGAGGGCCATCCACCCACCGGGCGGCTGCCACAAAGGGGCCCGGAACATCTTCCCCACCATCCCGTCAGAACCAACGACGTAGCGATGCAGGGTGTGGACAAACGCGATGCATCCAAAGACAGCAACAAGGGATGCCACCCACGCCGTCGCCCGTTGGGTATACCGGTCTACCGACCACGGTGATTCTGCACCCACCACCGAAACCCGCAACCCTGAGGCATCCACCGTCGGAGACAACACCCTCGGTCGCCCCGCAAAGTAGGCCGCAATGATGACCACCCCGAGGTATAGCACGGTGCCGTACCGGCCCTGCCAAATGATTCCCGTCTGTGAGACGCTCCGGGCTTGAATGAGTGCCGGAAGAAGCACAACCGCCAGGCTGAGCAGAGCCAGAATAATAGCGTTGCGGCGCGAAGCGGTCACGAATGCCCACACCACGAGGGCTCCAACAGCAGCGGCGTACACCCAATACAGCGTCGGTACCAAAGCCGTATCTAGCCATCCAAAAATCCCGACCGCTTGAATAATGTAACTCGGGGTTGCTTTGAGCATGTAGGAAAATCCGCTGGCAAAACTCCCGCCGACAAGCGGGGCATCGTTCGGCTCTGCCTGACCTGAGAGAGACCCACCGATCACGGTCCAGGCACACGAAAACACACCCCCCGCCGCAAGGATCCCGATCGGTACCCACGATGAACGCTGCGTGAACATATGACGGGTAGATCGCCATCCGGCGACAATCGCAACAACCACAACGACGAAACCAAACCAGAGCGGACCGAGCGCTCGTGCGTTTGCCAGCAGCACTCCCGAGACCACCACCGTTGCCCACAGCCACACCCGTTCTCGACCTGTTATCGGTGTTGTGAGCAACACAAGACTCGAGATCCAGAATGCCGCGCCCGCGGCAATCTCCGCACCGTTAGGATTCACCGCTCCGATCAAAAACATGTTCATGGGTGCGAGGATGAACGCCACCGACGCGGGGAGCCAGGAGCAACGACTGAGCAGACTGTACCGAAACGCACAGGCGATAAGGGCGGCCGCAAGCAGCGCGCCCATGATTCTCATGGCGTAGACCGCGGCATTTCCGGTGATGAAGAGCGAGGGCCATCCCACGATGTAGTAGTAGATCGGGTTGTAGGCTCCAACCTGTGTT
>Ga0081606_1000412_pt1 | contig 18312 bp, 17 predicted proteins | sample EareggfetidaYelm_FD_71127 | JGI IMG/M metagenome (GOLD analysis project Ga0081606, IMG submission 71127) | Earthworm egg capsule microbial community from the University of Washington, USA - E. fetida Yelm (SPADES assembly) (version 2) | ecosystem: Host-associated > Annelida > Reproductive system... | reverse complement strand
ACAAGCCTGCCAAACGGTCAGCGGCAAAGCGCTTGCTCCAGAGAGCAATGTAGCTGTCATTGCAATCGAGCTTGGCCCTGATGGCGCTCCAGGTCAGTCCCTCGGCAAGCAGCAAGATCAGACGCGCACGACGCGCCAAATCCGCTCGAACGGACCTTCCATTGGCTTGCTGGCGCAGTTCCACGATTTCGGCTTCGGTCAAGTTCATCGTGTCCTCCAAGGAGGTAATTTTACTATCTATTTAAACGTTATGGTCCACTAGTTCACGGCCAAGTCAAGCTAGACGACGTGTTGAAGTTCCCACTGGGGCTGTGTCATCCTGAGTCGGAGTCAGGCTGCCACAATCAAGTCGAGGCGGTGTTCGAAGGCGTAGCCGTGCCTCTAAAGTTGGCGGACCGTGTAACGAGCCTGGGCGTGATGCTTACCCTGGTTGGCGCAGGCTATGGTGTCGGCTTCGCCATTGCTACGCAGGTGCAAGCTCTGCAGCGCCCGGATATCGTAATCCGTCCGTTCGCCGACACGCAGCCCGTGCTGTCTACCTACCTGATACGCCGGCAGGGTGAGCCGTCGGAGGTCTTGAGACGGTTCATCGGGCGAGTGAAGACTATGAGCGCTTCGCAGGATGAGTGAGCTTTTGCGGGGAAGAGTTTCTTCGCCGCCTGGGTCTGGCTTGTAGGGGCCGCGTATCCTACGCTTCTAACAGTTGATTTCTACACCCTCTTAGTCCGCGCCCAGGCCGATGGGGCTGGGCTGGCGTTTCTCCACCGCGTGGCGCAGCAGCGCCGCCGTGCGGAAGATGCCGTGCGCGAACTTGCCGTAGGGCAGCGTGGCGAAGAGCGCCATCACCGCACCCAGGTGCAGGCACAGCAGCAGCGCCAGGGCGGGCGTGCCGCGCGCTGCCCACAGGGCCAGGCCGCTGGTGGCGGTAAGGAACAGCAGCGCGATAAAGCCCCGGTCCATGGGCTGTTGCGCGGCGTCGCCGTGCAGCGGGTGGCGGCGCAGGTTCAGCCGCCACAGGCCCGCCGTGCCCAGCGACAGGCTGATGCCGCCCACGGCGCCCAGCAGCTTCGGCAGGCTGGGCAGGTCGTAGGGCGCCGCCCAGCCGAAGGCGTAGTGGTAGAGCGTGGCCACGCTGGTCGCCGCGAAGCACAGCACAAAGCCGTAGAACGTGAGGTGGTGGCAGCGCCTGCGCGCCAGCGTATAGGCGTCGTCCGCGTCGTGGCAGCCCTCGCCGTGGCCGCCGTCCAGGTACTTGAGGCGCAGCACCGCGTCGGCTGCCTCAGCCGTGGCGGGCGGGGTGAGCGGCGCGCCGCTGGTCGCAGGCGTTACGTCGCGCCAGAAGCGGCGCACGCCCAGGGCCAGGGCCAGCGTGGCAAACAGGAACACGGGCGCGAACAGGCCCACGAGCAGGTTGTGCGGGAAGATGCCGTAGAAGTTGGCGCCCGGCGCGCTCCACAGCGTGCCCTTCAAGGCCACGGCCAGAATCAGGAACAGCGCCAGCGCGGCGGCCAGCGCGAGCGACAGCGTGAGGCCATTGCGTTCGTACAGCCTGCCTAAAGCGGGCGGCCACGCGTAGTCCACATAGGTCTGGCCGCGCACCTGGGCCATGGCCTGCGGGATGTTCACGGCGAACTCGTGCGGCGGTGCGTACTGGCAAGCGTGCAGGCAGGCGCCGCAGTTGTGGCACAGGTTGGCCAGGAAGTGGATGTCCGCCTTGGGGAACTCCAGCCGCCGCGTCATGGCCGGGAACACGGCGCAAAAGCCCTCGCAGTAGCGGCAGGCGTTGCAGATCTGCAGCTGGCGGGCCACTTCAGATTCGGGGGCGGTGAGGACGGCCTCGCCATTCGCCAGCGCCCGGGCGTCGCGCGTCAGGGCTTCAAGCGACAGCATTCGATGCTCCTTGGTTGATAGCTGGTTGCGCTTGACTGGTAAGCGCTGGAGGCCGTTTTGATGCCAAGGCGGCATTCGTGCCCGCGATGCGCCCGAAGGCCGTGCCGATGCTCATGCCCACGCCGGCGGTGTAGCCCTTGCCGAGCACGTTCCCGGCCATCATCTCGCCCGCCACGAACAGGTTCTCGCTGGGTACGCCGCCAAAGCGCACGGCGGCCGTGTCATCGGTTTGCAGGCCCAGGTAGGTAAAGGTCACGCCGGGCTTGAGCGCGTAGCCATAGAACGGCCCCGTATCAATGGGCCGCGCCCAATGCGTCTTGGCGGGCGCGATGCCTTCCGTGTGGCAGTCGTCCAGGGCCGTGTGGTCGAAACTGCCCACGCGGCAGGCGGCGTTGTAGGCATCGAGCGTGCGCATGAAGGCGTCCACGGGCAGGCCGAGTTTCTGTGCCAATTCAGGCAGGCTGTCAGCCTTCACGCCCGGGAACACGGGCGGCATAAAGCGGCCGATGGCCTGGCTGTCGATGATCGAATAGCCGGTCTGCCCCGGCTGCTGTGCCACCAGGCGCCCCCAGATCGCGTAGCGCTTGGGCCAGAAGTCCTCGCCCTCGTCGTAGAAGCGCTCGCCCTCGCGGTTCACCACCACGCCCAGCGACACGCAGTCGATGCGCGTGCAGATGCCGCCGTCGTACAGCGGCGCGCGCGCGTCGATGGCCACCATGTGCGCCTGCGTCGGGTCGCCGATGCGGTCAGCGCCATGGTCCTCCAGCAGGTGCTTGAGGAGCACGCCCTGGTTGTAGGCCGTGCCGCGGATCAGGAAGTTGTCCGACGGCCATTCACCGCGCTCGTTCTGGCCCCAGGCCTCGCGCAGCCAGCCGCGGTTGGACTCGAAGCCCCCAGCGGCGAGCACGCAGGCCTTGGCAGCGATGCGTTCGCCCTTCACATAGGCAGCGATGAAGCGGCCGTTCCCGGTCTCGATGCGGTCCACGGGCGATTCGTAGCGCACCTGCACGCCCAACTTCTCGGCGCTGCGGTAATAGGCGTTCACGAGCGCCTTGCCCCCGCCCATGAAGAAGGCGTTGGTGCGCGCCACGTGCAGCGCGCCCGATAGCGGCGGCTGGAAGTGCACGCCGTGGCTGCGCATCCAGCCGCGGCAGTCCGACGAGGCGCGGATCACAAGGCGCGCGAGGTGTTCGTTGGTCAGGCCGCCCGTCACCTTGAGCAGGTCCTGCCAGTACTCCTCCTCGGGGTAGGCCTCGACCAGCACGTCCTGCGGCGCATCGTGCATGCAGCGCAGGTTGCGCGTGTGCGCCGAGTTGCCGCCACGCCACGCGCGCGGGGCCGATTCGAGCAGCAGCACGCTGGCACCGGCCTCGCGGGCCATCAGCGCGGCGCACAGGGCGGCGTTGCCGCCGCCGATGACCAGGACGTCGGGGGTTTTAGGGTTTAGCCACATGGTGCTTCTTCTTATGGCTCCTGATCCCGGGACAGGGTCAGAGGCGGTAAACATGTGCTGCGGTATCCATGAACAGAAGCCGTCTTTCGTCCTCGGACATGCCCGAGGTAGTACGTTTGAATGCGTTCCATAGCACTTGATAGCTGAAGGAGCCCCTGTCTATTGGGACATTGCTCTCAAACATGCAGTGTGAAGGGGGCAAAAAAATCGATACCTATAGATGAGGGAGAATGGGCGTGGGTGAAAGCCAGAAAACGCTCATGCCCAGTTCCCCAACTTGAAGCGGCACGGGCGCGGATGGTGAGCAGGCAATCTGGGGTTGGCGTTAATTGCCGCCGCGATCAATCCGAACCAGTGTTTGAGCTATGTCTGCGATGGTTGGCCGAGATCATTCGCCATATGCTGCCTTCAATCGATCACGGCCCCGGAGAGCTTTACGATGTCCCTCCACTTTTGCGACTCTGCTTGCATGAAGACCTCGAAGTCTGCTGGCGAGTTGGAGATCACCTCGCCTCCGAGCTCGATCAGTTTGGCCCTGAGGTCTGGCTGCTCTACCACTGCGCGGATGTCTTGGCTGATGCGCTCGCGCAGGCCTTTGGGCAGCGACGCAGGGGCCAGCACGCCGAACCAGGTGGCTGCCTCGAAGTTCTTGAGCCCGGCCTCAGCGAAGGTGGGGATATTGGGCACTTTTTCGACACGGCTGCCATTAGCGAGCGCGATGGCCTGGAGTTTTCCTGATGCGATGTGTGGCAGCACCACGGTGAGCGTGGCGAACATCGCATCCACCGAACCACCCAGCAGATCCGTGATGGCTGGCGCGTCACCTCTGTAGGGCACGTGTACCATGTGCGTCTTCATCGCGGTATTGAACATCTCTCCTGTGAGATGCTGTGCTGTGCCGTTGCCCGGAGATGCGTAGGCTGCTTTGTCCGGATGGGCGCGCACGTAGCTGGTGAATTCGGCCAACGTCTTGATGTTGAGGCTAGGTCGTACGACGAGCACAAGCGGCACCTTGGCGATTAGCGTCAGTGGCGCGAAACTCTTCAGTGGGTCGTAGTCGAGCTTCTTGTACAAATTGGCGCTGATGGTATGCGCCGAGGTGGTCATGTAGAGCAGGTGGCCATCTCCAGGGCCGCGCGCGACTTGCGCTGCGGCCAAGGTCGTTCCGGCGCCTGGCTTGTTGTCGATCACGACCGGCTTGTCCCAGCGGACGTTGAGCTTGTCAGTCACTGCGCGGGCCACGATGTCGGTAGCGCCGCCTGCCGCGTAGGGTACGACGAGGCGGACGTTGTCGGTGGGGAAGGTGGGATTTTGGGCGCTCGCCAAGTTGGGTGCGAGTGCGGCCGCCAGGGCTCCATGCAGTGCCAATCGTCGGGTAATGTGTTGCATTTCTTTTCCTCGGTGTTTCAACCTTGGCCGGCGATTAACCGGCTGATCACAGGGTGGTACTTCTCGCCCATGCCACAGTCGATAGCCTGCTGGAACCAGCCATCGACGACGGCCGCACCGCGGGCATCCACGCCGGCATCGCGGGCCAGTTGCAGGGCGTACTTCAGATCCTTGCGTGCGTAGAGCACGGAGAAGGCTCGCTCGGGAAATTCGCCGGGTAGCACGGCCTTCATGCCGTGGTTGCGCAGGGCGAAGCTGTCGGCGGACCCTTTCGAGAGGGTGTCGAATAGCACGGAGGGGTTCACGCCAGCTTTCTCGCCGATAGCCTTGGCCTCGCTCATGGCCACTACGGTTTCGAAGAGCACCATGTTGTTCAGGATCTTGAGCACCTGACCGCAGCCCACAGGGCCGCATAGCACGATGTCTGAGGCGAAGGTGGCGATCAGGGGCTTGACGGTTTCGAACACCTCGGGGTCGGCGCCCACCATCACCGCCAGGGTGCCCGCTTCGGCGGCCGCGCGGGTGCGCGCCACCGGGGCGTCCACGAGTCGGGTTCCCCGAGCCGCGAACTCGCGGGCCAGCGCACGCGTGGTGTCCACGGGTGACGTGCTCAAATCCACTACGGTTTGGCCCGTGCGGGCCGAAGCCAAAAGTCCGTTGTCCTGGCGACATAGCTGCGCGACGATTTCGCCGGACGGCAGCGAGAGGAAAATGACATTGGCTGCTTGCATAACGGCTGTGGCGTTGGGTGCGGCCTGCACGCCGTGCGCCGCCAGCCGTTGGAGCGGGGCCGTGTCCAGGTCATAGGCGATGACCTGGGTCCCGGACTTCGCGGCCAGGTTGCGGCAGATGGGCTCGCCCATCACGCCTAGGCCAATGAAGCCGATCACTTTCTTAGTGGTAGTGTTGCTCATGTTTGATTTCTGTTAGCCGTTCATGTCATGCCAAAGTAGATGCCCTTGGGCTGCTGGTACAGCCGCATGCCGGTGATGCCCTTCTCACGCCCGATACCGCTTTCCTTGAAGCCGCCGAAGGGCGTTGCGATGGACAATTGCTTGTAGGTGTTGATCCAGACGGTGCCCGCCTCCAGAGCGCGGGCGACGCGCCAGGCGCGCTTGTAGTCAGCTGTCCAGACGCCAGATGCGAGGCCGAAGGCACTGTGGTTGGCTTGGGCGATGAGGTCTTCCTCGTCATCGAACGCCAGGACGCAGAGCACTGGGCCGAAGATCTCCTGCTGGGCGATGTGGGCGTTGTTGTCGATACCGCCGATCACGGTGGGCAGGTAGTAGGCGCCCCGGGCTAGCGCGGGCGCTTCGGGGCGCGCGCCACCTGCGAGAATCTGCGCGCCTGCAACGCGGGCAGCATCTACCATGCGTTCGACCTTGTCGCGGTGCGCGAAGGTGGCCAGCGGTCCCATCTCTGCGCCCGCGGCCTCGGGCAAAGCCACTCGCAGCGACTGGGCGTGTCCCACGAGCTTGCGCACCACTTCATCGTGCACTGAGCGCTGAACGAACAGGCGCGAACCGGCTACGCAGGACTGGCCGCTACCCTCGAAGATGCCGTCCGCTACGGCGGCCACAGCGGCGTTAATCTCTGCATCGGCGAAGATGATGTGCGGCGACTTGCCGCCCAACTCCAGCGCCACGGGCATGAGCTTGCGTGCTGCCACTTCGGCAATGCGCCGGCCGCTTTCCGTACCGCCCGTGAAGGACACCATGCGCACCTGCGGATGTGCGACAAGCGCGGCCCCCACGTCATGCCCCGTGCCGGGCAGCACGTTCAGCAGCCCCGGAGGCAGGCCCGCTTCCAGCGCGATGCGGCCAACTGCCAGCCCCGTCGATGGCGTGACCTCTGACGGCTTTAGCACGACCGCGTTACCCGCAGCCAGCGCGGGGGCGATTTTCTGCGCCTCCATCGTCAAGGGGGAGTTCCACGGTGTGATGGCCGCGACGACGCCATAGGGTTCGTAGGTTGTCATGGAGAGGTAGCCACCGCGCGCCGGAGTCACTTCGGAGCCCGTGGTTTCGCAGACCGCGCCGTAGTAGCGGAAAGTAGCGGCCGCACTCTTGACCTGCTTGACGCATTCGCTCCATACCTTGCCGTTTTCGATCATCTGCAAGCGTGCGAGCTGGTCACTGTCGCGCTCCATGTGGTCGGCGATTCCGAAGAGGATGCGTGCCCGCTGCATGGGCAGCATCTCAACCCACGCCTTGGCCTTGCTGGCCTGTGCAGCGTTGCGCACTGCGTCGTCTACGGCACGTGGGCCGGCGGCGGCCACCTCGTGGTTTGTCTCTCCGGTCGCCGGGTTGATGGATGTCAAGGGGGCAATGTCTTCATCGCCGAGTACATCCTTTCCCGCGATCAGCATGGGTTTGCGTTCGAGCATCCGGTACCTTTCAAACTCTATATTTAAGAACAAAAGTTCTACTGCAAGGAATTTTAGAGTGTGAGATGTAGGGGATTGGCTAGTGTTTCTACCAACAGAATTTCTGTTCTGTTTTGTTGGCTTGGATGCAAAGATGTGCTATGTGTTCGCCGTGGCTTTGCGGATGGGCGCGTGGCTCCCGGCCGCCGACGGGTAAGAATTCCCACAGACCGTCAGCGCGGTCGGGGACGCATGTGCGGGGAGGGAGAGGGTGGAGGGGGCGCGACCTGCGAGGTGTTAGGCAAGCGGCCATTGGCCACCCAGGCTCTGCGTGGCTTTTTGGGCTGCCGTCAGTACCAAGGCTTTCATGCGTTCCACAGCGAGTTCGGAGAATCGCTCAAGTGGGCCCGACACCGAGATTGCGCCGAGCAACGATGCGGAAGGACCGAACACCGGTGCCGCAATTGCACCGCAGAGCGGGTCGCGCTCTCCGAACGAGGTGAAGGCCAGATCGGCTGCAGTCAGAGGGTGCGGGGTCAGGTTCGAACCCAGCGTGGTAATCACCTTGCCAGCGGCACCCCGATGCAGGGGCAGCAGGTCACCGGGGCGCACCCGATCCAGGGTGGAGTGGTTGGAGTCGATGCGCATGAGGCACAGGCGGCGATCTTGATCATGCCGCACATGGAATGACGGGCTTTCGGTGCCCTGATCCACCAGCCACTGAAGGATGGGTTGGATTGCGCCCTGCAGTCCATGGGCCTGCTCGAACGACCTGCCAAACACGAAGGCCAAGGGGCCGAGCGTGTATCTCTTGTCGGTGCGATGTGTCACCAATCCTGCACGTTCCAGCGACGAGAGTAAGCGCAGAAGGGTGCTCTTGTACATCTTGGTGACGTGTGAGAGCTCCGTCAGCGTCAATGCCGTGGACGCATTAGCCAGCGCGGTGGCGATATGCAGGGCGCGATCGACTGCAGCGACACCGTCGTTTTTCTCTGAGGGCTCCGAAGAATGCGTTGAGGGCATGGCTGCAATGGGCGGGTTGGGCTGGATGGTGGAGTGATATCCGGTTTTTGACATTCAAGATTCCACTATGCAGAACAATGTAGTCGACTTTGAGGGATTTGTATTGTAGGCGACACATGTTGTGAGAGGGGGGGGTGGGGTTAGTGCCTATGCCAATCGGTTGACATGAGTGGTGTTTTGCGAAAAACTAAAAAAGAATATGAGTTCTGCTAAATGGAACATTTCTGATCTGGCGATCGCATGTACAACTGAAAGGAGATACATATGGATATGAAACGACGCGCATTGGCGACTGGGGTTGCGGCCCTGCTGACCTGCGCAGCCACCATGCCTGCCATGGCACAGGGCTATCCAAGCAAGCCCATCCGCTTCGTGGTCGGGTTCAGCGCGGGCAATTCCATCGATTCGGTGGCCCGCATCATTGGTCAGCATCTGTCCACCAAACTGGGGCAACCGGTGGTGGTGGAAAACAAGACGGGGGCGAACGGCATGCTCGCGGCCACCGAGGTCGCGCGCTCGCAGCCCGATGGGTACACGGTGCTGATCAGCAACTCGAGCACCATCACCGTCAACCCTCTGCTCTACAAAAAAATGAGCTATGACGCGAAGAAGGACTTCGCTCCGGTTTCGCTGATGGTGTCGGTTCCATTCATCCTGACCGTGAATCCCCAGAAGGCCCCGATTGGCACCGTGTCCACGCTGCAGGGCATGCTGGATCTGGCCAAGGCCAAGTCGGGAGCCTACTCCTACGGGTCTGCGGGGATGGGCAATCTCACGCAATTGAGCTTCGAGTTGCTCAACGGCATGGCCGGCGCGAGCATGACGCACGTGGCCTACCGGGGCTCTGCCCCTGCACAAGTGGCGCTGCTGGGTGGCGAGGTGGATGCTGCGTTCGACAACCCGTCGGCGGTTCCGAAGATCAAGGCAGGGCAATTGCGCGCACTGGCCGTAACGTCGGCCCAGCGCTGGCATGAATTGCCCGACGTGCCGGCCATCGCGGAGTCTGGCTACCCGGGTTTTGACATCTCGTTCTGGGTCGGTGCTCTCGTGCCCGCGCAAACGCCCGTGTCCATCGTGAATGCCCTGTCCGAGGCTATTGCGACCGCGGTGCAGGATCCTGCGGTGAAGGCCCGGCTGGAGCAGCAAGGAAACATCCGCATGTTTGGCCCGAAGCGTTTCGCCGAGCAGATCGACAAGGAGACCGCCCAGTACGCAGAAATCATCCGCAAGGCAGATATCAAACTGGACTGAACCCTTGGTACATGCATGGGTTGAGCATGGTGCATTCTGCGCCCGTGGATTTGGCTCGGCTCGATGGATTTTTGCGCTGAGGCGCAGATATATGGGAGCACATCAAAGTGGCTTGGAAAAAAGAACTCGCCGAACTCACACTGAGAAAAGAGTTGGCGCAGCGCATGGGTGGGGTGGAAAAAATCCAGCGCCACAGGGACAACGGGAAGTTGCCGGTGCGCGAGCGTATCGACCAACTGGTGGACGAGGGCTCATTCGTGGAGGTGGGCGGCTTGGCTGGCTCGGGCCAGTACGACGAGAAGGGAATGCTTGTCGATCTGACTCCCTCGAACTTACTGATGGGGCGCGCACGCATCGGTGGCAGGACTGCTGTGGTGATGGGCGACGACTTTACGGTGCGCGGCGGCGCCAATGACGGAGCCGTTGGCGACAAGATGATCGTGGCAGAGCAAATGGCGCACGATTTGCGTCTGCCGCTGGTGCGCCTGGTGGATGGAACAGGTGGGGGTGGCTCCGTCAAGAACATTGAGATCAAGGGACACACGCTGCTGCCCAAGCTCAAGTCTTGGCCATATATCGCGCGCAACCTGGCCACCGTACCCGTCGTCGGCTTGGCACTGGGGTCGGTGGCAGGGCTGGGCGCGGCGCGGGTGTCGGCCAGTCACTACTCCGTCATGGTGCGCGGTACCGCCCAACTCTTTGTGGCAGGGCCACCAGTGGTGGCACGTACAGGGCAGGTGCTGGGAAAGAACGAACTGGGCGGCGCCCAGATCCATGCGCGCAACGGTGTCGTGGATGATGAAGTGGAGTCCGAGGTTGAAGCCTTCGCTCGTGCGCGCAGGTTTCTTTCGTACCTGCCCTCGTCTGTGCATGAATTGCCACCCAGGGCTGAGGGCGGGCGCGACGCATCGGCGGATCAAGCGTCTCTGCGGCGTGCCATTCCGGAAAATACTCGATCAGTCTACAAGATCCGCTCGATCGTGGAAACCTTGGTGGATAGCGGCTCGTTCATGGAAATCGGCCGCCACTGGGGTAAGGCCATTGCGGCGGGCTTGGCGCGCATTGACGGTTGGCCGGTCGTTGTCGTTGCTAGCGATCCTTACCACTATGGTGGTGCCTGGGATCGCCAAACAACTGAGAAGTACATGCGTATGGTGGACTTGGCCGAACAGTTCCATCTGCCGGTGCTAAACCTCGTGGATGTTCCGGGGTTCCGTATTGGCCTAGAGGCTGAGAAGGAGGGCGTGATGCGTGCAGGAGTGCGGGCGCTCACGGCCGTCACTCAAAGCACGGTGCCATGGTGCACAGTGATTCTTCGCAAGGCTTTTGGCGTAGCGGGTGGAGGCCACCAGAATGCCGACCGCTTCAATTTCCGGTATGCATGGCCTTCCGCGCAATGGGGTTCGTTGCCGATCGAAGGAGGGTTGGAGGTAGCGTACAAGGCGGAGATCGAAGCGGCCAGCGACCAGGATGCAGCCCGTGAGCGTATTGAGGCCCGTGTGCGCAACTTGACGTCTCCTTTCCGCAGTGCGGAGGCGTTTGTAGTGGAGGACATCATTGACCCGCAGGACACCCGCGCCTTGCTGGTCGAGTTCGCCAACGTAGCGGCTCCATTGCGCCAAGCTGGCCCGGTTCGCTTTGCGTTCCGTCCCTGAAGGAGGCGCGGATGCAAAGCCAACCGTCTCGTTCGATCCGCCGGATTTTGGTCGCCAACCGTGGTGCGGTCGCGGCCCGCGTGATTCGGACGGCTAAGGTATTGGGCATTCAGACCGTAGCGGTGTATTCCGCCGCTGATGCCCAGATGCCCTACTTGCAGGCTGCCGATGCGGCGCTGTGCATTGGTGGCGCATCCGCTACCGATAGCTATCTGAATCAGGAGGCCGTTCTAAGCGCGGCGCGGGAGTCGGATGCTGATGCGCTGCACCCGGGCTATGGCTTCCTCTCGGAAAACGCTGTGTTTGCCGAGCGTGTGGAGTCTGAGGGGCTGTGCTTCATCGGACCCTCCCCGCGTTGGATCAAAACCCTGGGCCACAAGACGGCGGCGCGGGAACTGATGCTTGCGCACGGCATGCCGATGACGCGCAGTAGTGCTCTGCTGCCGGACGACCTCGATGAGGTGACCCGGATTGCCTGCGACATGGGCTTTCCCCTCATGCTCAAGCCTGCGAATGGCGGCGGCGGTATCGGCATGCTGCCGGTGCGTGCTGCTCATGAGATCGCGGTGGCCTGGCGGCAAGCGCAGTCCACGTCGGCCAAGGCCTTTGGCACCTCGGATCTCTACTTCGAGACGCTGATCGATATGCCCCGACACGTGGAGTTCCAGTTCTTGGCTGACCGGCACGGGCAGGTGCGCTGCCTGTACGAGCGCGACTGCTCCATGCAGCGCCGCAATCAGAAGGTCATCGAGGAGACGCCCGCGCCGGGCATTCCCCGCGACGCCGTGCAGGCCATGGCCCGGCGGCTGGAGGCTATCCTGGCCGACATCGGCTACGACGTCATCGGCACCGTGGAAATGCTCTACACGCCGGTGACAGGGTTCACGTTCCTCGAAGTCAATACGAGGCTGCAGGTGGAGCATGCGGTGACGGAGGAGGTCACGGGCGTGGATATCGTCGCGGCGCAGATCCGGCTGGCTGCGGGCGAGCCGCTTTCCGCCGTACTGTCCGCGCCTGTCGAATGCCGCGGCCACGCGGTGGAAGCGCGCATCTACGCTGAAGACCCCGTACGCTTCTTTCCGTCACCTGGCGAACTCGCTGTGTTCGAGCCGCCAGTGGGCGAGGGCATCCGTGTCGAGACGGGCTATGGCAGCGGCACCCGCGTGTCGAGCCACTACGACCCGATGCTCGCCAAGGTCATCGCCCACGGAGCGGACCGGGGCACCGCGGTCGCCCGGCTGGCCGACGCGCTGGAGCGCTTCCGTGTTGAGGGCGTGAAAACCAACATCCCGTACGTGCTGCGCGTCCTGCGCGACCCTGCTTTTGTGGCCGGTCAACTGCACACCCAACTGGGCGCAGCGATCGCGTCGCGCACCCTATGAAACATCGTCAAACCAGGAGTTCCCTATGCCCACTATCTGTTCCCCCCTGTCGGGGCGCGTCGCCGCCCACTGTTCTTCTCCCGACGACAGCGTGTCGACCGGTGATCCGCTGCTGATCGTCGAATCCATGAAGATGGAAATCCCCGTAGAGGCGGAGGCGGCTGGCACTGTGGTGCGCTATCTGGTCGAGGTTGGCGCGGAAGTAACCGAAGGCCAGCCCGTGGTGGAGTTGCGATGAGTGGCAGTTTCGAGCGCCACGGTAGGGTGGCCCTGATCCGGTGGGCCAACCCGCCCGTCAACGGCCTGTCGCTTGCATTGCGCCAGCACCTTTCGGCGGCGCTGGATGCGGCCATGGCGGATCCGGCCATTAATGCCATCGTGCTCGCGGGCGAGGGCCGCATGTTCTCGGGCGGCGCGGACATCCGCGAGTTCAATACGCCCCAGGGCGTGGCCGAGCCGACCACGCCCCAACTGATTCAGCGCATCGAGAACCTAGGCAAGCCCGCGGTGGCCGCCATCCACGGCTCCGCCCTGGGCGGCGGCGGCCTGGAACTGGCTCTGGGCTGCCACTGGCGCGTGGCCGATGCCCAGGCGGTGGTCGCCCTGCCCGAGGTGAAGCTGGGCCTGCTGCCTGGCGGCGGCGGAACACAGCGTTTGCCCCGGCTCGTGGGCGTCGAGACGGCGCTGGATTGGATCGTCTCGGGCAAGACCGTGGGTGTCGCCAAGGCCTTGGAAGCGGGCTTGCTGGATGCGGTGTTCGAAGGCGATTGGCTGGCGCAGGCCATCGCGTTCGCGGCGCGGCTCGATCCTGACAAGGCGCTGCGACCCGCGGGCGCGCGCACCGTCACGCCGCCCGCCGATGCGGCCGCGCTGTTCGGCGCCGCGCGCGAAAAGGCGCGCAAGCAGGCGCGCGGCCTGGATGCACCGCTGCAGTGCATCGCCTGCGTGGAGAAGTCGCTCGACGGCCCCCTGCAGGAAGGGCTCACGTTTGAGCGGCAGCGCTTCGTCGAACTCGTGAACGGCACGCAGTCCAAGGCGCTGCGCCACCTGTTCTTCGGCGAGCGCGAGGCCGCCAAGCCGCCGCCGGACGCGCGGGGCGTGGCCCTGCGCCCCGTGCAACGCGTGGGCGTGATCGGCGCGGGCACGATGGGCGGCGGCATCGCCATGGCCTTCGCCAACGCGGGCTATGCCGTGACGCTGGTCGAGATCTCCGAAGCGGCTCTCGCGAAAGGCCTGGAGACGATCCACCGCAACTACGCGGCCACGGTGGTCAAGGGTAAGCTGGACGAGGCGCAGATGCAGGCCCGCCTAGCGCGCATCTATGGCTCCACGGCCATGCCCGACCTCGCGCAGGCGGATCTGATCATCGAGGCGGCCTTTGAGGACATCGCCGTCAAGCACGGCCTGTTCCAGCAGCTGGACGCCATCGCCAAGCCCGGTGCCATCCTCGCGACCAACATCTCGCGGCTCGACATCAACGAAATCGCCGCCGTGACACGCCGCCCGCAGGATGTGGTGGGGCTGCACTTCTTTAGCCCCGCCCATGTCATGAATCTGCTGGAGATCGTGCGCGGCCAGGCCACGGCGCCCGACGTGAACGCCTCGGTGCTCGATGTAGCTAAGCGCATTGGCAAAGTGCCCGCCGTGGTGGGCGTGTGCGACGGCTTTGTGGGCAACCGCATGGTGAGCCCCTACACGCGCGAGGCGCACTTCCTGCTGGAGGAGGGCGCGAGCCCCGCGCAGGTGGACCAAGCCGTGGAGCGCTTCGGCATGGCCATGGGCCCGCTACGCATGGGCGACATGGCCGGCCTGGACATCAGTTGGGCCGCGCGCAAGCGCCAGGCCCCCACGCGCCCCAAGCACCTGCGCTACTGCTACATCGCCGACCGGCTCTGCGAATCGGGCCGCCTGGGGCAGAAAACGGGCGCGGGTTTCTGCCGCTACGAGCCGGGCAGCCGCGCGCCCGTGCCCGATCCGGCCGTGGAATCGATCATCGACGCCTGCGCCCGCGAATCGGGCATCACGCGCCGCGCAATCACCGACGAGGAGATCGTGGAGCGCACCATGTATGCCCTGGTCAACGAGGCCGCGCGCATCCTGCAGGACGGCGTGGCGCGCCGCGGCAGCGACATCGACGTCATTTACGTCAACGGTTATGGCTTTCCCGCCGCGCGCGGTGGCCCGCTGTTCTACGCCGACACCGTGGGCCTGCCCCAGGTGCTCGCGCGCATCCAGGAATTTCACCGCATCCACGGTCCGCTGTGGGAGCCCGCGCCGCTGCTCGCGCAACTCGTGGCGCAAGGCCAATCCCTCTCCGGCTACTTGGTGCCCACCGACCCTACCTGAACGACCATGACTGCTATAGCCCTACTCACGGGCGGCCCCGATGCCGCCTATCTCCACCATCTGGCCCAGGGCCGGTTCCGCATCCAGCAATGCGGCGCGTGCGCGAAGCACGTGTTCTATCCACGGGTTGCCTGCCCGCATTGCGGCACTTCCGATCTGCGCTGGGCCGATGCCAGCGGCCAGGGCACCATCTATGCATGCAGTGTGGTCATGGGCAAGCCCGGCACGGGCACCGACTACGCCATCGTGCTCGTGGATCTGGACGAGGGCGTGCGCATGATGGGTCGCGTGCAGGAACTCCCGCAGGACCAAGTGCGCATCGGCATGCGCGTACAGGCCCGCATCGTGGAGCAGGACGGAAAACCGCTCGTGGTCTTCGTTCCCCAAGGTGCGGGAGGTGTGCAATGAATCTCAGGCAACTGCGCGGCAAGGCCGCCATCGTGGGCGTGGGCCATGCCGGTATCGGCGAGGCGCACGGCTTCAGCGCCCTGGAGATCCTGGGCCAGGCCGCGCTCGCGGCTGTGGCCGACGCAGGGCTCTCCCTGCGCGACATCGACGGCCTGGCTACCTGCAGCTCGGCGGCCAGCATGTGGGCGCTGCCGGTGGCCGAATACTTGGGCCTGCGGCCGCAGTTCATCGACAGCACGATGCTGGGCGGATCGAGCTTCATCGCCCACCTGATGCCCGCGATCCTGGCGCTGGAGAGCGGCCAGTGCAATGCGGTGCTCGTGTGCTACGGCAGCACGCAGAAGACGGGCACGTTCTCGCGCAAGGCCATGTCGGAGGCCTTCCGCCTGATCGACCCTCTGCCCTACGAGCATCCCTACGCGCCCATCCAGCCGCTGACGTCCTATGCACTGGCCGCGTCGCGCCACATGCACGAGTTCGGCACCACGCGCGAACAGCTCGCCGAGGTGGCCGTGGCCGCGCGCCGCTGGGCGCAGCTCAACCCCGAGGCGGTGATGCGTGATCCGCTCTCCATTGCCGACGTGCTCTCTGCGCGCATGGTCTCCACACCGCTCACGGTGCGCGACTGCTGTCTCGTCACCGACGGCGCGGGCGCCTTCGTGCTGATGCGTGCCGACCGCGCTAAAGACCATGCAGCCAGGCCCGTGTACGTGCTCGGCAACGCCACGGCGGTGTGGAACCGGCAGATCTCGTCCATGGAGAGCCTCACCGTCACCGCCGCGTCGGAGTCGGGCCGGCGCGCCTTCGAGATGGCGGGGCTCGCGCCCTCGGACGTGGATGTGGTGGGTCTCTATGACGCCTTCACGATCAACACACTGCTGTTCCTCGAAGACCTGGGCTTTTGCAGGAAGGGCGAGGCCGGCGCGTTCGTGGAGAACGGCGGCATCGCGCCGGGCGGGCGGCTGCCGGTCAACACCAACGGCGGTGGGCTCTCGTGCGTGCATCCAGGCATGTACGGTATCTTTCTCGTGATCGAGGCGGTGCGGCAGTTGCGCGGCGAATGCGGCGCGCGGCAGGTCAAGGATGCCCGCATCGCCCTGGCGCACGGCAACGGCGGCACCCTGTCGAGCCAGTCCACAGCGATCTTTGGTGTGGAGGAAACGCTGTGAACGCACAAGGCAAGGCGTCGGCATGCTGAGTAAAGTGACCGCCTCGGTGCGCGAGGCCGTGCGCGACGTGCGCGATGGTGCGACTATCCTCATCGGCGGCTTCGGCATTTCCGGCGTGCCCACCGAACTCGTCTGCGCGCTGCTCGACCAGGGCGCGCGCGAACTCACCATCGTCAACAACAACGCGGGCAACGGCAAGATCGGCTTGAGCCAACTGGTGGAGGCCGGACGCGTGCGCCGCATGGTGTGCTCGTTCGCGCGCTCGTCCAACCCGGTGGAGCCTAACGCTGCCGCGTTCGCCGAGTGGTACCGCGCTGGCAAGATCGAGCTCGAATGCGTGCCACAGGGCACGATGGCCGAGCGCATGCGCGCGGCGGGCTCGGGCCTGGGGCCCTTCTTCACGCCCACCTCGTATGGCACCAGCCTGGCCGAGGGCAAGGAGACCCGCGTTATCGACGGTGTGGGCTACGTGCTGGAGCAGCCGCTGCACGGCGACTTCGCCTTCGTGAAGGCGCAGACGGCGGATCCCTGGGGCAACCTCATGTACCGGAATGCCGAGCGCAACTTCGGCCCCGTCATGTGCATGGCCGCCAGGGTGGCAGTGGCGCAGGTGGATGCTGTTGTGCCGCTGGGCACGCTGGCGCCCGAGCATGTAATGACGCCGGGCATCTTCGTGCAGCGCGTGGTTCAGGTGAAAGGGCTGGTATGACGGCGAACTTCAAGCGGCTCAGCCGCGCCGAGATGGCAGCCAAGGTCGCGAACGACATTCCCGACGGCAGCTACGTCAACCTGGGGATCGGCATCCCCACGCTGATCTCCAAGTGCCTGCCGCCGGGCCGCGACGTAATCCTGCACAGCGAGAACGGCATCCTCGGCATGGGCCCTGCGCCCGCCGGCGGCAACGTGGACCTGAGCCTGATCAACGCGAGCAAGGAACCGGTCACGCTTCTGGCGGGCGCGTCCATCACCGACCACGTGACCTCGTTCGCGATGATGCGCGGCGGGCACATCGACCTCACCGTGCTCGGCGCGTTCCAGGTCTCCAGCCAGGGCGACCTGGCGAACTGGGACACCGGCGCGCCCGACGCGATTCCCGCAGTGGGCGGCGCCATGGACCTCGTGGTCGGCGCGCGGCAGGTCTTCGTGGTTATGGAGCATGTGAGCAAGACGGGCGAGCCCAAGATCGTCACCGAGTGCACCTACCCGCTCACGGGCGCGCGCGTGGTGGACCGCATCTACACAGATTGCGCGGTCATTGATGTAACGGCTAGCGGTTTGATGGTGCGCTGGATGTGCGAGGGGATTACGTTTCAGCAACTGCAGGAAATGACCGAGGCCCCTATCTGTGCAGCTTTGCCGTACAGCGATGATTGCGTTGCAGCGCCCCCGCTGTGAGTCCGTAGGGGAAGGGCTTCGTGCCCTTGCCGTTCCAGCGGGCCGTCCCAGGCTGACCTGAGTCATTTCCTGTGGCCAATTGATGGTGAGTTCTCTCATAAATCGGTCAACGAGGAGAACTCATGAAAAAGCGATTCGCTGACGAGCAGATGGTGCCAAGTACAGCCCCGCGATGTCGGGTACCTTGTTTACGAGCAACGGATCGCTCGATCACTTGAAAGTTTCCTGGCAGTGTAGCTGCAAGCCAATGGCGCACCACATGCGCGAGACCGGCGTCTGCGTCAGTCCCGTCTTCTGGGCCATCGTCCACACACTCCAGTGCGTGGCTGCGGCGGGCTGGCTCTCTAGCTACCAAAGGGAGGCCCCCCGGCTATGCCGGGGAGGCAATAGAAGTTTGACTTTTCAGGAGGTTGTCCGCCGTAGTGACCTTGCCCCTGGAATCCGTACCCCATAGCGGAGTCAGGAATTGGCTTGCTTGGCCTGAGCCGCATGCCAGTCTTGCTCGAACCGCACCGGGCTGACGTACGCCAGCGTGGAGTGCAGCCGGGTGCGGTTGTACCAGAGTACCCAGGCGATGACCTCGTCC
>Ga0081606_1000411_pt1 | contig 18321 bp, 21 predicted proteins | sample EareggfetidaYelm_FD_71127 | JGI IMG/M metagenome (GOLD analysis project Ga0081606, IMG submission 71127) | Earthworm egg capsule microbial community from the University of Washington, USA - E. fetida Yelm (SPADES assembly) (version 2) | ecosystem: Host-associated > Annelida > Reproductive system... | reverse complement strand
AGGCAGCGGCAGCGCGGCCAAAATGCTGCTCCCGCGCCAGCGCCACCACGTAATTCAATTGTCTGATGAACATGGCCTGCGTTCCGGGCTACCGGACAAGCGACAGGGCAAAGCCGTCCCCGCCCTTGCTGCCCGCAGTCTGCAACACCGTGGAAGATGGCCCCGGGCTTGAGAACAGCGCGCCATCCTCCGGGGTCGGCTTCTCGTTGCCCGGCAGATCGATGGCATCCCGGGGTTCATGGTCTTGTTTCATGTCTCCTTGCCCACTGCTCGACGGCTTTCTCTACCCAGGCCCATGGGGGTGACTGCGTGCCCGCCGCTGCCGTCATATCCTTCAGAATATAGCGTGCTGCAAAGGACCGCTGCGCGAACCGGCGGCGAAGAGCAGATGCAGAGTCAGCCCTTGGCAGCAGAAATCGCACCACGGGCCCCGCGACGCGGCCCGCCGGGCACCGCTGCGCGTCAGCAGTGCGGAGAACATGCGGCAACAAAAAAGGCTTCCCGTCGGAAGCCTTGTGCGCGCCCCCGGCAATTACAACGGGGTCTTCTTGCCGCCCTTGAACGAGTACAGAGTGAAGGGAGGGTTCTTCATCTCGCCATTGGGCTCGAAAACGATCGTCGTCGTCACGCCCTTGAAGTTGGACTTGGCCAACTCGTTCAGGTAGACCTTGGGGTCGGCGGAGTTGGCGCGCTTCATCGCGTCGACCATCAACATCGTGGCGTCATAAACGTAGGGGGCGTAAATCTGGTACTGGCCGGGGTACTTGGCGTCGTATTTGGCCTTCCAGGCCAGGCCGCCAGGCATCTTGGCCAGCGAAGCACCGCCTTCGGCGCAGATGACGTTGTCCAGGGTCTTGGCATTGCCCGACAGCCTGATGAGTTCGATCGTGCAGGCGCCGTCACCACCGAAGAACTTCATGCGGACCATGCCCAACTGTTCCATTTGGCGCAGCATCGGGCCGGCCTGGGGGTCCATGCCGCCGTAGAACACGGCATCGGGATTTTTCGCCTTGATGGCGGTCAGTATGGCCATGAAGTCGGTGGCCTTGTCGGTCGTGAACTGCTCGTCGACCACCTTGATGCCCTTGGCGATGGCGGTCTTTTTGAACACCTCGGCCACACCTTGGCCGTAAGCGGTGCGGTCGTCGATGACGGCGACGGTCTTGAGCTTGAGCTGCTCGGCCGCGTAGTCTGCCAGACCTGCCCCCAGGGTGCTGTCGCTGGCGATGATGCGAAAGGTGGTTTTGTAGCCCGGCTTGGTCAGGTTGGGGTTGGTCGCCGAGCCTGTCACCATCGGAATGCCGCAATCGTTGTAGATCTTGGACGCCGGAATGGTGGTGCCGGAGTTCAGGTGACCGATAACGCCAGCGACATGGGAGTCGCACAGTTTTTGCGCCACGGCTGCGCCTTGCTTGGGGTCGGCAGCGTCATCTTCGGCCTGCAACTCGAATTTGATTTTCTTGCCCCCGATGCTGATGCCCTGGGTGTTGAGTTCTTCGATGGCCATGCGGGCGCCGTTTTCGTTGTCCTTGCCGTAGTGGGCTTGGGGGCCGGAAAGCGGAGCCACATGGCCGATCTTGACCACCTGCTCTTGTGCCAAGGCCACGCCTGCAGTTGCCGCCACGGCGGCGGCCAGCACGGTCAGTTTCAACTTCAATTGCATCATCAAACCTCCAGTGAAAAAAACGCTGAGTATCCATCCCGTGTCTGAACGGGAAGCGGACGTATCGCAATTTGCAAGCCCGATCGTCAAAACCCGACGACAGGGGCGCACCACCGCCCTGTCTGCCTTTGTCACCCCTTGGCATCAGGGGATGCACCACGGGTGCCCGTGGCGCCGCTGGCGCCACTGAGTCCTGCGGCGCCGCTGGCCCGCCCATCGGCCACCGCCTCGCGGACCATGGCTTCGATCTCTGCGCGCAGCCCGGGTAGCACCGTGTCGGCGAGCGTTTCGCGCAGGCGCTGTTCCAGCAGTTTGTCCACATGTTGCAGTACGCGCTGCAACAGCTGCTCTTGCCTGTCCTCGGGCAATGGGCGGGCCGGGGCTGCGGCCGGCGCAGCGTCGGGCTGCGGCACCACTTCGGTGAGCGTGGGCACGAAGCGCGGCGGCGTTTTGGGCGGCAGCGCCATCAAAGAGCTTTCGGCACCAGGTCATGGCGCGTGATGGCCAGCCCCAATGATGCATAGTGGCGCCAACGGGCGCGCGCCTCGGTGCGGTCGGCCGGGTCTTGGGCACTGACCACTTCGACCAGCCGGTCAAACCGTTCAAAGCCTTGCGGGACTTGGGGTTGCAGGTTCAGCAGCACCTCGTGGTGCGCCGTGCTGCGCGCATCCTGCGCCAGCAGCACCGCTGAGGCCGCCAGCAGTTCCTGGTCTGCGTCGTCGCGGCAATGGGCCACGAAGTCCTGGGGCTCCAGCGCCCACAGCATGCGGTCCAGGGCCGCCAGCATCTGCGCGGGCGCAGCGATGACCAGGCGGGCGTCGCTGCGCTGCACCTTGCGCGCAAAGCGGCAGGCGTAGGCCAGTTTGTCCGGTGCGTTGAAGTGGAAAGCGACCTCGGTCATGGCGCTGTGCGCTTCAGGCCGCCTTGGCTGCGGCCCGTGCGCTTGGCTGCGGGCCTGGCGGCCGGTGCAACGGGTGCCTGCTGGGCCATGGCCATGGCCTCGGCCTGGGCCAGCAGGTAGTGCACCAGCAGGCCCACCGGGCGCCCCGTGGCTCCTTTGGCGGGGCCGCTCTTGTACGCAATGCCGGCAATGTCCAGATGCGCCCAGCGCATGCCAGCGACAAATTTCTGCAAAAACTTGGCGGCGGTGATCGCGCCGCCGGAACGGCCGGCGGTATTGCCCATGTCGGCAAAATGGCTCTTCAGGCCATCGGCATAGTCGTCGTCCAAAGGCATGCGCCAGCAAGGATCGAGCGCTGCTTCGCCCGCTTCATACAGGCTGACGGCCAGGTCATCATCATTGGCAAACAGTCCACTGCGCACGCCTGCCAGCGCCACCACGCAGGCGCCGGTCAGCGTGGCAATGTCGATCACGGCGGCGGGCTTGAAGCGGGCGGCATAGGTCAGCGCGTCGCACAGGATCAGCCGCCCTTCGGCATCGGTGTTGAGGATCTCTATGGTCTGCCCGCTCATGCTGGTGACCACGTCGCCGGGCTTGATGGCACGCCCATCGGGCAGGTTCTCGCACGCGGGGATCAACCCCAGCACATTGATCGCCGGCTGGAGTTCGCCCAAGGCCCGGAACACCCCCAGCACGCTGGCCGCGCCGCACATGTCGAACTTCATTTCGTCCATTTCGGGCGCGGGTTTGATCGAGATGCCGCCGCTATCGAAGGTGATGCCTTTGCCCACCAGCACGATAGGCGCCTGGTCTTTGGCCGCTGCGCTGTAGCGCAATTCGATGAAGCGCAGCGGCTGCTCGGAGCCGCGCGCCACGGCCACGAATGCGCCCATGCCAAGGCGCCTGACCTGGGCCGGGCCATGGACTTTGCACTGGATATGAGGCAGCCGGCCCAGCGTTTTGGCGGCGTCGGCCAACAAACTGGGGGTGGCATGGTTGGCCGGCCGGTTGCTCCATTCGCGCGCGAATTCCACACCCGCCACCAGGGCCACGCCGCAGTCGAACCCTGGGCGCGCCTCGGCGGCATCGGACACCCCCAGCACGCAGCGGCTCAGGCTGCGCGCCTCGGCCTTGGACTTGGTGGTGGTGTAGACGTAGCTGGCTTCGGCCACCGCCTGCACGGCGGCGCTGGCGACGCCGGCCTTGAGCGCAGCCGCAAAGCACAGCACCAGGCGCTTGGTCTGGGGCTTTTTGATCTCGGCTCCCAGCGCCAGCAGGGCCTGCCGCACCGCGCGGGCCGTGCCGTCGCCAACACCGAGCAGAATCACCCGGCGCGCAGCCACCGCCGGCACCTGGTACAACTGCAAGTGCTTGCCCGCTTTCAGCAGCAGGTCGCCGTTCTTGAGCGCCAGCGCGGCCAGCGTGGACAGTGCATCCTGCCCGGGCGTAAAACCCTCGGGGATCAGCACGAGCAGCAGGTCGCATTTCTCGGCTGCCGCTGCGGCCAGTTCAAGGGTTTTGAGATCGAAGTTCATAATCGGCGCTTTCCTTTTTCCATGAGGCGATGCGTCACCCATGAGACGGGCGCGGCCCACGCCCGGCCGCTGGCGCAACCTCCTCGACGGGCGGGCGCCGCAGGCGACTCGGGGTGTTTCATTCAGCCAATGTTATTCGATTCATCGATCCGCAAGGAATTGGCGCGCAGCTTCGGTGCGACGCTGGTGGTGCTGGTGACCGTGGTCATGACCATGATGCTCATCCGCACTCTGGGCCAGGCCGCGCGGGGCAGCGTCAGCCCCTCGGACGTGATGCTGGTCATGGGCTTTACCGTGGTCGGCCAATTGCCCACCATTGCCAGCCTGAGTTTGTTCATTGCCGTGGTGGGCACGCTGTCGCGCATGTACCGCGACAGCGAGATGGTGATCTGGTTTGCCAGCGGCCGGGGCCTGGCCAGCCTGGTCAGGCCCTTGCTGCGCTTTGCCTGGCCGGTGATGCTGGTGATTGCCGTGTTGTCGCTGCTGGTCTGGCCCTGGGCCAACGCGCAGATCCAGCAGCTCAAGACCCGGTACGAGCAGCGCAGCGACATCGACCGGATCGCGCCAGGCGAATTCCAGGAGTCGTCCAATGGCAACCGGGTGTTCTTCATCGACAAGGGCAACCCCGCCCCGCTGGCGGGCAATGACGCCGCGCAGACGGGCAGCAACATCTTCATCGCCGCCAGCGATGGCCGGCAGGAATCGGTGACATCGGCCCGCAGCGCGCGTTTGCAACTGCAAGATGGGCAGCGCATGGCCGTGCTCAGCGACGGGCAGCGGCTGGAAACTTCGCACGACCGGCCCGGGCTCAAGATCAGCGAGTTCTCGGAATATGTGATGCACATCGGTTCTGCCCCGCCAGGCGCGGCCGAAGATTTGGCGGTCAAGACCCGCGCGACCCACGAGTTGCTGCTGAAGTCCCTGCCGGCCTACCGCGCCGAACTGGGCTGGCGCCTGGGGCTGGTTTTGGCCGCGCTCAATTTCGTGCTGCTCGGGCTGGCCGTGACCAGTGTCAACCCGCGCGCAGCGCGCAGCACCAGCATGTTGTTTGCGCTGTTCGCCTTCATCGTCTACTACAACCTGATGACCCTGGGCCAGAGCTGGGTTGGCGTGGGCCAGCTCGGTCTGGGCAGTTTCATGCTGCTATTGCATGGCGGCATGCTGATGCTGGCACTGCTGGTTCTGGCGGTGCGGCATCACCAATGGCGCCTGCCAAACCTGTGGCAAGCAGGCCGGGGCCGTGCATGAAAACCATTCGCCGCCTGATCCATCGCGAGGCCCTGTCGGCCGTCTGCTTCGTCACGGCCGGTTTTCTGGCGTTGTTCTTCTTTTTCGATCTGATCGATGAACTGCGCTGGGTCGGCCTGGCCGGGCGCGAGGGCTACCATCTGTCGCACGCGCTGCTGTTCGTGGCGTTGGGCATTCCCAGTCACCTGTATGAGCTGCTCCCGATCACGGTGCTCATCGGCACCATCTTCGTGATGGCGCGTCTGGCGCAAAGCTCCGAGTTCACCATCATGCGCACCAGCGGCATGGGCCCCTGGCGCGCGCTGCGCACCTTGCTGACGCTGGGCGGGTTCTTCGTGTTGCTCACTTTTGCGGTGGGCGACTACCTGGCGCCATGGACCGACCGCACAGCCCAGCGCATCAAGGCGCATGCGCTCGGGGGTCTGACTTCGGGCGCCACCGGCGCCTGGCTCAAGGAGCGCCAGGACCGGCATTCTTTCGCCGTGAATGTGCGCGCCCTGACGCCCGATGGCGGCATGCGGGACGTGCGCATCTTCGAGTTTGACGACCAAGGTCGCCTTGTCACGCAAACCCGGGCGAAGGCAGGCCGGTTCGCCACCGATGGCGCCTGGAAATTGGCGCAGGTGCGGCGCAGCCGTTTTGCACGCGGCGACGGCCAGGACGATGCGCGCGTGGAGCACCTGGATGCCCCCGCCCTGCGCTGGCCCACCCGCATCAGCGCCGACATGGTGGCCGCATCACTGCTCAAGCCCGACCGCATGGCCACGCTGGACCTGTTCCAGTTCATCAGGCACCTGAACGCCAACGGCCAATCGACCCAGCGCTATGCGATCGAGTTCTGGCGCAAGCTGTTTTATCCGTTGAGCTGCCTGGTGATGGTGGTGCTCGCGCTGCCGTTTGCCTATCTGCATCTGCGCTCCGGCGGCACGGCGGGTTACGTGTTTGGCGGGGTGATGGCCGGCATCAGTTTCTTTCTGCTGAACAATGTCTTCGGCTACGCCGGCAACCTGCAAAATTGGTCGCCCTGGCTGACCGCTGCGGCGCCGGGACTGATCTATTCGCTGCTCTCGTTGGCGGCCTTTGGCTGGCTGGTGCTCAGGCGCTGACCCCTGCCCCACCCAACCCATGAACCACGCCATCGTCTTGTTGTCCCACGGCTCCCGTGATCCGCTGTGGCGCGCCCCGGTGGAGGCCGTGGCGGCCCGGATTGCCGCGCAAAAGCCCGGCCGCCAGGTGCGCTGCGCCTATCTGGAACTGTGCGCCCCGTCCCTGGCCGACGCCGCCGGCCAACTCGTGGCCCGGGGTGCGACACAGGTCACCGTGGTGCCGATGTTCCTCGGTGCCGGCCGGCATGTCCGCGAGGATTTGCCGCTGCTCGTGCAGCAACTGCGCGGCGCCCACCCGGGCGTGCAATTTGACATGCAGGCGGCCATTGGCGCAGACCCGCGCGTCACCGCATTGATGGCGGACATCGCGTGCGAGGCCCCGCCGGAGTCGAAACCTTTCTGAACTGCCATGAACCTGCACCAATTTCGCTTCGTCCAAGAGGCTGCGCGCCGCAACCTGAACCTGACCGAGGCCGCCAAGGCCCTGCACACATCGCAGCCGGGCGTCTCCAAAGCCATCCTGGATCTGGAAGAAGAACTGGGCGTGGACATCTTTGCGCGCCATGGCAAACGCCTCAAGCGCATCACCGAGCCCGGCCAGCATGTTCTCAAAAGCATAGAAGTCATCATGCGCGAGTTGGGCAACCTCAAACGCATTGGCGAGCAGTTCAGCGCGCAAGACAGCGGCACCCTCAGCATCGCCACCACCCACACCCAGGCCCGCTACGTGCTGCCCATCCCCGTGGCCCGTTTGCGTGACGCCTACCCCAAGGTCAACATCAGCCTGCACCAGGCCACGCCGCAGGAAGTGGCGCGCATGGTCATCGACGAAGTGGCAGACATCGGCATGGCCACCGAGTCGCTGGCCGATTACCCCGAACTGGTCACGCTGCCCTGCTACGAATGGCAGCATGTGTTGGTGCTCCCTGGCGATCACCCGCTGGCCCACAAGGAGCGCATTGGCCTGGACGACCTGGCCCACGAAGCGCTGATCACCTACCACCCGTCGTTCACCGGTCGCGGCAAGATCGACCACAGCTTCGGCGCCCGCAAACTGCAACCGCGCATCGTGCTCGAAGCCATAGACTCCGACGTGATCAAGACCTATGTGCGCCTGGGCCTGGGCATCGGCATCGTGGCCGAAATGGCCATGCGCGAAGACCCGGTGGGGGATCTGGCGGTGCGGCCCGTGGGGCACCTGTTCGGCCAGAACGTCACGCGCGTGGCCTTCAAGCGCGGGGCCTATCTGCGCAACTTCGTCTATAAATTCGCCGAACTGATCAGTGAGCGCCTGAGCCGCGAACTCATCGCCCAGGCGATGAGCGGGCAGGCCAATGACTACGAACTCTGACTTCCACGCCGCCACGCCCCATGACTGAAGCCACCCAAGCCAGCCCGACCGCCCGCACACCGGCCTTGCCGAACAAACTGCCGCAGGTGGGCACCACCATCTTCACCGTCATGTCGGCCTTGGCCGCCGAGCACGACGCCGTCAACCTGGGCCAGGGCTTTCCTGACTTTGCCTGCGACCCCGCTTTGCTGGACACCGTGACCGAGGCCATGCGGGCGGGCCACAACCAATACCCGCCGATGCCCGGCATCCGCCCATTGCGCGCCGCAGTAGCGGCCAAGATCCAGGCACTCCATGGCCGCCAGTACGACGCCGACACCGAGATCACCATCACTGCGGGTGCAACGCAGGCCATCATCACCGCCATCCTGGCCTGCGTGCACCCCGGCGACGAAGTCATCGTGCTCGACCCCTGCTATGACAGCTATGTGCCCAATATCGTCCTGGCCGGTGGCCGCGCCGTGCGCGTGCCCCTGACGCCCGGCAGTTTCCGCCCGGACTTCGCCAGAATCGGCGCCGCCATCACGGCGCGCACGCGCGCGCTCATCATCAACAGCCCGCACAACCCCAGCGCCACCATCTGGAGCGCTGCCGAAATGCGCCAACTGCAAGCGCTGTTGGCGCCCACCGACATCCTGCTGATCAGCGATGAGGTGTACGAGCACATGGTGTTCGACGGCGCCGAGCACCAGAGCGCAGCGCGCTTTGCGGGCTTGGCGGCACGCGCGTTCATCGTGTCGAGCTTTGGCAAGACCTTCCACGTCACCGGCTGGAAGGTCGGCACCATGGCCGCCCCCGCCGCTTTGACGGCCGAATTCCGCAAGGTGCACCAGTTCAACGTGTTCACCGTCAACACCCCGATGCAGCATGGCCTGGCGAGCTACCTGAAAGACCCCGCACCCTACCTGCGACTGCCCGCTTTCTACCAGGCCAAGCGCGACCTCTTTCGCCAAGGACTGGCAGACACACGCCTGAAACTGCTGCCCAGCGCGGGCAGTTATTTTCAGTGCGTCGACATCTCCGCCGTGAGCGCACTGAACGAATCCGACTTCTGCCAATGGCTCACGCGCGAAGTGGGGGTGGCCGCGATCCCGCTGTCGGCGTTCTATGGCGACGGGTTCGATCAGCGCGTGGTGCGCCTGTGCTTTGCGAAAAAGGACGAGACGCTGCGAGCGGCATTGGAGCGGCTGCGCAAGCTGTGACAGCGCCCGGGTTCGGCAACAAGTCCAGACAAGGCCCCGTCTTTTGGAAAAACCCATTTCAGGGCACAATCGCGGGGATCGACCACCCTGTCATCGTTGACAGAATGACCCCCCAGGAGAATCACATGCTTACGTTGGAACAGCAAGCCGCAACGCATCAGCGCACCATGATTCGCCCGAAGGTGGCCGTGCAAGCCAGGACGCCAGAGCAAAAGCGCATCGTGACCGAGGTCGTCCGCCGGGTGATCAGCGAACACCACGCCGTGCTGCTGGCCCTGAAAGACCGCTGATCCTGAAGGACCGCTGATTTGCTGGATGTCGATTTCGTCATCACGGTCCACGACGAGATCATTCTGGAATTCGGCGGCTTGGCCGGGTTCGCCGGTGGTGGCCGGGGAGCAGTAGAGTCCGCGTTGCAGCGCGTAGCGAACCACGCCCCGTACGCCGGCCTGGACGACGTGATCGCGACGTGATCGGCATGGCCTCTCTTTACGCCGAGGCGATCGCCCGAGGGCATGTCTTCAACGATGCGAACAAACGGACCGCCCTGACCTGCGCCATTGCCTACATCGAGCAGCAGGGCCTGCATGTCCGGCAGGACCCGGTGCTCGAGGAGGCCACGGTCATGCTGGCCGAGGGCAGATCGACCAGGGATGATTTCGCCGAGGTCTTGAGCCGTCTGCTATCGGGCGCCAGACAGGACATGGAGCCCGGGCCATGAGGCTCGGTCCGCCACACGAAATGCGTCTGCGCCATGCGCGGGCATGCCACTCAGGCCGCGTACACCTCATCGAGCGAGCGAAAGCCCTTGATCTCTATCGGGTTGCCGCTCGGGTCATGAAAGAACATCGTCCACTGCTCGCCGGGCTGGCCGGCAAAGCGTAGCTGCGGCTCCAGCACGAAGGCCGTGCCGGCAGCACGCAGGCGCGCAGCGAGGGCCTGCCAGTCAGGCAACTCCAAAATGGCCCCGAAATGGGGCATGGGCACCATGTGCTCGCCGACCTGGCCGGTTCGAGCACTGGCGCCGGGCTGGCCCAGGTGCAACGAGATCTGGTGGCCGAAGAAGTCGAAGTCGACCCAGGTGGCTGTGCTTCGGCCTTCCCGGCACCCCAACACGTCACCGTAAAAGCGGCGGGCTGCGTCCAGGTCGGTGACGTGAAAGGCGAGGTGAAACAGGCTGCGCATCGCGCCAAGCATAGCAGCCCCGCCGCCATGCCATGGTGCGCCTGAGCGCCCGTCCCTGCGGCCAGGCGCTCAGTGACTTTGGCGCGCCTGCATCGCGGCAGCGTTGGTCTTGCGGTCCGCTTTCATGCGCTGCACCTGGGGACGTTCGGCCATCCGGGCGAGGTAAGCGGGCACCGGCAGGTCGGCCAGGTAGTCGCGGCCATAGATGGCCCGGGTGACCGCGCTGACCTGGGGCAGGTGCACGATGGCCGCGCAGTCGGCCAGCGTGAAGCTGTCGCCCGCCACATAGGGGCTGAACTTTGCCAACTGGCCAAAGGCTGCAATGTTCTTCCGTAGCTGCTCGTCCACCTGCGCGCGGGTCGATTCGCTCACGCTGGCGCCAAAGAAGACCTGGGGATACAGCTTGCGCGCCACCATTTCCAGATACAGCTCCATGAACTGGATCAGTTCGCGCACCTTGGCGGCGGCAAACGGGTCGGCGGGCAGCAGCGCGGGCTGGGGATGGGCCGCCTCGATGTAGTCGGCGATGACGGTCGATTCGCTCAACGGGCCCTGGGGCGTGAGCAGATAGGGCACCTTGCCCAGCGGCGTCGCGCTGCGGTCGGTCTCGCCCACCCAGGCCAGTTCCTCGGTGAACGGCAGGCCCTTTTCGAGCAGGGCGAGTTTGACCTTGTTGTAGTAGTTGCTGGCTGCAAAGCCACAAAGTGTCAGCATGGTGAATAGTCTCCATTGTCGGGTTGTCCATGGCGGTTGCCGGGGCAAAGTCTAGCGCGCAGATCGCCTGGCCTGGTGACATGGCGCCAAGCCGGGGACCTACAATCGCGGCCTCATGCTGCTGTCCCCGATGCAAACCCTGCGCCACGTTCGCTGGCTCGTCCGCTTGGTGCTGGCGGGGTTCGTCATGTCCATCGGTGTGGCGGTGGCGTCGCCGATGCTCCATCCGCAGGCGCTGGAACTGATCTGCTCCGGCGCGGGCGTCATCGAACTGCGCTCGCACACCGATGGCGGCGCCGTGCCGCAGTCCGGCCACCAGCCCGATTGCCCTCTGTGCGTCCAGGTGGGCGCCCCGGCGCCCGGGCGGCTGGCCGACCAGCCCCGGCCCCACCCCTCGGCACAGGGCCTGCGCGCCCGCGCTGCCACGCATATCGCTGCGCGCACTGCCGCGCCACTGCCGCCGCGCGGGCCCCCGGCCGGCCTCTGATCAGCTGTATTTTTGATAGCTGCTGGCGCAAGCGAATCACGCGCCAGTATTTTGTCGGGCCGGCACATTCACGGCCCCGTTGGCATTCCACCGAATAGAGAAAGATAGCCATGAAAAAACTGTTTCACACGGCCGCCCTGGTGGGCGCGCTGATCAGCGGCGCTGCCCTTGCGCAGACCGCACCGGTCGAGGTCGAGGTCGACGGCGCCTGGGCCCGCGCCAGCACGGCGGGCCGCAAGGTCACCGGCGTCTTCATGCGCCTGACGGCCAAGGCGGACAGCCGCCTGGTGGGCGTCGAGTCGCCCGCCGCAGGCAGCGCCGAAGTGCACGCGATGAAGTTGGAAGACGGCATCATGAAAATGCGCGCCTTGCCCGCACTCGACCTGCCCGCCGGCCAGACGGTGGAGCTCAAGCCCGGCAGCTACCATGTGATGCTGCTGGACCTGAAGGCCCCGCTGGTCCAGGACAGCACGGTGCCGATCACCCTGGTGTTTCAGGACGCCAAAGCGGCGCAAAGCCGGATCGGGTTGAGTGTGCCGGTGCGCAGCACCGCCCCGGACGCGGCCAGCCCCGTGGATGGGCATAAACACTGAGCGCCGGCGCCCGGCGGCGCCTTCGTGGCCGCAACGCAGTGGAGTAAGCTGTGCCCCACCACAGACCCATCTCCCGCGGAGCGGCCATGAGCGACACACCCCACTTCGATTTCGGCAAATTCGTCCCCGGTTTCGACTTTCTGCAAAGCCTCGCCAAAGGGGCTTCGAGCAGCATGGCGCAGTTGCCCAAGCTCTCCAATTGGGTGGCGCCCACGATCGATGTGCAAGAGCTCGACAAGCGCATACAGGAGCTCAAGGCCGTGCAGTTCTGGCTTGAGCAAAACTCCCGCGCGCTGGCGGCCACCATACAGGCGCTGGAGGTGCAGAAGATGACCCTGGCCACGCTCAAGGGCATGAACTTCAGCCTCGGCGATGTGGCCAATGCCTTCAAGCCCAAGACGGCAGACCGCGCCGGCGATGCCGCCCCGACACAGGCCGGTGCAAGCCAGGCGAAAGCCACGCCCGACGCCCCGGCGCACCCCGCCGAGCCGGCCAAGGCCCAAAGTCAGGCCCCCGGCGCAGCCGGACGAACATCCAACGCAGCCGGGCAAACATCCAGTGCAGCCGGGCAGCCCGTGGTGGACCCGTTGCAATGGTGGAGCGCGCTCACCAGCCAGTTCCAGCAGATCGCTGCCGATGCGCTGAAGGACGCCGCCAAAGGAGGTTTTGCGGCAGGTCTTGCGCAAATGCCGCAGGGCAAGCGTTCCACGACAAAGGCCACCCCCAAGCCTGCTGCCGCCAAGAAGGCGGCAGGCAAGAAACCTGCGGCCAAGCCTGTCCCCCGGTCTGCGGAGCGCAAAACCCCCGTCCGCAGCACCGCCGCGCGCCGACATGCAGGCTGACGGGCGGATGGGTGGTCTGCCGCCCCGCCATCTCCCCCGTGGGATTCGCCTATGAAACTCTTTCCTTGCGGCCACGCCACGCACCCCCGCTGGCGCATGGCTGCGGCCCTGGTGCTGGAGCAACTGCGGGCCCGGATGGCCCAGCCTGAATACGCCAGCGCTCCAACGCTGGGCCTGCTCTACATCACCGACCATTACGCCAACGAAGCCCGGGCGCTGCTCGATCACCTGAGCGGCGAACTGCCCGGGGTGACCGACTGGAGCGGCACCGTGGGTGTGGGCGTGGCGGCCAACAACGCCGAGTATTTCGACCAGCCCGGGCTATCGGTGATGCTGCTCGATGTGCCGGCCGACCAGTACCGCGTGTTCTCGGGCGTGGCGCCGTTGCCCACGCACCGCCGCAACGGCGGCTTTGCCGCGCACACGGCGCTGGTCCATGCCGATGGCCACACGCCCGAGCTGGCGCAGTTGCTGGCCGAGATGGCTGCGCGCACCGACACCGGTTACCTGTTTGGCGGCCTGAGCGCCAGCCGCACGGCCAGCGTGCAGTTCGCCGTTGGCGGGGACGGCAACATGGCCGGGCAGGGCGGCGCCGGCGGCGTGTTCGACGCGGGCCTGTCGGGCGTGGCGTTTGGCGCCGGGGTGGCGCTGGTTTCGCGCGTCACGCAGGGTTGCCAGCCCGTGAGTGCGCTGCACCGCATCACGGCAGCGCAGAACAACCTGGTGCTGACGCTCGACGACAAACCGGCGCTGGACATGCTGCTCGACACACTGGGGGTGTCCCTCGAAAGCGACCCGCAGCCCGCGCTGCGCAAGGTGCGCGCCACGCTGGCCGGGCTGGTCGACGCCGGCGAGCAGCCCCGGGGCCAGCGCCGCATGGGCCACTTCGGCACCGACACGCGCGTGCGCCATATCGTGGGGCTGGACGGCTTGCGCCGGGGCGTGGCCCTGGCCGACGCCGTGCAAGCAGGCATGCAACTGGCGTTTTGCCAGCGCAATGCCGCCGCAGCGCGCGCCGACCTGATGCGCATCTGCGCCGAGATCCGCGAAGAGCTCTCGCCCGAGGAACTGGCGATCGCGCCCGACATGCCAGGCCGCCATGCGGCACCGCAAACACAGCGGCGCATCTGTGGCGCGATCTATGTGAGTTGCTCGGGCCGTGGCGGCCCGCACTTTGGCGGGCCTGGCGCCGAATTGCACATCGTGCGCCATGCGCTGGGCGATGTGCCGCTGGCCGGATTCTTCGCCGGGGGCGAAATCGCGCACCACCACCTGTATGGCTACACCGGGGTGCTGACGGTCTTTGCCGACAGCGAATGAGGGCTTCATGCCCCATGCAACGGGCATGTGCCCCAAGCCAGGCGCCGCAGACGCGCCGGGGGGGGGCGGATCATGTCGGCAGCCAAGCGTCAACCGGCGGGGGGGCCGCCCATGCCGGCCCCGGTCTGGGTCTGGTCTTCGCCGGACAGGCGGGTGGCCAGGATCTTGTCGATGGTCTTGCCATCCATGTCCACCACCTCGAGCTTCCAGTCTTCCCATTGCACCGTGTCGGTCACCTTGGGCAGGCGGCCGGTCAGCAGCATGATCATGCCGCTGAGCGTGTGGTAGCGGCCGCGCTCTTCCTCGGGCACGGCCGCCAGGCCCAGGCGGTCCTTGAGCTCGGGCACGGGGATATGGCCGTCGAGCAACCAACTGCCATCCTCGTGCTGCAGCGCCCACGAGGTCTCGGGGTCGCGCGGCTGGAACTCGCCGGTGATCGCCTCGATCAGATCTTGCAGCGTCACGATGCCCTGCACCTCGCCATATTCATCGATGACGAAGGCCATGTGCACATCCGACAGCCGGAAGTTGTCCAGCAGTTCCATGCCGGTGATGGTCTCGGGCACATACAGCGCGGTCTGCATCGGCTGCTCGGCCAGGCCATGGGCCTGATCGCGGATCCGGCGCGCCAGCCACTGGCGGGCGTTGACCACGCCCAGGATGCGGTCCATGCCGCCGCGCACCACCGGAAAGCGCGCGTGGTCGGATTCTTCGATGCGCTGCAGGTTGTCGGCAAACGGCGCATCGACATCCAGGCACACCACGTCACCGCGCGGCACCATCAGCGAGCCGATCTGGCGGTCATCGAGCCGGAACACATTGCGCACCATGGTGTGCTCGTGCGACTCGATCACGCCCGCCGTCGTGCCCTCGACCAGCATCGCGTGGATCTCCTCTTCGGTCACCGGGCTGCCGCTGGTTTCTTTCACGCCCAGCAGGCGCAGCAGCGTGCGTGTGGAGGTGGACAGCAGCAGCACGAACGGCTTGGTGGCCAGAGCCAGCAGGTTGATCGGCCGCGCCACCAGACGCGCCAAGGTCTCGGGATGCGACTGACCGATGCGCTTGGGCACCAGTTCGCCCACGACGATGGAGAAATACGTGATCAGCACCACCGCCAACCCGGTCGCGACGTAATGGCCGTAGCGCAGCGGCATTCCCATCCATGCCAGCCACGCGGCCAGCGGTTCGGCCAGCGCGGACTCACCGACGATGCCGCTGAGCACGCCAATCGAGGTGATGCCGATCTGTATCGTGGACAGGAAACGGGTGGGGTCGGCCCCCAGCTTCACGGCAGCGGCGGCGCCGCTATCGCCCTCCTCGATCAACTTTTGCAACCGGACTTTGCGGGCCGTGACCAGCGCGATCTCGGACATGGCGAACAGTCCGTTCAGACAGATGAGGGCCACCAGTATTGCTATTTCCATACACAGGGCGCCTGCGCACCCTTGGGGTTTACAAGCCTGACATTGTAAGAACCTGCGGTGCCGCGCCTACCCCTGCCCGCGCCGTACCCCCGCACCGCAGGCCCGTGCCGCACGGCGGCGCAATGTCTGGACAAGCAGCACGGGGTTTGTCGTTGGCTGCCGCCGAAGGCTTCGGGCGGGCAGACCGCCGTGGTGCGTGAGGCCCCGCTGGCAGCACACCAGGCAGCGGTGAACGGCCAGCGGACTGACTGGCGATCGCTTGACGATGATCATCGCCGGGCACCCGACAAGCCGGGTAGACTGGGCAGCGGCGCGCATGTTGGCTGGCTGGTTGTGGTTGGTTGGTTTTCCGGCTGGTCTGGTCCGGCATCGTCCAACGCGGTGACGTGGTGTGAGCCGGGTACCATGGTGATACGCTGCTGCTGCCGGGTGCACCGCCTCGTCCATCCCCCTCAGATCCTTCATCGATACACCCTGAGTCCCCGTGACTGAAATCCCATGAGTTTGCGCATCTACAACACGCTGTCGCGTGCATTGGAGGAGTTTTCCCCGCTGGAACCGGGCCATGTGCGCATGTATGTCTGCGGCATGACCATCTATGACCTGTGCCACATCGGCCACGCCCGCATGATGATGGCGTTCGACGTGGTGCAGCGCTGGCTCAAGGCCCGGGGCCTGAAGGTCACCTATGTGCGCAACATCACCGATATCGACGACAAGATCATCGGGCGGGCGCTCGAGCGCGGCATCACCATCGGCGCCCTGACCGACGAAATGATCGCCGCGATGCATGCCGACATCGGCGCCTTGGGGCTGGAGCCACCCACGCTGGAGCCTCGCGCCACGCAGTATGTGCCCCGGATGCTGGCGCTGATCGGGCAACTTCAGGCCAAGGGCCTGGCGTACCGCGCCAGCAATGGCGATGTGAACTATGCGGTGCGCAAGTTCCAGGGCTACGGCAAGCTCTCGGGCAAGTCGCCGGACGAGTTACGCGCCGGTGCGCGGGTGGCGCTGGCCGATGGCAAGACCGATCCGCTGGACTTCGTGCTGTGGAAGTCGGCCAAGCCGCATGAGCCACCCGAGGCCCAATGGGACAGCGACTATGGGCGCGGGCGTCCCGGCTGGCATATCGAGTGCTCGGCCATGAGTTGCGCCACCTTGGGCGAGAGCTTCGACATCCATGGCGGCGGGGCGGATCTGCAATTTCCCCACCACGAGAACGAGATCGCCCAGAGCGAAGGGGTCACCGGCAAGCCGCTGGCACGCTTTTGGCTGCACAACGGTTTTGTACGGGTAGACAACGAGAAAATGAGCAAGTCGCTGGGCAACTTCTTCACCATCCGCGATGTGCTGGCGCAGTATGACGCCCAGACCGTGCGCTTTTTCATCGTGCGCGCGCATTACCGCAGCGCGCTCAATTACAGCGACGCCCATCTCGACGATGCACGCCAGGCCCTCAAGCGCCTGTACACCGCGCTGAGCCTGGTGCCACCCGCGCCGGTAGCGGCCATCGACTGGACCGAGCCCCATGCCGCGCGTTTCCAGGCGGCAATGGATGAAGACTTCGGCACGCCCGAGGCCGTGGCCGTGCTGTTCGACTTGGCCGTCGAGGTCAACAAGAGCCACTCGCCGCAACGGGCCGGTCTGCTCAAAGCGCTCGGCGGCTGCCTGGGACTGCTGCAAGGCGACCCCCGGGCCTTTTTGCAGGCCGGGGCGGGAACGCCCGACGAGGCCGACATCCAGGCCCGGATCGCAGCCCGCGCAGCAGCCAAGGCGCAGCGCGACTTCGCCGAGGCCGACCGCATCCGCAATGCGCTGCTGGCCCAGGGCATCGTGCTCAAGGACGGCGCGACAGGAACCACATGGGAAGCCGCGCAGTGATCTTTGCCCTGTTTGTGGCCAACGCCCCCGGGGCGAAGGGAGCGCCCGATGGCGGCTGCTAAGAAAACGACCTCTGCGGCGGCGCAGGCCGGCACGGAGGCCAGCCCCGGCGTTCACCCCGATATCCGCCCCGATGCCCGCCCCGGCTATTGGGCCGAAGCCTGCAAGCAGTTGATGAAAAAGGATCGGGTGATGAAGCGCCTGATCCCCCAGTCCGGCAACGCCACATTGCAGACCCGTGGCGATGCGTTCACCACGCTGGCGCGCAGCATCGTCGGGCAGCAGATTTCGGTGAAGGCGGCGCAAACCGTGTGGGAGCGCTTCGCCCTGCTGCCTTGCAGCATGAAGCCGGCCAACGTGCTCAAGCTCAGGATCGACGACATGCGTGCTGCAGGCCTGTCGGCCCGCAAGGTCGACTATCTGGTCGACCTGTCGATGCACTTCGAGAGCGGCCAGTTGCATGTGAAGGACTGGGCGGCGATGGACGACGAAGCCATCATTGCCGAACTGATCGCGATTCGCGGCATTGGCCGCTGGACGGCCGAGATGTTCCTGATCTTCTACCTGATGCGGCCCAACGTATTGCCGCTGGACGACCTGGGGCTGATCAATGGCATCAGCCTGAATTACTTTTCCGGCGACCCCGTCAGCCGCAGCGATGCCCGTGAAGTGGCCCAGGCCTGGAAGCCTTGGTGCAGCGTGGCGACTTGGTATATTTGGCGCTCGCTGGACCCGCTGCCGGTGGTGTATTGACGCCATGGTCGGCCCTCGTGTCGCGTCACCGATCATCTGTCGGTCTGCGCTGGCCATCGAAGCGCAGCGCGGCGTTGCATCGCTTGCCAATACAGCTCGGTATGGGCAAGCGATGC
>Ga0081606_1000410_pt1 | contig 18331 bp, 19 predicted proteins | sample EareggfetidaYelm_FD_71127 | JGI IMG/M metagenome (GOLD analysis project Ga0081606, IMG submission 71127) | Earthworm egg capsule microbial community from the University of Washington, USA - E. fetida Yelm (SPADES assembly) (version 2) | ecosystem: Host-associated > Annelida > Reproductive system... | reverse complement strand
TCAGTTTCAAATTGCGGAGTGCAAGTCTCCCCTGAAGGGGGAGATTTTACGTCGCCTGCGAAACGTAATTTCATTTTAGATGGCATAACAATGCACGTTGTAATGATCAGTTTCAAATTGCGGAGTGCAAGTCTCCCCTGAAGGGGGAGATTTTACGTCGCCTGCGAAACGTAATTTCATTTTAGATGGCATAACAATGCACGTTGTAATGATCAGTTTCAAATTGCGGGGTGCAAGTCTCCCCTGAAGGGGGAGATTTAGAGGGGGCCCTACGCCGTGGGTTAGCCCCGAGTGTCTTCGCACGAAAACCTCCTTCCAGGCTCATGCACAATTTTAAACCGGTTACGGTTTCCCGTAAAAAAAACCTACATCTCATAGAATATTTTCGTAGAACTAAACCAAACGAAAATGAAGTATTACGTCAATAGAGTTGCGCAGCCCAACAGAGATCACGAAGTGCATGTTGAAGGTTGCCAATGGATGCCTGATATCCACAACAGAATAGAACTCGGACAATTTAATAATTGCGTCGAAGCTGTGCAAGCAGCAAAAAAATATTTCTATCAAACCAATGGCTGCTACACATGTTGCAGACCATGCCATACAAGCTAATACCGAAGCCCTTTTACAGCCATCAAACCATTGTCATAATGCACGGTAGGATAAAGATGTTGCCGTCCATGAGGGTTCCATTTTTACCAGCCCTGACATGCCTCATAGTGTGCCTTGCAAGTTGCAGAGACGAAGCAAAACCACTGAAGCCTGAAAACCCTTCGCGCAGCATCCAGAAATGCTACGGAGATTCCCCCTGTGCAGCATGTTCTTCATGTAACTACTGCAAACTATGCACTTCCGGTGGAACCTGTGGAATTTGCAGTACCGCGAATAGCAACATGGCCGAAAGAACATTAAAGTCAAATGACACCAGGGAGCAGTGTAGCGCTATTACAAAAAAAGGAACAAGATGTAAACGCCCAATAAAAACCGGAAGCTATTGCTGGCAACATCAACGTTAAATTACTAATGTCACCATAAATACTTTACCTCATAGGAAAAACATATCGGCTCTTCTACCAAACCATTGAACCTTATTTTATGAATGATTTTACGTCAACCCGTTTTAGTTATATCCGGTTCCTGAATAATGAACCTTATCGCCGGTTCATCCAAGTGGATGGCAACCTGAAACAGCAGTCAGCCAATATGTCTTCATCATTCTTCCGTCGTCACGGTTCCTATACCGGAGGCTTGTTGTTCAGGCGTGAATGGATCGCCCGCCGGCAACAAATCCTTTCGCGGGATCAACACCGCTGCCGTGCCTGCGCCTCGTCTCAAAATCTGCAGGTTCATCACCGGCAATACCATTTCATAGTTCTTAAGAACAGGTTCAAGTTCCCCTGGGAATATGAAGACAAACTGCTGATCACCCTGTGTGAACAATGCAATAACAAAGGTCACAGAAAATACAAAGTACCAACTATCAACATTTAAATACAAGCATCATGGGATTTCTTAGTTTTTTATTCGGTTCAAAAAAAAACCAACCAACTCCGGTTGCGGAAGCCGCCGACGTGTCTGAAGATCTGTTTGTGCAAAAAGAGCCGGCTGAAACATCTGGCGATGAGCCAGCGACCGTTTCAAGGGAGCCGAAAGGCATCAGTCTTCTGTTTGCCTTTCTTGAACAGAATTATGAAGGAAAAGGTTATGACGATGCGCTGGTCAACCCAGACGGATCACATCTTGACCAAAACCTAAATGCCATAAAAAATGAGTTCGAACGAACGATCCGTAAGGTCAGCATCTTTTATGGAGACTTCATACGCCAGATTGACTTTCATATTGCCAGCCGCGCGCGAAGTGGCATGGTGGATACCGTCGAAGAACTGACAACAAAAAAAGAAACCGCAGAGAGCCATATCAAGCAAGTACAGGAAATCGAATCGCAGGCGAAGAACAGCGCAGGTCCTGGTCAGGGAATATTGATCAGCTATACGCGCGGTTTTAGAAATGGCTTAGCAGCTATTACAGGACACTCAATTCTTAAAGAAGTTTTTTAAAAGTGAGTTTATGAAAAATTGGTGGATACGATTTGGTTGTTTTCTTACGGGCTATAACTATAGGATATTGCGTTCCTCCAGTGAGGCTTCAGCCAAATCATTAAAAAAATATACTGCGGCGATATTGATCGTTTGCATTGTGTGGGCCTTCGTTGGGTTTTCTTTTACACATCGCTACCTCCATACCTCTGAATTGGGTGCCGTTGCCGGTGCAGCTTTGATGGTATTGATCGTAGTTCAAATTGAACGACAGATAGTTCTTTCCCTCAACCCATCAGCATTTATATTTATTTCCCGATTGCTGATTGCACTTATGATGGCAGTACTTGGAGCCATCGTGGTTGACCAGATAATTTTCAAAGATGATATTGAGCTGGAGAAAATGAGCTTTATTCAAAACAGGGTGGATTCTGTTGTTGAAAGAAGAACAAGAGATCTTAGAATTCAGCTTGAATCACTCGATACCATGATCACGGCTAAAGAAAGAGAAGTTACCGCACTGGATGCCGAAATATCAAAGAAGCCTACTATCGTTTCTTATATGACCAGTTCCTCATATACCTCCCGGGGCCTCGACTCCAATGGGAACAGGCTTCCACCGGAGATACATACTAATACCTTAGCCTCCCCGCAGCCGAATCCGAAAATTGAAAGTGCCAGATCGATCAGGCAAACAATTGAAAAGATGCGTAATGAAAAGCTGGCTAAAGATAGCCTGCTTTTAAACAGCCGCCCGGAAGCGGAGAAGCAGATCAATAGCAAAGTTGGATTTCTTGATGAACTGAATATTATGTTTTCCCTGCTTAAAAAATCAATTGCAGCCAGGTTGGTTTATATACTATGGTTTGTGTTCCTTCTGGGGCTGGAGCTTCTTGTGTTACTAAGTAAGGCTAATGAAAAGGAAAACGATTATGAAAAAACTGTTAGACATCATATGGAACTTCAGAAACGCAAGCTCGATATCCTGGCGGCTATGTGAACCTGAACAGATATTATTTTCTAACGTAAATACCAACCCTTCATATTATAATTCTGAATCTATTTTTATCAACAATAAAACCTTAAAAAATGACTACGTATCGAAACCTGAGTGGCACATCAAATGTCGAGTCCTATGAAATCGGCTCGAGATATATAACCGTAAAATTTCGCGGAACAGCAAGACTATATACGTATAGCTATGACAAAGCAGGATCTGATCATGTTGAAAACATGAAAGCTCTCGCGCAAAGAGGTAGCGGCCTGAACAGTTATATCGGCAAAAACGTAAGGAAAGCATACGACTGATATCATTAAAAAACCAACTATGGACTTCAAAGACGAAATCAAACTCTTCTCCGAACGTGTCGAAAAACTCAAAGACCAGATCCACACCGAAGAAGCCACCAAAAACGCCTTCATCATGCCATTCATCAAACTGCTCGGCTATGATGTATTCAACCCGTTTGAAGTAATGCCCGAATATATCGCTGACATCGGTATTAAAAAAGGTGAAAAGGTTGACTATGCCATTTTAAAAGACGGACAACCCGCCATTCTCGTTGAATGCAAGCACTGGGGTGAGAGCCTGGACCCGCATAATTCACAGCTCTTTCGATATTTCCATACCACCACTGCAAAGTTCGGACTGCTCTCCAACGGTATTATCTACCGTTTTTACACAGACCTCGTACAGCCGAATAAAATGGATGAAAAACCATTCTTCGAGTTCAATGTAACAGACATTAAGGACAACCAGGTAGAAGAGCTGAAGAAATTCCACAAGTCATATTTCGATATCGACAGCATTCAGAATACTGCGAGCGATCTCAAGTACATGAACGAACTAAAAGCGCTGATCAATATCGAATTCCAAACGCCAACCGATGGATTGGTGAGGCATTTTGCCAAACAGATCTATCCGGGCATGCTAACCACCCGTGTTATTGAAGCATTCAGTAATCTCACCAAACGGTCACTACAACAATACATCAATGATCTTATCACAGAGCGCCTGCATTCCGCATTGAAAAAAGAAAGTGAGGATGCAGTAGTAGTTGCCCAACAGGAAAGCACTGCGTTAGCAGAAGACAACAGAATCGAAACGACTGAAGAAGAGCTGGAAGGCTACCGGATTGTAAAGGCTATTTTACGTCAGAAGATCAAGCATACCCGGATTGTTTATCGGGATGCGCAATCCTATTTCGCGATCCTGCTGGATGACAACAACAGAAAATCTATCTGCAGATTATACCTGAATGGATCGAAACGGTATCTCGGAATTTTTGATGAGCAGAAAAAAGAAACAAGAATGGAGATAGTGACGGTGGATGATATTTTTCTTCATGGAGAAGCATTGATCAAAACAATTGATATCTATACAAAAGGTGCAGAAGAGTAAGGTTGTCTACATAAAATCGTTTTCACATTTCTTCCATCGTATCCTATTTGAACAAAACCATTTGAAAAACTAAAGCCAACAATATGTCAGAATTATCAAACGAGAAGGTCCTGGAGATTCTTAAATCGATGGGCAAAATAGAAGCCATCAAATATGTAAAAGAGGCTTTAAAAACTGACCTCAAAGAAGCGAAGGAATAGTGGATGACCTGGTAGCGAAAAATCCGCATTCAAGCCAGCAAAATCGAATCCACTTGCAACGGCCATCACCGCTTGTGTGATCATCGCTGTGATCTGGATTGGCTGTGATCAATGTGGAAGCTGCGAGCCGCTAAAGGAGCTTACGCGTAAAGAGCGTATCGAAAAATTATTCAGTGACTGGGATGGCAGCCAGCCTGAAGTGGTGAAATGGATCAAGCAACATATTAAAGACCCGGATAGCTATAAACATACAGAGACAAAGTTTATCGATAAAGAAGACAGGGTTGGAGTTATCACCACGTTTACGGCAACCAATAGCTTTGGAGGAAGGGTGACAACTACTTGTATTGCTCAGACAGATACGCTGGGAAATTTGATGAGTGCTGAATTAGTTGAATAGATTCTGCCGCATCTCAAGAAAGCAATTTATCTGCGCTGAAGCAAAACCCTCACAAAGCAACAGCCGATTAAATCACTCCCTAAACTATATCTATGAAAAGAACATTGATTGCATTACCACTCTTCTGTTCATCTCCTGTTCGAAAGGAGATAGCGGGCAGAGCTCCTCTTCCGGTTCTACGTCAACCTCCACCCCATGTGGGACTTATATCGGACATACTCTGTATAAGGGATCGCAAGGCGGTTGTTATTATAAAAATTCAAATGGGAACGCCGTGTATGTAGATCGCTCAAAATGCAGATGTTGAGCCAAGCCATATTACCACGAGCTTGTAATAACCATCATCCCAAAAGGTATCGGAGTTATATCTGTCCGATTCCTTTCTCAGCACTGATCAATAGAAATTTCTCGAAATCTTTTGTAGTTTAGTCTTTGTCCAACATAACCTCAACCACCTGACCTTGTCCATTATGAAAAGCCTGAAGATTTTTATAACCCTCCTTATTCTTTCCTCGGTATTATTAGTTTTTGCAAGCACCCCAAAGCAAGAATCAAAAGTCTATGTCTGCCTTTCCGGAACCAGCTACGCATATCATAACAAATACTGCCAGGGCTTGAAAAAATGCACGCATAAGATAGACACCGTTACAATAAAACAGGCAACAAAATCCGGGCACGGGAAAGCTTGTGGGTATTGTTACCGGTAACGCAGTCCGTTCAACCCCACTCTTCAAACTGGTTTTATTCGTTCATACCGTACATAGTTCGAGAAATAGCTTCAACTCTTGTGCCGTCACCTTCCTCTACCGGATCAGCATCACCGTTCCGCGTTCACTCTTCACCACTTCTCCCAGCAACTGATAAGTCACCACCCACACAAACACATTACTATCCTGTTGTCCGCCACCATATTTCCCATCCCATCCTTTAAACCTGTCATTGGTGCTAAAGACGGTCTGGCCCCAACGGTTATATACCGTCAGTTGATACTTCACTACATCTCCACCTAAAACCGGCAGGAAAAGATCATTCTTTCCATCATTATTCGGCGTAAACCCTTTCGGTACATGAAGGCCCTGAAGGCATTCTTTTCCTTTCACCAGTATCGTATCCCTCCCAACGCACCCTTTTGCGTTGATGACCTGCAGCCAGTACTCACCTGGTCGTGTGACTGAAATAGCAGACGACGTTGCGCCGTTGCTCCAGCTATAAGATGGATACATATTCTTTGGTTGGATCACCAACGAACCGTAACTGCACACAGCTGTGTCTTCTGCTAAAAATCCGCGGGGTGCGGGAAGGATCTGTGTGATCACCGTAGTGTCGCTTGCCTTGCATTGGTGACTATTCCACGCAGTCAGATAATATGTTCCTGTTGATGTTACATTGAACGAACCCGCATTGCTGCCATCCTGCCACAGATACGCTGTATGATTACCGGCCTGGAGCAACCGGCTACTGCCTTCACAAAGTTCATTGTTCTTATGCAGTGATACAACTGGAAGCGGCCATACGTTGGTTACATTCATCGTATCGCGGGAAGAGCAGCCCTGTGCATCGGTGGCTATTACAGAATACGCGCCGGCATCATGAACATATAATGCAGCGGCATTGGCGCCATTTGACCATTGATATTGAACGAAACCGCTACCCGCATCAATGAACGCACTATCTCCTTTGCAAAAACTCCTGTCTGAACCGAGCGCGATCATCGGAGAATGGTTCACTTTTATCCGGACAGTATCGTACGCGAAACAACCGGGTAGTTGTTCAGCTTTCAGAAAGTAAGCTGTATCGATATCAGGTCGCACAACAACGGAAGCAGCTGTCGTAGTATTTATATTATAGCTGTTACTCCACTGGTAATTCAAAAAACCGGAAGGTGCATTCAGGTGCAGCGTATCATTATTGCACTTGATCCGGTCAGGACCAATGTCAACCGTGACATTGAGTGCATTAACCACGATCGTGTCCTTAAACTCACTACCGCAATTATCACGGACATGCACCCAGTAAGTACCCGGGGCTGATACATTAAAGGTTGAAGCCGCACTTCCATCCTGCCATTCATAAATGGAATAGGTATTACCGGCATTCAATTGCAAGGTGGTCTTTGCGCAAAGCACCGTGTCTGTACCAAGCGATACAGGCAATTGCCCCCTGACAATGCTGACAGCCATGGAATCCATTGTCGGAAGGTCGCATGCACTACCAGTGAGACTTGCATACAGTTTTCCCTGCCAACTGATATTCCTGAACCAGATCCTGACGGAAGAGTCACTCGTTACACGCATACTGTCTACCGCACTATTGTCGATGGTCCATGCCACCCGGGCGCCACAAGCCAGGTTTCTGAACGCCGTAAAATCCAGGTAGGTACCGCTGCCGCAGATGTTGCCGGTGCCATGGATACTAACGGTATCACAATAGTTCGTTTGTTTGCAAGGGTTGATATTGTGGCCGGTCAGCGTATCTGCGATGACAAGATTTTGTTGTACCTCCGTTAGCATATTGGGAATGTACTTGTCGTAAAAATAGTACCCGGGATCTTCGACAATGTTCAGATCGCTTACATGAAACAGGCTCGTATCTCTTCCCATACAGGCAGATGCTGTATCACTGTCATGCATTTTTCTAAATTCAAAATAGCTGGTAGCGTTGGTGGCGGCGTCTAACTGGAAATTGGTTTGCACGTATGCATAACTTTTGTCCTTGAAAATTCCAAAGCCATTATTACCCGGCATACCTCCTTCAATGTAAACCTTTCTTTCTTTCAGGATCTGTTTGTTCTCTATCGAGCCAAAATACACGTTACCAACATACGAATCGATGTATTCAAGCATGGTGAACAAGCCTTTACCGGACGGCGAAAAATCAATTTTGCTGTTGTAATAGTTGCTTTTCAGCGTAGAGCTAACCGTATACGCATTCACCAGGTTGAATTGTGCATCGAATTCAATCACTCCGAAATGATCGAAGGTTGTATACGGGCTAAAAGAATCTGCATACAATACACCGGAGAAAATGTAGTGCCCGTTGTCCAACGGCTGCCATTGATTTTTCCAGTAAGAAAAACTTTTATAAAATTCGAAATACGGGTCGGGATAAGAAGGTCTGAAAAACCGATTGCTGATTGTGGTCCCATCACTGTATTTAAGTCGGGAAATATTAATGGCTCCCGATGTCTGCGGATAATTTGAACCATGGCTGAGCCCGATCAATATCACCTCTCCATTCTTTACTATCGCAGATACTCCTTCTGCTCCCCAGCGGTATGATCCATCAGAACCGTGGTTCAGATAGTTCGCGTCCCATACAGGTTTTCCCAGGTTATTTAATCGCGCAATGGTTTCTATTTTTCCCGAGCTAAGATTGGAGCGGCTTGTGCCGCAAATGATCAGGTCTCCGTTCGGCCCTTCAGCAGCAGCCTCTAGATCAAACGTGAAGGTACCCGGCGCACTATTGAAGATCCCGATGTTGGATTTTAACGTATTCCGCCAGATCTCATTGCCATTGCGATCCAGCCGATAGATCAGCGTATTGTAAACAGATGAGCTGCTATTGGTAGTCCAGTTGGCACTGCAAACGATGTCTCCATTTCCCAGTTCGATCACGCCTGTGATATACATCAGGTTCTGTGGAGTATTGGACAGGTCATCAAACTGCTTTACCCATTCAATCTCTCCCTGATCATCGAGCCTGGCCAGCACACCATACTGTATCCAGGAAGGATGGGTACTGAGGTTTTTTGTGCTGTCCCACATCAGTAGCCCTACGAGTACACCATCGTCTACAGTTGTCGTAACTGTCTGTACATATACCACCGCATTTTTTAGTCCGATCAATTTTACAAAAGAAGTGTCTTGGCATTGACCGCCTGGCCTTGCAGACAAAGAGGACTTCCGATTGAATATCGCAAGATTCTTTTTTAACTGTTGTTGCAGTGCTGGTGATGCCGCGTTGCCCTGGCCGGCTGTGAACCGGGTATTATTGATCAGGTGCGGAGGCTTGTCTGCAATGGCTTGAAGATCTTTGATCATGCGGGCCTGAGGAGTTTCTTTCGCCTGCTGGGCAGAGAGGCTGAAACTCAGCAGGAGGCAGATCGTGAGTATGAAGGTGGTGTGGAGCAGTCGGTTCATGAATCCGAAAAATAGAGATTTTTTGGGAATGGAGGAAGGAGCTGGTTGGATTTGCTGTCGATGTATTCAAGCAGATGTTGTTTATTATCCGCAAAAATCATTATATTTGTTGATAATAAACAACATTTTGCAGTCTAAGAAACAATCGCTTCTTCCCAAATCCCAAAGAACACTGGATAAATTGGGAGAAAACATCAAACTCGCCCGCAAACGCCGGAAGCTGACCACCATTCAGGTAGCAGAACGGGCAGGTATTGACCGTACCACACTCTATCACATCGAAAAAGGTAATCCCAGCGTTTCCCTCGGTGCCTATTTCAATGTGCTGCGCGTACTCGGACTGCAGGATGATTTTCTTAAACTCGCCGCCGATGATGAATTCGGTCGCAAACTTCAGGACTTAAAACTGATCGGAAAGAAAAGCTGATGTCTGCAAAAACCGACATAACAGTATATGCGCACTGGAAAGGAATGAATGAACCCAAATGCATCGGCATGCTTTCCGCGCAACAGGCAAAAGGCCGGAAAGCATTCAGTTTTGAATACGACAAAGACTGGATCTCTTCTGAAGAACAACTATTACTCGATCCCGATATCGCCTGGTACGACGGACAGCAATACCCCAACGGTAAAGAGAACTTCGGCGTATTCCTCGATTCAATGCCCGATACATGGGGCAGAACCCTGATGAAACGCCGCGCAGCCATCAACGCTAACCAAAAAGGTAAAGCTGCTCCAACGCTATATGATATCGACTTCTTACTCGGCGTACATGATCTAAGTCGTATGGGAGCCTTACGATTCAAGACAGATCCTTCCGGAGATTTTCTGGATAATGATCCTGTTTCTCCTGCTCCACCCTGGGCCACCGTCCGCGAATTGCAACATGGTGCTGCTTTGGTTGAATCAAACAAAGACACTGCTGAAGTTAGAAAATGGCTGACGATGCTGATGGCACCAAGCTCTTCACTGGGTGGTGCGCGACCAAAAGCAAATATCGTTGATGAAGAGGGGCAACCATGGATTGCAAAATTTCCTTCTGTAAATGATACCATCGATAAAGGTGCCTGGGAATATCTCGCCTATCTCTTGGCCTTAGACGCAGGCATTAATATGCCTGAATGCCGGCTTGAAAAGGTCGCGGGCAGGCATCATACTTTTTTTACCAAACGATTTGATCGGGAGAAAAACGAACGTATTCACTTTGCATCAGCCATGACGATGACGGGAAAGAATGAAGAGTTGATCAAAGATGAAGCACCTTCTTATCTGGATATCGCTGAATTCATTCAGTTCTCCGGAGGGAGGGTGACGGAAGACCTTCAACAGCTTTGGCGCCGGATCGTTTTTAATATGCTTGTTTCGAATACGGATGATCATTTGCGTAATCATGGTTTCTTATTGGAAAAAGAAGGATGGAGATTGTCGCCGGCGTTTGATATCAATCCTTCGATTGATAAAGATGGATTGGCGCTGAATGTTGATATGGATAGTAATCAATTGGATTTGGAACTAGCGAAGAGTGTGGGCGTGCATTTTAGGTTATCTGAAAAGGAGATGGATGATGTTGTGGATGAGGTTTTGGAGGCAGTTTCCGGATGGCAGAAAAAAGCGAAGGAAATTGGGATTTTGAGAGGAGAGCAGATGTTGATGGCGGGCGCGTTCAGGAGCTAATCTTAATGCTATTTTATTCGGTATAATCAAAAACAGTGTAAACTTTCAAAATGGATCTTGAAGAAAAAATACAAAAATGGATTGCCGCAGATCAATTGGACCTGGCGATCGAAACATTGGAAATTGCTCTAAGTAAAAAACCAGTCACCATTTTTCACGAGATCATCGGCAGTAGCTTTATTCCGCTCACAGAAGGGTTATTCAGTTTTATTGATCAGTTCTATCGTGATGCCCAAAAAGAGATCACCGTCAAAGCGATCTACGCCGAAATGAATGGCTTTTCCATCAATACCGACATGTGGTTCATCCAGCTTTTTGGATTCAGCGAATGTGGCGATTCGACTGATACAGATTGGTTGGCCGACTATGAGTTTAATAATGAGCTGGTTCTTCCAATCCTCGGGCTGGAAAAACTACAAGCTGGTTTCCAGGACTATTTAGATCATGAAAGATGGGATGAAGATGGTCTGGAGGATACACGTGAGCTCTGTGAATGGCTGATCATTCTCAGGCTGCAGCAGGTATTCAGAGAAGCTAAAAGTCTTGCGAAAGAGAAAAAGGCGCAATGGGCAGGAATCACTTTGTTTGTCACAGCGCATGACTATGACTTGCTTTACAAGATATAGTAAGTCAACCCGGAATAAATCGGGAATTTGGATGGTGCTGATAACATAAATTAAAAAAACAACGAGGCCTCATAGGCTATAGAATCCAGTAAACGACAATTCAACACCCACTTTCCAATTTTCCTGGACGCATTCAATTTTTTCATCTCTAATTTTCCGATTGAAAGGTTTAAGGGAATCCAGCATGCTATAGTCGCTTCGCCGGGTTTAAGAATGCACATATCCGTGTACATATCTTTCTGCTCAAGATTTTTACCAACGAGAAAAAGCGGCTTCAGGTGCGGTCTTCTTGTCTTTGGATCGATATAGGAGTTATTCAAAAAATCGAACCGAATAGATTCTATTTGTACGGAGGTGCTCGCTTTATTTAGCACACGAAAATTTAACTTCAACGGAAACGTAGCCTTTGGGTCTTCTGAAATATCAGTTTCCACAGATAAATAATGTAAGTCCACTGTAACCCTTCTTTCTTCCATGTAGCTAATAAGTCTTAACGCAAAATCAGCAGCGTTTCTTTTGGCAAGATCCCTGGAGCCGTCAATTTCACTGTCATCTTTATTCACTGCCCGGTCTGAGATTCCTTTTATCACTAATGCCTCCGAAGCCGGTTTAAGGATATCGTTTATACAGGCAACCGAATAGGCTTCCATCTCAAGCCCCGATAATTTTCTTGCCCCTTTCTCGATTATCTCGGTGACCTTGCCTTCATCATTGATCACGGCTGATCCGGAGCTAAAGTCCTCATCAGTTGTTACCTTATATCCAAATGAATTAAAATCTTTGTCGTTTAGATCTGATGCACATTTTCTTAGAAACTCACTTGTATCATATGAATTGTAATCTGGCAGAAATTTACCCTTTTCCAATTTTCCGCTTTCGTATGAAAAAACTTTTTTAGGGATCAGAACAGTTCCGAGTGGATGAAGTTTTAATCCCGCGCATATACCAATATAGAGTATATACCTGGGCCTGTACATCATAATGATCTGCATCAGCTTCGCTGCATTATACGGCATTCCCATTTTGTCTGCAGAATAAGCCAGCACCTCGATTTTTTTACCATGATGCTCATAATAAGACAGAACCACCCCCGACGGTAAATGTCTTTGTTCAGGATTGAGCTTTTGGAGGAATGAGTTCAACTCTTCCTGCAAGGCCGATGCAACCAGGTATTTATACTGCATAAAAAAAGTATAACTAAATATAATGCATATTATTAATTATATTAGATACCGGTATTCTACTTGAAATTTTCAAACTCCCAACTAAACCTTACTACCTATGACCTTTTATCATGGTTGCGAGAAAGTAAGCGCCACATCCATTCAAAGCACAACAAGTCCTTCTAATGTAAATGTCGGTCTTGGAAATGGCGAAATGGGTCAGGGGTTTTATGTTGGAGACAATCTGACCTTAGCGATCTCCTGGGCCAAAGGAAGATTTGGAGCCACAGCTTCTGTTCTTGAATTCGATGTAAACAATACAAAATATGCCTCGCTTTCTTTTCGCCGCCTGAGCGCATCTTCAGTCGTGCGCACATGGACTCAATATAAACGTTTGAAGAAAAATATTCTATTCGGCTCAGATATAGTCTTTGGTCCATTTGCCACCATACCTTTTGCAGCGCAGTATAAGTTCGAAAGCTTGAATGCAGAAACGGTCATAAATCATTCACCAATATCAAAAATATTATGACAGGACTTCTTCCAGTCTTTCAAATGGTAATTGAAGAAGACGATGACGGGACTATCTCCCTTAGCTTCAGCACCGAGCAGGCTGAAAACATTCAACCCTGCTTTGTCATTCCATTAAAACCTGATCGGGATCGAATAAGTGACAGCTATTATTTGCCTGGAGAAATTTATCGAAAGCCGGTAAATTTCACATTACACCGGGAGGATAATTTTTTTGTGCTTAATGGCAATGGCCTCTTGCATACAATTCGATTCAGATTATTTTATCCGGAAACAGGCTTCCTTTCAGATGACCGGAGTCTGCCTCTTAATGAATTTATTTTTACATACAAAGGCACTCATAACGACCTCGTATTCCCTTATACTCAGTTCATGATAATTACACCGGTAGATCTATTGATCATGGATGAACTATACCGTCAACAAAAAGCCTGTTTTGTTGGCTTGACGCCAGCTTTTGGGACCAGGTTTGAACAGGAATTTGAAGGAGATTTTACTTTCACGGTATAACTTGTACAGCGTGGCAATTGGCAAACCTTCCTGTCCTGTCCTTCTACCCATTAGTTTTTCAGTTCGCAGGCTTGAGAGAAAAAAAGATCTGCTGAGTTTAATTTTTATACTTAGGCAAAACAGAACAAGCATACGTGAAGTTTCAATTTTCTTATACAGATATATCATGAACTCGTTCCGGTTAATGTAAGATCTGCACAAACCGGTACGTAAAAATGTAATAACCTACAAAAACTCGTACCATTTAATGTGCTGGCATACCGAAACATAAAAAACTAACCACTCACCTATTCAATTGTCACCCACCTATCGCAGACACCATTCGCGTCTATTCGCGGCCATTCGTGTTTCATTCGCGTTGCCAGGCGTTCTCCCATTTCGCAAACTCCATTGGCGAAATCCTATACCTCACAAAATTCCCCTCATGCAAACTCAGCAATTCCGTTTCCACTAACTCCCTGAATCTCGCTTTATCTTCTTCGGGCACTTTCAACGAACTTTCCTGAATCACCAACCCCGCCTTCTCCCGCGACAAATTCTGCGATACGATCTCCGTCACCAGCCTTTGCAACTCCTTCCGGTATTTCATCCGGAATGGATTCGGCTCGCCAACCGTTTGCCTCACCATCGCATACCGGTCCGCAGATCGCTCGCAGGCCCAAAGAAACACGTCTTTCAATAATTCCACGCGATTCAACTCGTACACACCCAGCAAACCCTGGATGTACAGATCCTCCGGTACATCGACAAAAGAAAGCGGGATCATGTTATGCTCGATCAACGGAATGTTGGCTGCCAACCTTGACACCCTTTTATTGACATCATCAAAGGGCTGCAGGTAAGGAAGATGAATCATCACGAAAAAAGCCTGCTCATGCGGATCCCTGATCGCTGACGCTTTTGCAAGGATCAGCTCAAACATCTCTTCGATCAATTGCGGAATGGGTGTTGGTGTATAAGCGGAATTGCGGATGCCTACCGCGAAAGAACGCAGTCGCCCGGGCGCGGCCGGATCCGGCAACAGATCATTTGCCAGCAAGCCATGAAGGTTCAACACCGTATGCCGGTTAAAACCGATCTCTCCGGCACCAGACACCAGGAACTCGATCGCATCCTTGTGATTAAGGATCATCTGTGCCTCCGCGCCAGACTTACCCGCAGCTTCCTCACCTTGCGCGAGTAACCGCTCTGTATCAAGCAATGAATAGGTATTCCCTTCCAGCCGGCTCGAGTTCCAGGAAAGGTCGATCAGGAGCCGTTGCAGGATATGTTTTGCATAAGTGCCAGCGGGTTGCTGTTCACCGCCAGGTGTGGCGGTTTCTTTTGCCAGCAACTCGCGTTCGCTTTTGCTTAGATAATAGTCGATATTGGGACGGTATTGATCAAGGAAAGATCGGTTATAGTCCACCGGCTTCCGCTCATGCAGCGGTTTGGAAACGTCGTTGCGGATAGTAGTGGCTTCTTCTGAAAGTTGTATTGATTGTTTCGATACCGCAGCATCGTTCTCTTGCAGTGATACTGAATGATCGGTCTTAGCCAGAAGGTATTTCGCTGCGCGTTTTTCGCCAACCAGTTTGAGTTCCTGCCGGTCGATCAAGATCTGCAAGCGCCTGTGCATTGTTCGCAGTGCAATCTGGAGGCCGGTCGCCTTGATTAATTCTTCAGCTGAAGCGCCTTCGGGAAAATTCGACATTGTGCCCCTGATCAGTTCAAGTTCACGATTAATTTTAGCCTTGTTTGATAAGACCATTTTGCGCCATTTTTGCGTCAAAAATGATAAATAAATTGACGCAAAATGACATTTTACGCCAATTTATTTGGCGTAAAATCATAACTATTTGATTACTAGTAAGTAAAATCGGCGCAACAATCACTTTTGTGTTAATTCTATTACTTCAGTTCACAACCGAAGGTGGCGTAGTTTAAATGTATACTAAGATTTTCCGGGCGGGATATGGAAATTTTTCAAAATAAGTATCACCGAAGATTGTACGAGTTTTGAATCTCGTTCAACTGCAGAGACGCCTATAAGAATCTGCCTGAAAAAGAACCTATTTCAATGGAGATACCGTATAAAATACCGAATCAATAAAAAACAATGTATTCGAATTCAATAACACATTCTCGTCGTGCATATCCTCCAATATCAATCCCAATTCTTTATGAACGTAATCATTTCGTCGGGAATTTTCAAAGCCATTAAACTCCAGCAATTTTCTTATGTCATCTAATTCTACTCGTCCATAAGAAATAATAAAAGGTTGCTTCAGAACCGCATACAAAGTGTTCTCTGCTTTAGTAAAGCCGAGCAGTTCATAAGCTGTATTCCTAAAAATTAAATTATGCAGTGTAATGCTGTTGAGAAATTCAAGCCATGTCGCGTAATACACCGCATCATTGCACTTAATTACATGCCTATGATCGGTATCGAAGTAAACGCGGGCTTCTCCGCCACGGGTAATGTAGGTGTTCTCGTCGGGCAATCCTGCCAGCCATAAATTTTGACTGACACAAAATTCCTCTAAGAGTTGGGCCTGCTCTTCTTTGACGATTGCTTTACTTTGGAAGTCTCTCTTAACCGTTGTGCTTGTCGGATAGCGTCCGCATAGGAAATTGCGGGCTGTTGTGCAATGATCCGACTGCCCTTCAAGGCAAGCTCCTCTAACGATATCTTCAATTCTACGTCGGGTATCATCTGGTAACATTTGAATGCAATTTACAATAAAAAATACCCAAAAAGAAATAGCGCAATGCTCCCTGAGCATCAATGAATTTCGATAGTGTGACACTTCTAAAAAACCTTTATTTAGGAGAACGCTGATTAACACCTTACTAACCTCGAAACAATGCACACATCGACTATTTTCTATGTAATTGTATCTTTACACACCTTAGCCAACCCTAATAAGCCTGGCTTCACGAGAAAATTCTCTACGAACCTATGTCGTCCTTAAAGATCATTCCCTTTACCGACCTCCCCACCGCTGACCTCATCGTCGATGCCGTCTACGAAGGCGGCACCCAATCCGGCGCCGCCAGCGATCCTCTCGCAAAGCTGTTACCCGTCGGCAACCAAGGCGGATTCCGCTTCGCAGGAAAAGGTCCGAATAAAAAGATCGTCGTTCTCTATACCAGCGGTGATGACAAGGACTGGCCGGATCGACTGGAATTAACCACCGGTCAATTCATTTACTTCGGCGATAACAAAACGCCAGGTCATGAACTGCACGACACCCCCCGTGGCGGCAACACCATCCTGCAAAATACCTTCGAAGCCCTGCACTTGCCAAACCGTAACAACATTCCGGCATTTTTCATCTTCATGAAATATCCAACGCCATCCAGCAGCAGGTCCGTGCAGTTCAAAGGATTGGCGGTGCCTGGCTTTCCCGGCGTGCCGCAGACCGAAGATCTGACGGCCAGCTGGAAATCTACCAATCAACAACGCTTTCAAAACTATAAGGCTATTTTCACCGTGCTGGATGTGCCCGTGATCAAACGGGAATGGATCAACGAACTCTTGAATGATGAACCTCTCAGCATCAATGCTCCGCAGCCTTGGAAGAAATTTATCAACCAAGGCATTTACACGCCTTTAGCTTCCGAAGCCACGACCCTGATCAGAACAGAGAAACAACAAACTCCCGACTCCGGCCAAAAGATCGAGATCCTCAGCACTGTCTGGCATTATTTCAAAGACAGCCCGATCGCCTTTGAAGCCTTTGCTGCCCGCATCTTCCAAATGATGGACCAGCGCGTGATCATCGATGAGATCACTCGTGGCACCATAGATGGCGGCCGCGATGCCATCGGCAAATATGTTCTCGGCCTTCACCAAGATCCCGTATATGCAGAGTTTTCCTTGGAAGCAAAATGTTACCGGCCTCCGTTCGTGACAACCGAATCGCCGAATACAGTAGGCGTGAAAGAAGTAGCGCGGCTGATCTCCCGGATCAGGCACCGGCAGTTTGGTGTGTTAGTAACGACGTCTATCATTGCCCGTCAAGCGTATGAAGAAGTGCGGTCTGATAAACACCCGATCATTTTTATTTGTGGGAAAGATATTGCGGATACATTGGTGGAGAATGGGTTTAATACGAAGGAGTTGGTGAATGGATTATTGGAGAAGGATTTTGGACATGGTTAGATTCAAATCAAATTACTGCCCCATGCTTTTTTATCTAACTATCTTTTTATAAACGCGTCTTAAAATCCGGATAATAAATCTTCAGCATTACAACAATAATTCCTTTACACTATAAACCGCAGAGTTTAGCAATACTAAATGTCCCGCTCCAAAATTTTTCGCTAGTGTATTTTGCAAAAGCACTAAAATAAGCGAAACCGCCGGGTGTCAATTTCAATTCAAATGTATCCAGTCTGTGTTCAGGTACTGGCAATTCTTCCAACTCCTGCGCGGTTAGGTTGACATAAACCCACTCATCATTTTCCTCTAATATAGGCACATTACCTTTACCGTATCCTGTATAGTATGCCGCCGACCCATCCCAAAACAATAAGCCACTCATGTAGATTCTGTTTCATGTTGACCCACCGTTCTGTTTCATGTTGACCCACCATTCTGGGATGTTGACCCACCCGTAAAATAGTCGTTTGCGTTTTTCTGCACGCGATATTCCGGGATGTTGAC
>Ga0081606_1000127_pt2 | contig 18385 bp, 15 predicted proteins | sample EareggfetidaYelm_FD_71127 | JGI IMG/M metagenome (GOLD analysis project Ga0081606, IMG submission 71127) | Earthworm egg capsule microbial community from the University of Washington, USA - E. fetida Yelm (SPADES assembly) (version 2) | ecosystem: Host-associated > Annelida > Reproductive system... | reverse complement strand
AAAAGGGGATTTGGTTTCATAATAATTTCTTTAGCGGTTAAAATCCGATATTTAATGTCAAAGTATATTGGCGAATAATGGGTTGAGCCACGCCGCCCGTGTTGTAATATTCCGGATCCACCCCGTTGAGGCGCTTGTCGGCATAGATTAGCCAAGGGTTTTGCACTTGGGCGCTGATGGCGAAGGTTTTGATGAACAGCGTTTTCAGCAAATCATTGGGAAAGGCGTACTTTAAAAACACGGTTCTCAAACGGACATAATCCCCGTTGGCAATTCTTTCGGTGGAGAAATTGTAGGCATTATAGGCGCGGGAAGTTTGTGCGCCTCCGTTTGTCTGAAGCAATCTGGTCGAGGGAATGGCAGGAAAGTTAGTGGACTTTTCATCGGTCGGCAAAGTCCATCGGTCGAGGTAAGCCCTGGAGTAGGTGCCCACATCGGTAAATGCGTTGCTGTTGAAAATGGCGGGCAATCGGATTTTGTTTCCTCCCGAAGCAAGGATAAAGCAACCCAACGACCAACTTTTATAAGTGAATGTGTTTTGCAGACTAATCGTTTCATTGGCATTGCTGGGGCCTTCATACTTCAGATAGGTTAACAGTCCGCTCTTTTGACTGTCTCCGGTAGCAATCTTGGAGCCGGTGTCTTGAAAGTTCACGCCATACGTTTTGTCAGGGTCGGGAATATTGTAAAGCGGCAAGCCTTGGTCGGTAAGGCCGGCGTACTTAACGGAGAAAATCGAATTGCGCGGAAACCCGACAAAACTGGCGCCGGTATTGTCGCAGGCATCCATTAGGCTGGGTTTGTTTTCTACCTTCGTTACCTCTTGCTTAAAGTTTGAAAAATTAAGGGTTGATGTCCACTCAAATCGGCCGCTCTTTATGTTGACCGTGCGAAGCGACAATTCCGCTCCGCGCGTAACCATATTGGCATTATTCATCAGCTTCACCCCTTGCCCCCCGAGGCCGGAAGTTCGCACGTAGTCAAACAAATCAAATCCGGTTCTTCGGTAAATGTCAGCCGTCAGGCTCACCCTGTTTTTTAGTACTCCCAGATCCAATCCAAGGTTGGCTTCATATTGCTTTTCGTAGGTCAAATCCTTGTTTTGCAATTCTTCAATATAAATTCCGATCTCGCGGTCGCTAATATCGCGCCTGTTGGAAGTGAGGGCGTTGCGAAATATCGGCAAGGCATTAGAGGCGGTGCCGGCAATGGCCGTCAGTCCGTAGGTGGCGCGAAGGCTTAGGGTATTTATGAAGGCGCTGTTTTGCATGAAGGCTTCTTCTTTCACATTCCACTTGCCGCCCAGCGTAAACGTCGGCGTCCAGCGGACGCGGTTGTCTTTCAGCCCTTGCGTATTCGAAGCGTTCATATTGCCCGTGAAGGAGAAGATATATCTCCCCGAATAACCATATGTCAATCGGGAGAAGAAACTGGCCGTGCGCTCGCGAGTAATGCCTAACCCGAAATAGGTGGCCGACTGCCCGATGATTTTTGAAAGCATTCTCGGATCGGTATTGACAATTAATCCCGCACCATAGTCCAATCCATAGCCGTCAAACCGGGACTCTTCGCGAGTAATGTAGCGTATTTCCTGACCGATAAAGGCATCGACATCGTGTTTTCCGCCGAAGGTCTTTTTATACGTCAAGGAATTTCGCAGATAAAAATTTCGCAAAAAGTTATTGTTTCTGAAATAAATACCCCCATACGGCAATACCACTGTCGGCGGACTCGTAACATTGTCGGGATCACTCCACAGAAAAATATTGGCGTCGCGGATAATCGTGTTTTCCGCCGACCGATAAGCGCCTGCCACGTTGCTGTTTTCGGTTACATTGTGCTCGTTCGAGCTGCTGGCATATCGAATCGCCCCCACAAAGGCGTATTGAAGTCTGTCCTTCACTATGGGCGCTTGAAAATCGGCCTGCAGCTTTATGTCCTGCACCCTCAAATTGGTGTAATTATTCTTGGTCTCGTTCAGAATATTGAAGGGCGCCCAGTTGTTCGTATAATACTCCAGATTGCCCTGATTGTCATAAGGGCGCAAGGTACGGCTCGTATTGAGCGCATAGCTATAAGGATTCAGGTCAAAATCACGAGCTACTGAACCGTCCACCACGTCTGAAGATTGGTCGAAAGCGCCTGGCGCCAACTGTTGCCGATAGGAGCCTAACATGGAAATCGTGAGTTGAGCATTCTTTTTCAAAAAGAAGGTATTGCGCAAATTGGCCGTTAACCGGTCCACCTTGTCGGCCACCGTCCACCCCGCATCCCTGTACAACCCGATGGAAGAATAGAATTGGCTGTTGTTTCCGCCTCCTGAAAAATTGAGGGTGTGATTCTGAGTCGGCGCGCTTTTGAACAGCGTGGTAAACCAATTCGTATTTGCCTGTTCATATTGTTGCAGAAAAAGGCTTCTGGCTTCCGGCGTATTTTCAAGATTAAAGCGACCGATGGCCGGATTAAAAGTATTGATTTGGTTGGCCATTATGCCGTAGATGCCGCTGTATCGGCTTTGGCTTATGGCGGTAACGTCCAGCCGGCCTTTATTTTCCAATTCTCTCAATATGGCAAAGTTCTCCTTAGAATCTAAAATGTCGGCATTCTCATAAGTAGGCAAATCGCGCATCGAGTACTCGCTTGAAACGCTGACCGTTAACGGAGAATCGCGCCTGCCCTGCTTGGTCTTTATCACAATCACGCCATTGAGAGAGCGCGAACCGTAGATGGCAGTGGCGGCGGCGTCTTTTAATACTTCAAAACTCTCAATGTCGTTTGGATTAAGTCCGGCAATGGCCGAACCAAGCAATGTGCCGGAATTGCCTGAAACCAAGTCGTTGACCGACAAGCTCTTTATATCTTCCTGTACCACGCCGTCAATTACCCATAGGGGCGTACCGTCTCCAAGGATGGAGGCGCCTCCTCGTATGGTAATCTTCGGCCCTGCCCCAAAAGTGCCGGAGACCGTTTGGATATTTACCCCCGCAGAACGTCCTTGAAGCATCTGTGTGGCGTCGGCCATGCCCTTCACCTCAATATCCCCCATGGCCACGCTTTGCGCCGCACCCGTATAGGATAGTTTTGCCACATCTCCATACCCTGTGATAACCACTTCCTTGAGAGTCTTCACATCAGGCAACAGCACTACATTGATAACTTCTTGATTGCCCGCGACTACCTCTTTCGAAACACAGCCGATAAAGGAAAAAACAAGCACCGCATTTTTATCGGCCACATCAATCGCATAAGAGCCGGAGGCGTCCGTTACCGTGCCCCCGCTTGCTCCTTTTACAGACACGTGGGCGCCGGGCAACCCTTCGCCTTTTTCGTCAAGCACTTTGCCGCGAATAGTGCGCAACTCCGCGGCCGCAGGCGATGCCATAAAGCGCTCGGATTCGCTAAAAATCACGGGATTAACATGATTGCCATCAGTTGCGGCGTGGGCGGAGGCCGAATGGGCAACAGCTAGCAAGGTCGTCAACACCGCCAGGAGAGGCGAGAAAACCGAAAACGAGCGATAACTAAAATGAGTTTTTAACTTCTTTTGCATTGAAATTTGGTTTAGGTTTAGGTTTAGGTTTTTTTAACGGGTTGAAGTATAGGCCTCCCTCTTGAGTCCTTCTTCGGTTCTCGCTTTTTTTATTGTGCGAAATCGCAAATACTCAGCGCCGACAACAGCCAAACTGAACTCGGCATAACGGCAACCGAACAAGGCATCTTTATTGAACCCCTCTTCGGATGTAAATTTTTTCGTGTGTGTTTACTAATGCGTCTCCGCAGTGTTATGCGGAGGTCAATAGTCCCCCCATTTTTAAATAGAGGATGCGTGTACTGGCGCCGACAACAGTCAAACTGAACTCGGCATAACGGCAAACCGAACAAGGCATCTTTATTGAACCCCTCTTCGGATGTAAATTTTTTCGTGTGTGTTTGCTAATGCGTCTCCGCGGTGTTATGCGGAGCCTAATAGTCCCCCCATTTTTAAATAGAGGATGCGTGTACTAGCGCCGACAACAGCCAAACTGAACTCGGCATAACGGCAAACCGAACAAGGCATCTTTATTGAACCCCTCTTCGGATGTAAATTTTTTCGTGTGTGTTTGCTAATGTGTCTCCGCAGTGTCATGCAGAGCTTAATAGTCCCCCATTTTTAAATAGAGGATGCGTGTACTAGCGCCGACAACAGTCAAACTGAACTCGGCATAACGGCAAACCGAACAAGGCATCTTTATTGAACCCCTCTTCGGATGTAAATTTTTTCGTGTATATATAATAGTGTGAACTTCTCCGACAACCACAACTGCATTTAGCGTACCGTAATCAAGACGATTGGATCGTGTTATTTTGTCTGTCTTGGCGCAAATATAATAGGATTTGAACAAAAATTGATGTTTAAACAAAAAATATTTTTAAATATTTTTTTTTGCTAAAATATGCTTCCGTAGGGTCAAATAAGCACAGTTTTTTTGAAAAAACATTCTCACGAGTGATTATTCAGGGTGTATTTGACCCCTTCTTTATAATTATTCAGAAACTTAAAAAGTTTCAGCCCATGCCTTCCCCGCAACGATTAATGGCTAATACAATAATTAATAATGGTTAATGATAAAGCCTGCAAGCCCGCGTTCCCCTTGGGATGCCCCGGTGTCCCAAGCGTTCCCTGTGTCCCGCGCGTCTCTGCCGGGGTGCCCCGCCTCCGCGAAGAGGCGCTTATCATTAACCATTAATCATTAACTTGCGCTTCTTTTTTATGAAGTCAAGAGAATTTCTTTTTCAGACTAAACCCAATCCATGCTAGTCGGCGTCAATAGTATTTTGCTTTTTTGCGCGGCTTTCTTCACGGGAATCGCGGCTCTTTTTGTGCCAAAGGTTACGCAGCGCTATCGGCTGATGTTGGTCTTTGCGGGGGCTTATCTTTTTTCCGTGACGTTAATTCATTTGCTTCCCGATATTTTTTCTCATGCCGAAAAGGCAGAGGTGTTGGGCATCTATGTGTTGCTCGGATTTTTTTTGCAGCAGGGTTTGGAGTTTTTTTCGCACGGGGTAGAACACGGACACGTGCACGTCCACGACAAACAACACGCGGCCGCCGGCGGGACGGTTTTCTTGGCGCTCTCCGCTCACTCTGTCATTGAAGGCTGTATGTTGGCCTACCCTGTGGCCGCGCATGAGCAACGCCCTTCTTTATTGCTCGGCATTTTGTTGCACAAGGCGCCGGAAGCATTTGCCCTTATGTCGGTCTTGCTTTGCGAAGCGAAGAAGGCGAGGGCGCTCATTCTTCTCGGATTGTTTTCGTCGGCCACGCCCGCGGGATTTCTCCTCACCCGATATTTGGCGATCCATGAAATTTTCTCGCCGCATATTTTCACCATTATGGTGGCTGTGGCTTGCGGAGGTTTTCTGCACATTTCCACCACCATCGTTTTTGAAAGCAGCGTAGAACATCGTTTCAACGCCAAGAAAACGGGCGTGGCCGTAGCGGGCGCGCTCACGGCCATTGCCGTCGAGCTTTTCTTATGAGGTTTTGAAACGGCGTATCATGGCCAAAGCGAAGCCCGCCATAAGTACGCCGGTGCCGAGCCAAAGAATATTGATGTAAGGTTTTTCTATGGCTTTAATTACCACCCAATCTTTTTGTCTGGAACTCAAGCCAAACGTAAACTCATTGGTATCGGGATGAATGTTGAGCAGCTTGATTTTTATTCCCAACTCGCTCGCTTCATCGGGAACTTGGCCTACCTGCGATTTATTGACAATCATAAAAACCGGCGACAAGGTAAATTCCCTTCGCTCGCCCTGCACCGCCACATTGGCCTTCACGCCAATATCCCCGTCGGCCAAATTTATGCCTTGCACTGAAGTCACGCGCTCCATGTTTTCCAGCACGGCGTTGTAATCGTTAATAAAAAAGGGTTGGTTCATTTTCACGCGCACTTCTTCCCAAGGCGTCCACTTAATTTCTTTTCTGTCCATGGGAAGCGAGACGTGCGTATATAAATCGGCGACGACGCCGCGCGTAATGTCCGGCGACGCCAAAAGCCCCATTCGGTCATTGTTTTGAATGCGCGGAAAAAGACGTTTCACTTCATCGCCCTTGCGCATTTCTATTTCATAAAAAGTATTCTCCGCATGAATCTTCAGCGTATCGTTTTTATGAAAAAGAATTTTATCGCCTTTCAAAATATCTTCTTTGGCAATGGCTTTGCCGTGGAAAAGCATCATCGTCTGGTCTTTATTAATATAGCCTTTCTCCGTTTCAAAGCGTTCCCCCAAGTACTCGATCGCATAGCCGTGCATTTGACGCGGCTCGTGAATGAAGAGCAGGAGATTGTCGCGGTTGAAATCGGAAGGCAGTTCCTTGGAAATCAGCAGTCCCGTGTTGTTGAGCGACACGATGCGCGAATATCCCGAAGAGAGCATCAAACCTATCAACATCAAGCCCACGCCAATGTGCGCCATGGCGCCGCCCGCATGTTTCAAACTCTTGGTTAACTTTCTCAACAGGCTAAGGTTTGTGACAATGATAAATATTCCGCTCATTAATAAAATCATGTAGGACGGATTGCGCACGTTGAAAAATAAAACGGCGGGCAAAAACAGGAGCAAAGAAATCACGACGGCGGGCGCGAGGTTATGCCATAGATTTTGGCGCGAAATATTTTTCTGCCAAAAAAATTGCGCCATGCCCGACAAGAGGGCGATTAATATGCCGAACCAAATTTGAAACTTGGAATAAAAGACGGCTTGATCCGCGGGCGGCGCCAGGGTCGACTTCACGCCGAAGAGAGCCACGAACTTGTTCCACACCGGAATGGAGGTGGGAATCAGCACCTGAAAACTCATTAAGCACAAAACCACGATGCCGAGGAAAATCCAAAACTCTTTGGTATAGACTTGTGCTTCCTCCTCATGGGAGGGGATTTTTTTCCAATGAATAATGAGAAAAGCAATCGACGCAAAGGCGAAAACCAACAGCCAAATCAGCAGTTGCCCCGACAAGCCTAAGTCGGTGAAGGAATGCACGGAGGCGTCGCCCAAGACGCCGCTGCGCGTGAGAAAAGTGGAATATAAAATAAGGATAAACAAAGCGAGGACGAGAATCATGGAAGTGCGCAACCCGCGACCGCTTGTTTTATACAGCAACAAACTGTGAATGACTGCAATGAGAATGAGCCACGGCACAAAGACCGCGTTTTCCACCGGGTCCCAATTCCAATAGCCGCCGAAACTCAGCGTTTCATAAGCCCAATAGCCGCCCATCATGATGCCCAGTCCCAACACGCCGGCGCCGAGCGCAGCCCAAGGCATGGCGGGTTTTGTCCATTCCGCATAACGTTTGGAAAGAATGCCCGCCATACAATAAGCAAAGGGCGGAAGCGTGAGCGCAAATCCCAAAAACAATACGGGAGGGTGAATGACCATCCAATAATTTTGCAACAAGGGATTGAGGCCGTTTCCGTCTCTCGGAATGAAATTGGGGTTGGCGGCGAATATCGGATCTTCTACCGCGTGACGCAACAAGATGAACGGCGAACTCCCCACTTTGGCGCCCAAAAAAGCAACGCCCAATACCATCGAAGCCAAAAAAACCTGCACCGTAAGGACAATCGTCATCACCGACATTTCCCATTCTTTGTCGCGCATTAAAAAAAGACCGATGAAGGCTTGCCAAAAAAGCCACAACAAAAAACTCCCTTCTTGCCCTTCCCAAAAGCAAGAGAGAATATAATACCACGGCAAGTTGCGCGAGGAATGACTGAAGGCGTAATGATATTCAAAAAAATGACGGTAAAGAATGATAAACAGGCACGCGATTGTCCCCGTCACCGAAATCACATGTATATAATAATAGAGACGGGCGTCGGAACGCCAGCGCGTGAGCGGATTTTTGTAAGCCATATAATAAGCAATCGCGCCGAGGAGTGCGCTCACCACGGAAAGCACTACAAATCCGTGTCCTAATTGCCCCACCCAAAAATTCATCATTGGCTTTTTTTAATTTCTTTATTTTCGTATTTCGAGGGACATTTCAACAGGATTTTTTTAGCTAAAAATTTATCGTTTTCGTAACGGCCTATGACCACAATTTTTTCGGAGCGAATTAAGTCTTGCGGCATCGGCTCAAGGCAATATACTCGCTCTTCTTTTTTCTGTTCGTCGAGAAGAAGGAAAGAAAACGAGACGCGGTCGGCGCCGGTTTCCATGCCTTGTATATTTCCTGCGGCGTCTTTTTTTAATTCCCCGACTACGTGAATTTGTTTTTCGTTGCCTTGTTGCGCCAACGCGCGGGCGCCTGAAAAATCAAGGTAGGCGCTCGCGTCGCCTGCCGTGGTGACAATGACGGCTATCGCCGCGATAATCACTCCGATGGCTATGAGAAAAGAGATTTTCATAAAACAGGCGGTTTACTTTTTATTCTTTTTTTCGAGTTTTGAAATTTTTCTGTCCAACAAAAGTAAATAGACCAAAAGTCCGATAAAAATGACAATAATCACTGCCACCACCGCGTAAATTTTGCCGTCGGCACGCATGCGGTCGGCCATATCCTGCGCCATGGTTTTTTGCGCGGATAGCATTATCAAAAAAAACATCCATTTTTTCATGGCAAACTATTTAATTTTCTGACTCTAATGTGCAGGGTAGTAATCCATACGCCCAATAAAATCCAGCCGACTGCCGCGGGATAAAACACAATACGCATGGACGAGTCGAGGTCATACATATTGAATCCGGGGTTGCCGCCGCTTCCCGGGTGCATGGAACTTGTCATTCGCGGCATGACGAAGAGGAGGGGAATCATGCTGAGGAAGGCGAAGAGGTTATAGACGGCGCTAAGTCGGGCGGCGGTTTCTTCGTTTTCGACAGAATTTCTCAACACAAAATAAGCGAGGAAAATAAAGAGCGTGATGGCGGCGCCGGTTTGTTTGGGGTCGCCGTGCCACGGGGCGCCCCATGTATAATTAGCCCAAATCATCCCGGTAACAAGCCCCAAGATGCCGTACACCATGCCGGTACGCGCATATTCCGCGGCGACTATATCGGCCGTCGGCGTCCGCCGTCGCAAATAGTCGACGCTATAGACGGCGGAAATTAAAAAGTAAACCGTCATGCCAAACCAAAGCGGCACGTGATAGTATAAATTGCGAATGGTTTCATTTAAAATATCCATGCGGGGCACCGTCATGAGCATGCCGCCGAGGAGGGAGAAGAGAATGAGAACCGCGGACAAAGTTTTCCACCACATAAAATAAGATTAACTGCGCCAAATATACGGGAAGAGAAGGTAAGATGCCGAACCGAGGAGAAGATTTATTGCGGCAATCGCGAGCAATTCATCGCTGCTTGACGAACGTTCCAAATCGAAAATGCAGTTGGTGGTTACTTTAATGGCCAAACTCAACATGCCGATAATCACGGGAAAACCGAGGACGGCCATCAATAAATGGCTTTGTCGAGATTTAGCGGCGAGCGCCGAAATCAAAGTGAGCGCCGCAGAAAAACCAACGGACATGAGAAGCAACAGAATGAAAAAGAGAAAAACATCGCGGACTAAATTGGCCAACAGCAAAGCGAAAAGTCCGTAGCCGACCACGCTGATAACGGACGTGAGCAAGGCATTGTAGATAATTTTTGAAAAAAGAAAAGTACGCGCGTCCACTAAAGAGTAGTAGTAAATATTCACGGCGGGTTTTTCGCCGATAAAACTCTTGGCAATCGTGCTGATGGCGGCGAACAAAAGCGTGATCCAAAACAGCGCCGCCCAAACTCCGGGTTGTTGTCGGTCGTTGAAACCGAGGGAAAGATAGCCGATAAAGACCGTGGACGACAAGTACAGCCCCAACCCCGCCGCCACGGATTTCCGCCTGAATTCGAGGCGTATTTCTTTGGTCAATAAAGCGTTAAAATTGTTCAAGTTTTCTCTTGGAAAATTCAACCACGGAAAGGAGAGCTTTGTAGCCGAGAACGATTGAAATGATGATAACGCCGAGCAAGGCGCCGCCCGTCAGCGAAAACGACAGTTTCGGAAAAGACGCCTTGTTGTAAGCCGTAAAGCCCTCTACCAGTTGTACGCTGTTCACCAATTCCAAGCCGTTCTGATAACCGATTTTTTCTTTGTTCAACTCCACCGCCATTCGGTAAATATTGGTGGGATCCATCAGCAACACGTCGAATGATTTGGCCTTGCGCGAAAACAAATTCTGTTTCATGCTGTCCAAAGAAAGCAGCTCCATGTCCACTTTTGCAATCATTCCTTTAAAATAGTCGCGGTGTTGTTTTTCTCTGATTTTTACATATTCGTTGCTGCTCAAAAAAGATAAAATGCCGACTTGAAGTTTGGTCAAAACCGTATTGTCAAAAACCTGCGCGGTCACCAAAAAGGCGTTGGCTAACTCCTTCCCCTCCAGTTTATCCTTTTTTTCATTAATGCTTGCAATGTCAATGGAATAAATCAGGGAGGCTTCCTTTTCTGTCAGTCCCAATTTTTTGGACACTTCAAGGGTGTTTTTTTCGTTGAGCAATTGCCCCAAATCCTTGGTGAGGCTTGCCGAATAAGCTTCCGTCAGAATGCTTGATTGAATGATCATTCGGCTTGAATAGCGCTTGGGCACGACCAAATAGAAAGCAACGCCCAAAGCCGTTCCGATTAAAAAAGCCGTCAAAAGAGGTTTGAAATTATTTCTAATGGCTAAAACTCCCTTGGCCAATAGCTCAATTATATCTGTTTCTTCAGGTTTTTTTTTGCCGGCGTCTTCCATAAGCGTGTGTTTCTGTCTATAAATTCAATATAATTCAACATGCCGCAACATTTGCCTCGCAAACTTACGCTAATATTTCAAACCTACACGCAATTCCTAAAAAAATCCGCCTGCTTTTCATAATTTTTTTCAATATTTCAATATTCAAAGCATAACCCTTCGGGCGCTTCTGAAAACTCAAGTTGCAAGTCTTCGTTTTTTAGCCCGCATTTTGGCAAAAAGCGTTTGTCGGAGAATTGCGAAGCCCCGAAGAGGCGGCATCTGCCCGCGATTGGGCATAGCCCGTGGAATAAGGAGGCGCCCGTTGCCGGTCCTGAAAGGCGAATGTGCCATGTCGGGGCAAACACGCCTTATCTGTCGGCGAAGGCGGCGGCCTTGCCCCTCGCTATATAAATGTCCCTCCGGGGATTCACATGCCCCTAATGCGCCGTCTGCTTCCCATTTTTTTTTGAGAAGGGGTAAGCGTTTTCGCTGATGGCTTGACAGGCAAGAATAATTGAAACGGTGAGCAGTCCGAGCAATGCGCCGCCTGTCAACGAAAAAGAAAGCGCTGGAAAAGAAGGGTTATCATAGGCAGTGAACCCCGCCACCAGGTGAACGCTGCTTGCCAAGGCCAATCCGTTTTGATAACCAATTTTTTCTTTACTCAACTCCACCGCCATTTTATATATATTGGTCGGGTCCATCAGCAACACGTCAAATGCTTTGTCTTTGCGCTTGAACAGAGACTGTTTCATGCTGTCTAAAGCTCCTAGTTCCCTGTCCACTTTCGCAATCATTCCGACGTAATAGTCGCGGCGCAATTTCTCTCTTACTTTCACATAGTCGTTATCGCTCAAAAGGGATAAGATGCCATTTTGAAGCACTGGCAAAATCGCGTTGTCGAAAACTTGCGCCGTCACCAAAAGGGCATTAGTGAACTCTTTTTGCTCCAATTTGTCTTTTTCCTCTGTGTCCTTAATGTTTTCAATGTCAATAGAATAAATAAGGGAGGCTTCCTCTTCTGTCACGCCCAGTTTTTTGGAGGCTTCAAGGCTGTTTCCTTCATTAATCAGTTGCGTCAAATCTTTGGCGATATTCATCGCATAGGGTTCTGTCAAGACGCTGTATTGAATAATCATTCGGCTGGAGTAGCGCTTGGGCACAACCATATAAAAAATGCCGCCCACGGCCGTTCCTATTAAGAGAGCCCACAAAAGAGGTTTGAAATTGTTGCTAATGGCTGAGACCCCCCTGGCCAGCAGTTCAATTATATCTGTTTCTTCAGGATTTTTTTTGCGCGGATCTTCCATTATGTTGTGCGTGTTTCTATTAGGTGCGACCTCTAAAAATTCAATTTACAGGACTCTAAAGTTTTTCGTAAAAGGGTTGGTTTAACCCATAAAGTTTTTTAAACAAGTTTTTTAAAAGTGTCCCATGGGTGAATTTTAAGTGGCCGCAACATTTTGTTCCGCAAACTTACATGAATATTTTAAACCACACGCAATTGACCTAAAAAAAATCGCCCGCTTTTCATAATTTCCTTTCAATATTAGAGGCATAACCTGCCAAATGCCTCTAAAAAAACCCAAGCTATAAGTCTCTGATTTTCTCCTTTAACAGGCGTTTCTGCAAAAAGCGTGCAACGGAGAACCGCGAAGCCCCGAAAGGGCGCATCTGCCCGCGATGAGCACAGACCGTGGAAGGAGTCGCCCTCCGCCGCCATTGCGCTATGCCGAGACAAACACGAGTAGCGGGGGGTCAAATGGGAGGCATGCAAAACGGCAAAAACTATGGCCGGCGTTGGCTTACGCCGATTAAAGCAAGTCCTGTATGCGGCTCTCATTAATACCTGCAGGAGGCTCCCTCGCTATTGTGCGACGCCTTTTCAGGACTTACCTTGCCTCTCATGCGCCTACGCCCTGCTCCAGTTTTTTTCGGGAAAATTCATCCAGCGCCCCCATGAGCGCCATACCGCCAAGAATAACCGAAATGACGATTACGCCGAGGAAAGCGCCGCCCGCCAGCGAAAACGACATATTGGGAAACGAGGGCATATTATAAACCGTAAAACCCGTCACGAGATGAACCGTGTTCGCCAACTCCAGTTTGTTTTGATAACCAATTTTTTCTTTATTCAACTCCACCGCCATTTTATATATATTGGTCGGGTCCATCAGCAACACGTCAAATGCTTTGGCTTTGCGCTCAAACAAGGACTGTTTCATGCTGTCTAAAGAGTTTAGTTCCCTGTCCACTTTCGCAATCATTCCGATGTAATAGTCGCGGCGCAATTTCTCTCTTACTTTCACATAGTCGCTATTGCTCAAAAGAGATAAGAGGCCATTTTGAAGCGCCGGCAAAATCACGTTATCGGAAACTTGCACCGTCACCAAAAAGGCATTAGCGAGCTCTTTTTCATCCAGCTTGTCTTTTTCCTCTGTGTCCTTAATGTTTTCAATGTCAATAGAATAAATAAGGGAGGCTTCCTCTTTTGTCACTCCCAGTTTTTTGGAGGCTTCAAGGCTGTTTCCTTCATTAATCAGCTGCGTCAAATCTTTGGCGATGTTCATCGCATAGGGTTCTGTCAAGACGCTGTATTGAATAATCATCCGACTGGAGTAGCGCTTGGGCACCACCATATAAAAAATGCCGCCCACGGCCGTTCCGATTAAGAGAGCCAACAAAAGAGGTTTGAAATTGTTGCTAATGGCTGAGACTCCCCCGGCCAGCAGCTCAATTATATCTGTTTCTTCAGGATTTTTTTTGCGCGGATCTTCCATTATATTGTGCGTGTTTCTATTAGGTGCAGCCTCTAAAAATTCAATTTACAAGACTCTAAGTTTTTCGTAAAAGGGTTGGTTTAACCCATAAAGTTTTTTAAAAGTGTCCCATGGGTGAATTTAAGGTGCCGCAACATTTTGTTCCGCAAACTTACATGAATATTTTAAACCACACGCAATTGGTCTAAAAAAAATCGCCCGATTTTCATAGTTTCCTTTCAATATTAGAGGCATAACCTGCCAAATGCCTCTAAAAAACCAAAGCTATAAGTCTCTGATTTTCTTCTTTAATCGGCATTTTTGCAAGAAGCGTACAACGGAGAACTGCGAAGCCCCGAAAGGGCGCATCTGCCGCGATGAGCATAGACCGCGGAAGGAATCGCCCTCCGCCGCCATTGTGCTATGCCGAGACAAACACGATTAGCGGGGGCATCAAATGGGAGGCATGCAAAACGGCAAAAACTATGGACCGGCATTGGTTTATGCCGATTAAAGCAAGTCCCGTATGCGGCTTTCATTAATATCTGCAGGAGGCTCCCTCGCTATTATGCGAGGCCTTTTCAGGACTTACTTTGCTTCTCATGCGCTTACGCCCTGCTCCAGTTTTTTTCGGGAAAAATCATCCAGCGCCCCCATGAGCGCCATATAGCCAAGAATAACCGAAATGACGATTACGCCGAGGAAAGCGCCGCCCGCCAGCGAAAACGACATATTGGGAAACGAGGGCATATTATAAACCGTAAAACCCGTCACGAGATGAACCGTGTTCGCCAACTCCAGTTTGTTTTGATAACCAATTTTTTCTTTATTCAACTCCACCGCCATTTTATATATATTGGTCGGGTCCATCAGCAACACGTCAAATGCTTTGGCTTTGCGCTCAAACAAGGACTGTTTCATGCTGTCTAAAGAGTTTAGTTCCCTGTCCACTTTCGCAATCATTCCGATGTAATAGTCGCGGCGCAATTTCTCTCTTACTTTCACGTAGTTGTTATTGCTCAAAAGAGATAAGACGCCGTTTTGAAGTTGGGGCAAAACCGCATTGTCGAAAACTTGCGCCGTCACCAAAAAAGCGTTAGTGAACTCTTTTTCCTCCAACTTATCTTTATCCTTATCTTTTGACTCTGTGTCCTTAATATTTTCAATGTCAATGGAATAGATAAGGGAGGCTTCCGCTTGCGTCAATCCCAGTTTTTTGGAGGCTTCAAGGCTGTTTCCTTCGCTAATTAATTGCGTCAGATCTTTGGCGATTCTCGCCGCATAAGATTCGGCTAAGACGCCGGATTGAATAATCATTCGGCTTGAATAGCGCTTGGGCGCAGTCATGTAAAAAACAGTGCCGATAATCGCTCCGATTAAAAAAGACAACAGCAAGGTTTTGAAGTTTTTTCTAATCGCTCTCGCGCACTTGGCCAGCAACGCGACGGCGTCTATTTCATTAGGACTCACCCTCTCCGTTTTCACCCGAGAGCGAGTTTTTTCCGCTTCCATAATTTCGGCTTCCATAATTTCCATTGCCATATAACGGGAGTTAGATATTCGTAGTATATTGCGGCACAAATATAGAAATATATAAATATAATTTATTATTTCTATACTTAACTATAATTTTTAAACATGGGAAAAATTGCCGTGATCGGATTGGGGTATGTGGGCTTGCCGTTGGCTGTGGAGTTTGGCAAGCTGTTGCCGGTGATAGGGTTCGACATTAGAAAGAGCCGCGTGGAAGAATTGCAAAACGGCCGCGACTCCACTCACGAAGTGGAAGAGGAAGACTTAGCTCAAGCTAAAAACCTTGCCTTTTCGTACAAAGAAGACGAACTGCGGACGGCGACTGTTTTCATTATTGCCGTCCCCACGCCGGTTGATAAACATAAAACCCCCGACCTCTCCCCCCTCATCTTGGCAAGCGAACTGACAGGACGCGCGTTAAAAAAAAATGATTTGGCGATTTTTGAGTCCACGGTCTATCCCGGTTGCACAGAAGAAGTTTGCGTGCCCATATTGGAAAAAATCAGCGGGTTGAAATACAACGTTGATTTTTTCTGCGGCTATACGCCGGAACGAATCAACCCCGGCGATAAGCAACGCCGCCTCCCCGACATTGTGAAAATCACGAGCGGAAGCACCCCCGCCATTGCCGACAAAGTGGACGCCCTCTATCAAAAAATTATAAAGGCCGGTACCCATAAAGCCTCCTCCATTAAAGTGGCCGAAGCGGCGAAGGTGATTGAAAATTCGCAACGCGATTTGAACATTGCCTTTGTCAATGAATTGGCTTTAATATTTGAACGCATCGGCATTGATACGCACGAAGTGTTGGAGGCGGCGGGCACCAAATGGAATTTCCTCCCCTTCAAGCCGGGACTGGTGGGCGGCCACTGCATCGGCGTAGACCCTTATTATCTCACCTACAAAGCCGAAAGTCTGGGCTACCATCCCGAAGTAATATTGTCCGGCCGCCGCATCAACGACAACATGGGCGTTTACATTGCTTCCCGCGTCATCAAACTGATGACCATGCGCCAACTTCCCATTCACGGTTCCTCTATTTTAATGCTGGGGATTACGTTCAAAGAAAACTGCTCCGACGTCCGCAACAGCCGCGTGGCCGACGTCATTCAAGAACTGCAAAGCTACGGCGCCCAAGTCGAGGTGTACGACCCCCATGCCAATGCGGACGTGGTGGAAGAAGAGTACGGGCTGACGCTCACAAAAACCATTTCCAAAAAATATCAAGCCATAGTCCTGGCCGTGAGCCACGATGAATTTAAGGCGTTAGATTGGGAAAAACTTTCTGCCCCGCCCACGGTGGTCTTTGATGTGAAAGGGGCGCTGAACAGAAAATTTGTTACGGCTAGATTATAAAACCAAAGAATATGTCAAAGCAAAAAATTTTAGTAACGGGGGGCGCCGGCTACATTGGCGCACATACGGCAGTGGCGCTCCTGCAAGCGGGATTTAAACCCGTCATTATCGACGACTTGTCGAAGAGCGACGAAACTTTATTAAAAGGAATAAAAAAACTCACCGGCGTTAAACCCGACTTCTACAAAGGAAGCTGCGCAAGCAAACCTTTTGTCAAGAACGTTTTTAAAAAGGAAAAAAATATAGCGGGCGTCATTCACTTTGCGGCATTCAAATCGGTGAGCGAATCGGTGACCCAACCGATTAAATATTACCGCAACAATATCGACTCCCTGCTCACGCTGTTGGAAGTGATGCCGTATTTCGGCGTCGGCGATATTATCTTCTCTTCTTCATGCACGGTCTATGGACAGCCCGACGCCATCCCGGTAAATGAGGACGCTCCTTTCAAAAAAGCGGAATCCCCCTACGGCGCCACCAAACAAATTTGCGAGTACATTTTAGAAGATGCGAAGAAACAAGGTTTTCGCTCGGTCGCGTTGCGTTATTTCAATCCCATCGGCGCTCACTCGTCGGCATTGATCGGAGAACTGCCCATTGACGTGCCGGCCAACTTAGTGCCCTACATAACCCAAACCGCAATAGGAAAAAGAGAGAAACTCACCGTCTTTGGCAATGACTACGACACGCCCGACGGAACTTGTCTCCGCGATTTTATTCACGTCATGGATTTGGCAGACGCTCATCTAAGCGCTTGGAAATATTTGCAACAGCAAACGAAAGAAAGCCGTTGCGACGTCTTCAATGTGGGCACCGGCAACGGCACTTCCGTGTTGGAATTAATCAAAGAGTTTGAAAGAGTAACGAAACAAAAACTTAACTACAGCATAGGCGCGCGCCGCGAAGGAGATGTGGTGAAAACGTATGCCGACCCCGCACGCGCATTTGACAAACTGAAGTGGAAGCCCGCGCACACCCTTGGCGACGCCCTGCTCCACGCATGGAATTGGGAGAAAAAACTAGCCAAGCGATGAAAATTGTCATGGTAGATCTGCAAGCGCAATACAGGCGACTTCGTTCGGAAATTGATGAAGCCATGCAGGAAGTTCTTCATTCCGCGCAGTTTATTCGCGGGCCCCAAGTCAAAGAATTTTCCGATGCCTTGTCGCGCTATCTTCACGGCGCTTACGCAGTGCCTTGCGGCAACGGCACCGATGCGTTGCAAATTGCTTTAATGGCGCTCGACCTTCAGCCCGACGATGAAGTAATTCTCCCCGCCTTCACTTATGCGGCGGCGGCGGAAGTCACTCACTTGCTTCGCCTTCAGCCAAGATTTGTCGATGCGGGGGAAGACTTTAATATAGACGTCGCTAAAATTGAAGAGGCCGTGACTTCCAAAACTAAAGCGATTATCCCCGTTCACCATTTCGGACAAACGTCGAAGATGGACGCCATTCTGAACATGGCTCAAAAACATAACTTATTTGTAATAGAAGACAATGCGCAGTCGCTTGGCGCCGACTATTTTTCGGCAGAGGGCGCGCGAAAAGCGGGAACAATCGGCGACATTGGAACAACTTCCTTTTTCCCGACTAAAAATTTAGCCTGCTTCGGCGACGGAGGAGCCATGATTACGCAAAATCAGGAACTCGCCAAAAAGCTGGCGATGATTGCCAACCACGGGCAACAGAAGAAGTATTATCACGAAATAATCGGCGTCAACAGCCGTCTGGATACCCTTCAGGCGGCTGTATTGAAAACCAAACTTCAATACTTAGACGATTTCAACCATCGCCGCAGAACCGCCGCCGACCAATATGATTTTCGTTTAAAAGAAATTTCAGAAATAAAACTGCCCGTCCGCAACGCGCACTCGTCGCACGTATTTCATCAATACGTCATTCAAACCGAAAAGCGCGACGCCTTGCAAAAGTTTTTGGCCGACAATGAAATTCCTTCGATGATTTATTACCCCTTGCCCTTGCCTTTTCAGCCGGC
>Ga0081606_1000409_pt1 | contig 18396 bp, 16 predicted proteins | sample EareggfetidaYelm_FD_71127 | JGI IMG/M metagenome (GOLD analysis project Ga0081606, IMG submission 71127) | Earthworm egg capsule microbial community from the University of Washington, USA - E. fetida Yelm (SPADES assembly) (version 2) | ecosystem: Host-associated > Annelida > Reproductive system... | reverse complement strand
GGGCACTCGTCGCGTGGTTGGTTGCGGCGGGGCCCATCACACGGTGGCGAGTGAGGGATTCGAACCCCCGAAGTCGATGACGGCTGATTTACAATCAGATCCCTTTGGCCGCTTGGGTAACTCGCCAGGCGCGCCCGACCGCGTTTCGCACACAACCGGGAGCATCACAAGAATACCTGCTGGGTGTCCTTTGCGGAAATCGTCGACCACGTGCGTGGGCGGCGGCAAACCCATGGTCCGCCCCGCAGTCGTCGATAAACTGGCAGCATGGCAGATTCTACGTTTGATATCGTCAGCAAAGTAGACAGGATGGAGGTCGATAACGCCCTCAACCAGACTCGGAAAGAGCTCGAAACTCGGTATGACTTCAAGGGTGTCGGTGCGTCCGCCGAGTGGAGCGGGGAGAAGATCCTGCTCAAGGCCTCGTCGGAGGAGCGGGTCAAAGCCGTGCTTGACGTGCTGCAGTCAAAGGTTGTCAAGCGCGGGATATCCCTCAGAAGCCTCGACGCCGGTGCTCCGTATGCCTCGGGCAAGGAATTCCGAATTGATATTGCTCTCAAGCAGGGAATCGACCAGCCCGCAGCGAAGAAGATCGGACAGATCATTCGGGAACAGGCTCCGAAGGGGGTTAGGAGCAGCATTCAGGGTGACGAGCTCCGGGTCAGCTCGAAAAGTCGCGACGAACTGCAAGAAGTAATCCGTGTTCTGAAAGCGGCGGACCTTGAGGTTGACCTGCAATTCGTGAATTTTCGATGATGCCTTCCAGCCCGGTTCTGCCGGGTGGATTGCGGGGGCTAAGCAAAGACTGTTCCGGTGCCAGCCGGGCGAGACTTTCAAGCGGAGTCCGGAGCGGTCACTCTCGTGTGTGACCGTAGTGTGTGCTCCCGCTGGCTCACCTGACCAGGGATGTCGATAGGTAGGAACGTTCTCGTCCGAGTCGGACCGTCGGTCCGACGACCTCAAAGCTCGCACGGGCGCGAATGTCATCCGACGCGGCACCGACCATGACCTCAATGGGTCCCGGCTCCATGATGAAAGTGGTGCCGTCAATTCCCAGGTAGCCCAGCTGACTCATCTGCACCGTGAAGGTGATTGTCTGAGCCGCGCCGGGTGCCAGCGAAATCCGGCGGAATCCAACCAGCTCTTGTGCCGGGCGTGTCACACCGGTAGCGGTGTCGCTCGCGTACAGTTGAACCACTTCGTCACCGCTGACGGTGCCGGTGTTTGCGACCGTGATGCTGATGTCAATCCGGCCGGAGCTATCGACCGTCGTGTGGCTCAGGGCTAAGCCGCGATACTCGAATGAGGTGTAGCTGAGACCGTGCCCAAAGGCGAAGAGCGGCGTTGATGGCATGTCGAGATATCCCTTGTGCAGGTCTGTGGCTGCGCGACGATAACCGCTGCCGTTGTGCTGCCCGGAATAAATCGGCACCTGACCGGAGTGGCGGGGCATGCTGTACGGCAGTTTGCCGCCGGGATTTATGACTCCAAACAGCGCTTCGGCCACTGCGCGCGTTCCCTGCTGACCGCCGTAGTATGCGTGTACGAGAGCGGAAAACGACGGCAGAGAGTCGGTGAGGGCCATCGGTCGTCCGGTGAAGAGAACCCCGATGAGTGGGACACCGGTCGCGGCGATGGCATCAATGAGGGCCCGTTGCGTGCTGGGCAGGGCAATGTCTGCTGTGTCGCAGCCTTCACCCTCGGTGACCGTGCCGCTGAACCATCCCCCGCGACCGCCGATCGCGGCAATGACCACATCGGCGTTCGCAGCCGCAGTGACTGCCGCACCGATATCGTGAGGTTCCACATCGAGCACGCCGCAGCCGGGCACAACCGTGACCTCGGTGTTGGGTACCAACTCCCGAATCGCGTCGGCGAGGCTGACGGTACCGTAGTGCTGACGAATGTACTCCTCGGGTGTGACCGCGAATACTGCGCCCATTTCGGCAGCGGTGGCTGCCATGACCTCCGGCGATATCACATCGCCGAGCGCGTCGAGGCCAGCCATTGTGCCATCCCCACCGCTCATCATCCCCGCGAGCATCTCTAGTTCGCGCGGATAGGTGTACGCCGGGAAGGCGAATCCCACCTCGTCGGCGTGCGGGCCGACAAGTGCAATTCGTTGCACCTGCGTTGACAACGGCAGGATGGCTTCTTCGTTCTTCAGCAGGGTCACCGACTCCCGGGCCAGCGTGTGTGCAAGGTCGACACCCTCGTGTGCCACCTCTGCCAGGACGATGGGATCCTCGTCAACATACGGACGCTCGAAGAGTCCCAGCGCAAACTTGGACTGCAAAACCCGTCGCACTGCGGTGTCGAGAATCGGCTCCGCGATCGTTCCTGTGCGCACTTGATCTGCCAGAGCAGCACCATACCCTGTGATCGTGGGCAGTTCGACATCCAGTCCCGCGGTAAGCGCAAGAGCACCGGCTTCGGCATAGTCGCGTGCGACCCGTTGGCGCACATGGAGCATCTGCACCGTCATGTAGTCGGACACGACGGCGCCCTCGAACCCCAGTTCGTCCCGCAAAAGTCCGGTGAGGATGGCCCGGGATGCTCCCGCCGGAATGCCCTCAATGTCAGAGTAGGAGTTCATGACCGATGCCAAGCCCGCCACCTGAATCGCCGCGGCGAAGGGTCGTGCGTACACTTCCCGCAGCTCACGAGCGGATGCCTGGGTCGCGGCCATGTTCTGCCCCCCCTCGGTCATCGCGTAGCCGAGGAAGTGCTTGGCGGTGGCGATCACTCCCTCGCGCAGATCCGTGCCCTGGAGCCCCTTTGTGAAGGCGACACTCAGCGCCGAGACCAGATAGGGATCTTCCCCGTACGTCTCGTGAACACGACCCCAGCGAGAGTCGCGGGCGACATCCATCACCGGTGACAGTGCTTGCAGAAGGCCGACACTGCGCATCTGGTGTCGGATGGTGTTCGCCATCTCCGTGACCGCCTCCGGATCCCAGCAGGCGGCGAGACCGATCGCGGTCGGGAATACGGTGAAGTCTGGCGCAACGACTCCGTTGAGGGCCTCATTGTGGAAGATGGCCGGGATGCCCAACCGGGTACGTTCGACAAGAAAGCGCTGGATCGAATTCACCGCCTGCGCCATCGCCGCAGGGGACTTGTGTCCGAACATCCCGAGCGCTGATACCTGCCCAATTCCGTTGCCCATCCTCGCCGTCGCCTGGGATTCGATGAGGCCATCGGCACCGAGCAACCCGGTCGGCATGGTTGCTGACAACTGCATAGCCTTTTCTTCGAGCGTCATTCGCTGCAATAGTTCATCCGCTCGCTGGCGCGGTGAGCCGCCGTTGGATGTGGGTGTGGTGTTTTTGGACATGTTCTGCTCCTTTAGCTCTGGGATAAATTAGCTGGCGCCCGGATGACTCAGCGAGTGCTCTTGATCGGCAAAATCAGAAAACCGGATACAATGGCGCAGAGGGCCCCGAACAAGAAGATCGGCTGATACCCACCCACCTGTACCAGGGTCGCCACGATTACCGGCGCAAGAATCTGACCGCCGGTGTTGGCCATATTTAGAATACCGAGGTCTTTTGCGCGGGTTCCTGGATGGGGAAGCACCCGAATCACCAGCGCGACATCCACCGCCCAGTACATGCCCATGCCAAAACCGGCCACACCGGCGAAGGCGATGAGTGCCCACGGTTGCGGGGCGACAAACGGCACGATTGCCCCGATTCCGATGAGAATCGATGCGACAAGCACGGGAAGTTTTCGCCGGTTGATCTTGTCAGAGATTGGTCCCGCGATGAGTCCAGCCACGACACCCGTCACCGTCGTGATGATGCCCGCCATCGAAATAGTAGCGCCGGCGTCGGCGGTTGATTGGTTCATGTAGTCAGTGAGGATGAAGAGTTGATAGTTGATGACGGAAAAGAAGCCGAGGATAAGCAGAAGTCGGCCGAATAAGGCCCAATAGAAGTCCGGTGCCTTCCGGGGAAACGCGAATGTGGTCATGATTGTCTTGGTGGTCAGCGGAATCCGATGCGTTCCGAGGTTAGACGAATCTGGTGCGAGCAGGAGGATGATAATCGCACCGACCAACGGGATCGCAGCGATTGTCCAGAAACCCGTGTCTACCTGAGTGGCGAACGTGCCACCGATGATCGCTCCGGCAGCCTGGGCGATCGTGTTTGATGTGCCAAGGATGCCCGAAATGAGACCCTGGCGGTGCGGTGCGACACGGTCGGCGATCATCGCACTGGTGGCCGCAAGGTATGCATTCTGAGCTACCTGCAGGACGAGCCACCCTATCAGTAAGGTCGTGAAGTCTGCGCTGATTGCCAAGATAACCAGACCGAGGGTTGCTCCGACGGCACCACCGAAGATCCAGGGTGAGCGGCTGCCGAAGCGACTTCTGGTGCGGTCTGAGAGGGCACCGAAGACGATGTTTGCGATGAGCGCGACGATTGACCCGACGATGGTGAGGATCGCGAAGGCACCAATTTTGTCAACGCCCGGCAGCTCGGCGAGCTTTGCGGGCAGTAGAACCGCGATCGAGGCCAGGAAGGGGATGGCCCATGTCAAGCCGACGAGCGCGTAGGCGGCGGCGATTCGGCCGATACCGATTCGGCCGCGCGTGGATGCTCCGGGCGGGAAGTCGTTGGTGGGTGGAACCTCGGCACCGCCGGACGATTCTGCAGCTGTTTTGGTAGATGACATCTTTGTCCATCCCTAGTACTTACGCGCGTAACCTACGCGCGTAAGTACATAATAGAACCATGCCCACCAATCCTGTCAATCCTCGGCGTGTTGCCGACGCGGGTGGTGCGGGTGGTGCGGGCGTCCCAACCAGTGCGGACGTAGCACGACGGGCGAACGTGTCCCGCGCGACGGCCAGCTACGTGTTGAACGGAGTGACGTCACAGAAAATCTCGGAGAAAACGCGCAACGCGGTTCGACTCGCCGCCGCCGAACTCGGTTATCGGCCCAATCTCGCAGCCCAGAGTCTCGCCACCGGCGCATCGAAAATCGTGCTGTTCGTGATTCCCTACGTTCACCTCGGTGAGCTTGCTACCCTCATTAGCAGTCACCTGACGGCCCGTACTGCGGAGCAGGGCATGACGGTTATCGTCCATTTTGAGGGACCCGCGAGCAGGGCAGTCATTGATGCGGCTCGGGATCTGCGCCCACGCCTCGTGCTCAGCATGTTCAGTCTGGATGATGAGACCGCGACATGGCTGCGAGAGCGTGACATCATGATGACGACGATATTTCCCGACACCGGACTGGCCACAGCGGTAAATGAACCACCCGAATGGCTCCAGGTTGAGTACCTCGTCGGAATTGGACACCGGCAGATTGGCTATGCCGATACCTGTGAACCCGGCCTAGCGATGCTCGCGCAGATGCGCCATCGGGGAGTCGTCGATGCCTGCCGCGCGCGGAGCCTGCCCGCCCCGGCCTACGAACAATTTTCCCTCGACGGAGCGGGGGCCGAGCACAAAGTCCGCAGTTGGGTGGCGGGCGGGGTGAGTGCTGTCGCCGCCTATAACGATGAGGTCGCGATCACCGTGCTCGCGGGAATCCGTCGAGCGGGCCTGCGCTGTCCGGAGGATCTCGCCGTCATTGGCGTGGATGAAATGGCGATTAACGGTTCAATGGAACCGCCACTCTCATCGATCGAATTCGACACCGACGCCATAGCTGTGCACTATGCGGAGGTGTTCGCGGATATTCTCAACGGACGGGAAACGCCCCGGCGAGAAGCGAGCAGCAGTCGTTTCCTGCGCGTGGTGGAGCGAGAGTCAACCGGGATGTTGCGGCGGCACCCTGACAGCATACTTTCACGGTCGGATTGGTTTCAATTTTCGAAGGAACCCCACTGATATTCCGTAAGATTCCAACCGATAATGCTGACGACTATAAGTGCAAGTATAAGGCCTGTAACGGCCGTAGATATAATCAGGATTGTGCGGTCAGTTCGAGTTTTTGCCTTAAACAAGAACACGATTCCAACGATAAACATGATGAGAACAACGAGAGGTGCTACCGGTGGTGCCAATATGAAGAACGCCGATACGATCGAAATAGCAAGGATCAAATAGGCCCTGCTGGTTTCCTCGTGAAACGCTCTCCGAATCGGATTGTATTCAGTGGCCACCGATCTATCTCCTCCGGTGTCAGATGTTTCTGAGGAACGAGCTGTGCCTGCTCAGTCGCAGACAGCTGATCGAAGCGCGCAGTCAATTCCGAACCTGTGGCAACCGAGAAGATCCACAGCCTGAGAATACCATAAATCGGAAGCTGGTGTAACGTTTGAGATAATTTGTGAATCTCGTATCGGGTTTCCCTTCGGGGTGGATGAGGGCTGCGAATGGTGCCTCGGACCGGATCCTGTCTTTGGGTGAGTAGGCGGCCAGAATGGTCGCACCGGTAATCGCTGGGACCCTTAGGTGTTGCTCCCACGGAGGTTGTGAATGCGTCCCGTGGGAACAACACTTACGGGACGATCACAATTGCGCAGAGGCCACCGACGAGCATGAACGGTGCGAGTGGGATCCGCGAGTTTTCGCTTCCGACCGGGGACAGCGCTTCCACGGTTAAAATTCGTGAGAGAACGATGATCACCCCGGTGGTTCCGGCAAGAGTCGTGGCGATAGCGATGGAAAGTAGCCATGTGGATATTCCGAACCAGCCGACGACAAGCCCGAGAGGCACGGCGAGTTTGACATCGCCCATACCCATTGACGGGGGCGATAACACGGCCGGAATGAGGTAAAGAACCCCCATCGCCACGGCACCGAGTGCGGCTGCTGTCACCCGCTCCGGAGCGACCCCCGCGATCCGAGCGATGAGCAGCAGGGTCGTTGTCACAACGGTCGTCACTCCCACCGCGGAGTTAGGGAGGCGTTGGACCGCGATATCTGTCTGCGCCAGGGCCGTTCCGATGAACACGAGCCCCAGCGGGATGAGTGCGTCAAGAGACGGACCCAGGCGCATCGCCAGCAACCCGCACGCCGAGGCGGTGACCACTGCCGCACCTGTTCGCGAGAATCGCGGGGATGGCGCGCCACACCGCGCCATCCCGTGGCTAACATGCCGCCGCCCTGCTATCGCAATGAGCCGGTCGGCGTAGGTCGCGGTGAACACCCACCCACCAATCACACCCACCGTGACGGCGATGACGATGAAAAGCACGGAGTGGATGGTCATGCCCGAACGGTAGCGCGAACGACCCAACCGAGTGTCAGAATTACCCGTGCCTGTGGATAATCTCCACAGGTGGCGAACAAGTACGGGTAGCCCTCTACGTGGAACGCTGCACCATGGCATCGGCAAACTGCGCCAGTGTCGCCTTCACCGTGCTGTCTGGGAGCGGTTCCAGTGCCGCCACCGCGCTCCTGAGCCACCCGTGTGCTTCGGCGATGGTGGCCGCGGTGGCGGGGTGAGCTCGGAACTCGGCCACGAGCGCATCAACGGCCCGTGACGGTGGCTGCCGCTGTAATTCTCGGTCAGTGTGTGGCGGCATCATCCCACCGGTTGGATAGCCCGTGCCCGTGCCACCGTCGTCACCACCGTCGCGAGGCAGCACCACCCGCTCAAGTCGTTCGAGCAGATCGGCGGACGAGGCATCCTGGATCGCCATGTCCCGAAGCCGCAGCAGGGGGAGCGTCACGACTCCCGCTCGCAGGTCGGTGCCCGGGACTTTGCCGGTTTTCTCCGGTTGTGCAGAGAGGTCGAGCACGTCGTCAATGAGCTGGAAGGCCACACCGATCCGTTCGCCGAAGTCAATCATCGGTTGCTCATATTCAGCCGGGCCGCCGGAAAACATGACACCGGCCTGCGCCGCCGCCGCCAATAGTGAGCCGGTTTTATCGGCAAGTACGTTCAGATAGTGCGCGATGGGGTCGTCGCCCTCACGCGGTCCTACCGTCTCGTTCAACTGCCCCAGAACGAGGCGTTCAAATGTGTCGGTCTGGATCCGAATTGCTCGTTCTCCGAGTCGGGCCATGAGCTGGCTTGCCCGAGCAAAAAGAAGGTCGCCGGTGAGAATTGCGACCTGATTTCCCCACACACTGTGAGCACTGGGGATGCCTCGTCGGCGATCAGAGCCATCCATCACATCGTCGTGATACAAACTCGCCAGGTGTGTGATCTCGATCGCCTCGGCCGCGGTGATCACATCATCGGTGGCACCACTGCCAAGATGCGATGTGAGCAACAGGAGTGTTGGCCGTAGTCGCTTTCCCCCGGCTTCGAGAAGATATCGAGTGGATGCCTCGGCGATATGAGCGGTAAACCGGACTTCCTCAACCAGGCCCTGTTCCACCCGTTCAAGATCCGCCGCGATGCTTTGTGCCAATCGGCGCTCAGCCACCGTGAGTGTTCGATCCCCGTCAACACGGCCAAACAGTGATCGCACATCTGCGTCGATCGCGCGACGATGCAACATCGGTCGACTTATGCTCACACGGCCCAGCCTAGTCGTGCCACCGTACCCACCCGTCGGAGAGGATGATTCTGTGCCTATCTGGTTGTACTGAAGCCGGCTGGTTTTACTGTGTGGGCCGTTGGGCACAGTGGAGGGCCACGATCCCCGCGTTGAGATTGCGCCACGTGACCTGTGCGTATCCGACCGAGTGAATCCAGGCCGCCAGGGCGGACTGAACCGGCCAGGCAGCGATGGATTCTTGTAGGTAGTTGTAGGCGTCGTCGTTTGAGCTGGTGAGGCGGGCCAGGGCTGGTACGACTGCCCTGTTGAACAGCCGGGATGCACCCCGGACGACCGCGAGTGGCGGGTGGGAAAATTCACACACAACAAGGCGTCCGCCCGGTTTTGTCACTCGAAAGAACTCCGCGAGCGCTCGCTGCGGGTCAGACACATTCCGCAGTCCGAACGATATCGTCACGGCATCAAACTCACCGTCCGCACAGGGCAGAGCCATCGCGTCTGCCTCGACAAACTTCAGATTGCGCGTGTCGCGGTGCCGAGCACGCCCCACCTCGAGCATCCCCGGTGAAAAATCAGCCGCGACAACCTGGGCACCAGAGGCTGCGAGACGAACACTGGATGTCCCCGTCCCGGCCGCAATGTCAAGGATGCGCTCACCGGCCACGGGTGAGATCGCGCGATGGGTGGCGCGTCGCCAGTGTGTTGCGAGGCCGAGAGATACGACACCGTTGGTCACGTCGTACCGTGCTGCAACGCCATCGAACATCGCTTTCACCGCTGTGGGTTCCTTCGAAAGGTCTGCGCGCACCATAACTGCGAGTCTATGCGTAGGCTCCTCGTTGTGACCACGACCATCGGGATCCCCGGTGGAACCCTCGGACCAATGCGTAGGCTCCTCGTCGCCAATCGAGAGCTCACACACGGTCGCAGCGTCTCTGACCCAAGCGACAGTTTGTGACCTCTCGAGGTGATGTGCATGGGTTTGTGGTGGCTCGCGGGTTCTTGAGTGGCCACCGGGCGGCGGAGCCGGACACATCCTGCTGCCCGGTGGCTCTAGGCTGTTGCGGTGAGTGACCCGGAATTTAGCACGATCCACCTTCGGGTTCGGAGCTATCCAGTATCGGAGACGGCACCGCTCATTCGACTGGTGCATCCGGGTAACCCGCTCATCTGGTTTCGCGGCGGCGAGGGAATTGTCGGACTCGGCGAGACGCTACGCCTCGAAACCATCGGCACTGACCGAATCACGCGTGCCGCAAGCCTGTGGCGACGCCTCGCCGAACAGGCACGGATAGACGATCGAGTTGGGCTTCCGGGGTCGGGATTGGTGGCATTCGGAACCTTCGCTTTTGCTGACCAGTCAACCGCGTCGAGCGTGTTAGTCGTTCCAGAGACAATTGTCGGGCGGCGTGACGGTCGGTCCTGGGTGACGCGCATCTCCCGCTGTGCCCCGGAAGACCACGGCAAGACACACAACTGGCCGACATCCTGTTCTACCTCTCGTGGTGACCGGGGTAACCCAGAGCTCCCACCGGCTCCCCCCGGGTTACCAGAATCGGAACCCCGGGGGGCCTTGCCGCACGTGAGCTTTTCGCCCGGAATGCTCCCGCCCGAGGCATACGCGCGCGCGGTGGCGAACGCTCTCACCTCGATCACTGTGGGCGACTACGACAAGGTCGTCCTAGCCCGCGACCTCACGGGCACGCTGCCCAATAAAACTGACCTGCGAACGGTCATCACGCGGCTTGCAGACAGTTACTCCGACACGTGGGTTTTTGCCGTTGATGGTCTCATCGGTGCGAGTCCGGAAACGCTCGTGCGAGTTGATCACGGGACGGTTAGTTCCCGGGTGCTCGCGGGAACAACCTTCCGCGGAGGTGACCCCGTTTCTGATCGACAGTTGGAGCGCGCCCTGGTTGCATCACCCAAGAATCGTGCCGAGCACGCGCTCGCCGTCGTGAGCGCTGTGGAGTCACTCAGTCCGCACACAGCGCGACTTGATACCAGCCCGGAGCCATTCACCCTGAAACTCCCCAATTTGTGGCACCTGGCGACAGATCTGAAGGGCATTCTGGGGGATGGCTCGCACGCCCTCGATCTTGTCGCAGTGATGCATCCCACCGCCGCGGTCGCGGGTACCCCGCGGGAGGCAGCTGTGGCCGCAATCGCAGACCTGGAGGGATTCGATCGCCGTCGCTACGCCGGTCCCGTCGGGTGGATTGACGGTGACGGGGACGGGGAATGGGCGATTGCTCTTCGCTGCGCTCAGATCGATCCGGACCGAACCATCACGGCGTACGCGGGCTGCGGCATCGTGCGCGAATCCGAACCTCAGACTGAGGTAGCCGAGACTGATATCAAGTTCCAACCCATTCGGGATGCATTCGGCCGGTAGGCGACCTCGGTAACGGTATTGCAGTGTGACTTTTCGGACGTTGCGGGCAGGGGTACGGTGTTCCGGACATCCAGTCTCATGTTGTCAATGTAAGGTTCCCTACAATGGCCGAATGACTCGATCCCACTCGACCAAACGTCGCCGCGCGCGCGGGACATCGGGGCATCCTGCGCAGCGTTCCGCCTCAACACAGCGCTCCGCCTCAACGCAGCGTTCCACGTCAACACAACGCTCCACCTCAACGCGGCACTCCGCCCGCGTCACAAACACCCGCCGCCGCATGGCACGGTTGCGGGAGTGGATCGGTGGTGCCCGGCTGCGAACTCTTCCGCTATCGATCGCGCCCGTTGCACTCGGAACGGGCGCGGGGGGCTTGCTCATCGACCCGGGCCAGTGGCATCCCTGGCGCGCTGTGCTTGCGCTCGCCGTGGCGGTGACCCTGCAGATTGGGGTGAACTACGCCAATGACTATTCTGACGGCGTTCGTGGCACGGATGATTTTCGAGTGGGTCCGTCGCGGCTGACCGGCTCTGGTGCCGCCCGCCCCCGTCATGTTGCGATCGTCGCGCTGATTTTTTTCGCGCTCAGTGCGCTTGCGGGGCTCGTTCTCACACTACTCACCGGGGCCTGGTGGATGCTCGCGGTGGGGGCTGTTGCGCTCGCGGCCGGATGGTTCTATTCGGGTGGGCGGTTTCCATACGGATACTACGGCCTCGGCGAACTCGGCGTGTTTGTGTTCTTCGGCATTATCGCAACCGCTGGGTCAACATTTGTTCAAGCGGGCCATGTCAACTTCGAATCCTGGGTTACCGGTGGTGGGATGGGACTCATCGCGTGCTGCGCGCTGATGGCGAATAACATTCGCGACCGGGACACCGACCGAGCGGCTGGAAAACGCACTCTCGCGGTGCTGATGCCCCAACCGGTCTATCGCATCCTGTACGTGGTTGCGCTGTTGGTTCCGTTTGTTATTGCCGGTCTCCTCGCGGTGGTTTACCCGCCTATCGTGCTTGTGCTGTTTGGGCTGTTGGCTGCGCTACCGGCCTGCCTCATTGTGCTGACCGCAAAAAGTGCCCGCGAACTTGTTCTTGTGCTTCACCTGACCAGTTTGGTTGCCGTGATCTACGGAGTCGGGTTGGGGGTTGTGTTTGCCCTGTGAGAATCACTTGTTGCCTCGACTGCGGCATCCTCCTCAAGGTCATCCGTCGCTGGCTCCGGGTGTTTCCGATGGCGAACCTCGTACAGGGTTGTTGACAACGACTCGCGCGGTTGACGCAGAAAAATAAGCGATGCGCTCAATGCGAACAGCGACGCGACGACTCCCGCGATCCACGGGGTGATGTTGACCGCAAGCAGCAGAGCGAGGGGGATCACAAAAATGATCAGACGCAGCAGGGTGTACGAAAGCCAGGAGGGCAGGGACTTCACAGCGTCAGTGTAGCCCCACCTCTCGTGAAAGATCATCGGCCCACAGAACTGCGTACAACTAGGTTTCACCGCGGGCACCGCTTCAAGCTCCGGAGCGAACTGCTGGCCTACGCCGAAGGGGAATTCCTGACCCGCATACGCCCGAGGCCCCACGGCCCCGACGCGCTCTGGTCGAGAGGTCGCGAGCTGCTGGTCGAGAGGTCTCACACGGTCGCAATCTCTCTGGTACAAGCGGCAGTTTGTGGCCTTTCGACTGGTTGTTGGCCGGTGTGAATGTGTCGGGCGGATCGAGTCGGGGTGGGTGTGGTTGGGGTGGGTTGTGCTCGAGCCGTATCCCCGGGGTTGGGAGACAGAATAGACTAGACAGCATGGCTCGGGTACTTCTCGGTGTTGCAATAGCGATCGTGGTCCTCATGGTCTTTGCTGCTGCCGACTGTGCGCTTTTTGACAAGCGTCGGATACGGGCCATGCCCAAGGTCGCGTGGCTTGTTGTTATCGTGCTCTTTCCCGCCTTCGGTGCCGTGTTGTGGTTCGTGGCCGGTCGTGGCCGTGCCCTGCCGCGGGGTGTGCGAGTGATCGCTCCCGACGATGACATCGACTTTCTACGGGGGTTGAATCAGCCGCGCGGCACCGATCCGAGTGAATGACTGAGCCGACGATGAGCCCGGCACAGGAGTTTGCCGACGCCCTGATCGCCGGGTTCATCGCAGCGGGAGTGCAGCACGTTGTTGTCGCCCCCGGATCCCGGTCACAGGCACTGGCGCTGGCGGCGGTGGAGGCGCAACGAGCGGGCACGGTCTGTGTTCACGTGCGGATTGACGAACGTGGTGCTGGGTTTTTTGCGCTCGGGCTTGCCGTCGAGAGCCGGATCCCGGCGGTGGTTATTGTGACCTCCGGTACCGCCGTCGCGAATCTTCATCCCGCCGTGCTGGAGGCACACCACGCCGGAGTTCCGCTCATTGTTCTGTCCGCAGATCGTCCGGCACAGTTGCGGGGCATCCGATCGAATCAAACCACGAAACAACCGGGGATGTTTCAGTCGGAGGTGCGGCGGGAATGGGACATTCCGACACCCGACGGTGCGGCGCACGAGGTAACCGCAGCCGAGGGATACGCGGTCGCTGCGGTCGCTGCGGCCCGCGGTCTGGCAGAGGATAGGCCAGTGTGCCCCACACCCGGGCCGGGACCGGTGCATGTCAATGTGCAGCTTGGAGAGCCGCTGTCGGGGGCCCGGTTGCGAGGGTGGTCTTGGCCTGCTCTACAGTCACTGTTACCCCCGCACGCGGGAGCAACAGAGGAAACCGCAACGATTTCGCGAGCACCGGGAACCGTTGTCATTGCCGGTGCCGGTGCCGGTGCCGCCGCCGAGGAGTTCGCTCGAACGGGCGGCTGGCCGCTCATTGCCGAGGTCACCAGCGGTGCCCGATTCGGCCCGAACCTCGTGCCCGGATATCGAGAGGTGCTGGCGGATGATGCCCTGGTCACGAGCGTGCAGCGAGTCGTGGTGTTCGGTCACCCCACGCTGTCCCGTGAGATTCCACAGCTCATCCAACGACCCGGTGTGGAGAGCATTGTGGTCGCCGAGAACGGGGTTGAGTGGTACAACCCGGGACGCCGGGTTGTACGGTTTGAGCGAGCGGTGACCACGGAGGGACATCCGCTCGATGATGCCGAGCGGGACTGGTTGCGACGGTGGCTCGCAGCCGGTCGTGCGGTTGTTGACCTCGAGAATCCCGTCCGCCCCGGGCTTCGTAGCGGGGTTGATGAGACCGGGCATGTGACTGACTTCGCGGCACAACGCGCGTATGTGCGTGCGCAGCTTGACACGCTTCGCGAACCGCTTGATCGACGGATGCTCGTGACCGCCGTGTGGGCGACATCCTGGCCGCACGATCGGCTGGTGTGGGGCGCGTCCCGGCTTATTCGCGAGGCTGATCGTGTGGTGTCGGGGCGCCGGATTCCCTCCCACGCAAACCGAGGACTCGCCGGTATCGACGGTACGGTTGCGACGGCACTGGGGATCGCGGTGGCAAGCGGGGCGGTTACCAGGGTCGTGCTCGGCGACCTTGCGCTCCTGCACGATGCCGGGTCGCTGTTGCTCGGCGACGCCGAACCCCGACCACGGGTGCTGGTGATCGTTGGCAATGACGGAGGTGGCACCATCTTTGACACCCTGGCGACCCCCGCACCGATCGACACTGAGGCGTTTGATCGTGTGATGTACACCCCGCAGCGGGTCGATTTTGCGGCGTTGGCAACGGCGTATGACTGGGAGTTTGCTCGTGCCACAAATCGAGGTGAACTAGTGGAGCAGTTGGCGCTTCCGATCACGGGCCCGCGGATCCTGGAAATTCCACTGGCACGCTAACGGTGCTGGCCGCGCAAGATGGTGCCCGGTTGCTGGGGTGTCATTCGGTTGCCGCGCGCACCTCGTCAATGGGCGCTGACCCCCGGTCGCCGGAATTCCGCCGTTGTGTCACACGAGGGTCGCGGTGACGGTGGTGGTAAGCAGTCGCATATCCGGTTTCCCAGAACTCAGACGTGGAAACGCAGCAACCCGGAGGACTCGGGTTGGTCGTGCCGCGACGCCAAGGCCCGCGGAATCAGTAGCCGCGAGGGCGGCGGTGAGCAGAGCCGCTTCATCGGGATGGCCCGCTGGCGCTGTTTCACCGCTCTCAACCAGAACGATCGCTCGTTGCCCCCAGACTGCGTGCGGAACAATCACAATCAGCGCGTCCGCGAGTTCGGGGACGCGCCGAATCGCCCGCTCTACCTCGGCTCGTTCCACTTTGAGCCCCCCGGAAATAAACACATCATCTGCCCGACCGTGAACGGTGAGCGTGCCATCGGCCGCGACATCCCCCCTGTCTCGCGTGCGGTACCAGCGCGTGCCGTCGGGGTCAACGACAAACGCGGCGGACGTGCGTTCCGAGTCGCCGAGGTATCCCTCTGCAAGGGATGGCCCCGCCAGTTCAATGTCGCCACCGAGGATCCTGACCCGGACGCCGGGCAGTGGTCGGCCGTCGTAGACGCAGCCACCCGCGGTTTCGCTCGATCCGTAGGTTACGCTCAGTCGGACGCCGAGCCGAGTCGCCGCGGAGCACAGCGTGGGAGACGGTGCCTGACCTCCGATGAGGATGCGATCAAACGATCGGAGCGCGTCGGAGGCCCCCGTGTCGGTCTCCGCCGCTGCGAGGACGCGCGCCAGTTGCGCGGGTATCAGCGACGTGTACCGGCGACGGGATGGATCGAGCGCGCTGGTCGCCGCCGTGAACTCTGCGACGTCAAAGTGCTCTCCCGGCAGAACAAGGGGGTCACATCCGGCGAGGATCGACCGAATAACCACCTGCGCTCCGGCGATGTAGTGTGCGGGCAGTGCTAGCAACCACTGGCCGTGCCCACCCAGCTCAGACACCACCCCCGTGCAGCTTGAGCGGAGGGCGCTTGCCGAGAGCATGACCCGTTTGGGAGCGGCGGTCGAACCACTGGTTTCGACGACGAGCGCGATGTCGTCGGGGACGGTGTCGGGGTTGGAGAGGTGGTCGGGGCCCGTGGCACGGTCGGGGTTGGGGTCGGTAGCACGGTTGGGGTCGGGGTCGGGGTCGGTGTCAGGGATGGCTCGGGCAGAGCTCGGTGGTGTGGCATCCGGCACCGGCCAGACGGCTGGGCCACCCTCGAGGGCGGCTCGCAGTGCTCCGGCCAGGGCAGGAATATCCCGTGCCACCACACGATGGAGGGGTTTCATCGTCAGAAGTGCCAGGGAAACGGCGACCAGTCTGGGTCGCGTTTGTCGAGAAATGAATCGCGACCCTCGACGGCTTCGTCCGTGCCGTAGGCGAGCCGGGTTGCCTCGCCCGCGAAGAGTTGCTGGCCGACCAGGCCGTCATCGACGGCATTGAAGGCGAACTTCAGCATTCGAATCGCGGTCGGTGATTTGGTGAGGATGGTGCGGGCCATCCCGATTGCTTGTTTTTCGAGCTCGGCGTGCGGGGCAACCCGGTTGACCGCGCCCATCTCGTATGCCCGCTGTGCCGAGTATTCTTCGGCGAGAAAAAAGACCTCGCGGGCGAATTTTTGCCCGATCTGGCGGGCGAAGTAGGCGCTGCCGTAGCCCGCATCAAAGGAGCCCACATCGGCATCGGTCTGCTTGAACCGTCCGTGCTCGCCACTGGCGATCGTGAGATCGCACACAACATGCAGCGAATGTCCGCCTCCCGCTGCCCAGCCAGGAACCACCGCGATGACAACCTTTGGCATGAAGCGGATAAGCCGTTGTACTTCCAAAATGTGCAGCCGCCCGAGCCGAGCAGCGGACAAGGAACGATGTTCCCCGCTGTCAATGCCGCCCGGAGCCTGCCCAGCGTCTGAGACGGTGTTGTGGTAGCGGTAGCCATCGCGCCCGCGCACTCGCTGGTCACCGCCGGAACAGAAGGCCCAGCCGCCGTCCCGGGGGCTCGGCCCGTTTCCCGTGAGCAGGATAACACCCACGCGCGAATCCATTCTCGCGTCATCAAGGGCTCGATACAGTTCGTCAACGGTGTGCGGTCGAAAGGCGTTGCGCACCTCCGGGCGGTTGAATGCAATCCGCGCAATGCGCCCATCGGTCGAGAGATGGTACGTGATATCACTGAGTTCGGATGTCTCGGAGATCCGCCCTGCGGCCTCCACCCACACGCTCGCGTCAAAGAGTTCAGACACCGTTTCCGACATGCGTTCAGCCTATCGAGGCGGGGTTGGACTCCATGAAGCCAGTCCAGCACCGCACAGGGTGGCGTGTGTGACACGCCCGGAGCAACCCTAAGCTTCTTCTATGACCGTTCAGGTGACCACTGTTGCGTTAGCGGATCTTCTCGCGACGGCGCGGGTTGTTGCGCTTCCTCTTGTGACCCGGTTCCGGGGGATTCGGGTGCGCGAGGCGATGCTCATGCGGGGGCCGGTCGGCTGGACAGAGTTTGCGCCGTTCACGGAGTATGACGACAACGAGGCATCCAACTGGCTAGCGGCAGCAATCGACTACGGTTGGAACCCGACCCCGACCCCGCTGCGCGACCGCATCCGGGTCAACGCGACTGTTCCCGCGGTGCAGCCCCACGAGGTTGCGGCAATTCTTTCGAAGTTTCCGGGATGTCGCACCGCAAAGGTCAAGGTCGCAGGTGGCGATCAGACCCTCGCCGACGATGTTGCACGGGTTCGTGCGGTCCGCGAACTGCTGGGTCCAGAAGGACGTATCCGAGTGGATGCCAACGGCGGCTGGAACATTGACGAGGCCGAGCACGCTCTGCACGCGCTCGCGCCGTGTGACCTGGAATACGTCGAACAACCGTGTGCCAGTGTCGCCGAGCTCGCAGAACTGCGCGAGCGAACCGCCTACATGGATATCCCGATCGCCGCCGATGAGAGTGTCCGTCGCGCCTCTGACCCGCTCGCTGTTGCGGCGTCGGGAGCCGTGGATCTTCTCGTTGTCAAGGCGGCTCCGCTCGGTGGCATCCGAGCGGCTCTTACGATCGTGGCTGGGGCCGGTTTGCCCGTCACCGTGTCGAGTGCACTTGATACGAGCGTTGGTTTGGCAATGGGGGCGGCGCTTGCGGCGTCCCTCCCCGATCTGCCCTACGACTGTGGGCTCGGCACGGCATCGCTGCTTGCCGCTGATGTTGTGAAAACCCCGCTGCATCCCATTGATGGGTGTATTCCGACGGGCCGTGTGACGGTCGATAACGACCTGTTGGAGCGCTATGCGGTGGCTCACGATCGCGCGCAATGGTGGGTAGCGAGGCTCTCGCGTTGCCACGCGCTCCTTACTACCGCGGGCGGGGGCCGGTAATCACCGGTCTTCGGTGTGCGGTAACTGCGGTGCTGCGTCGGTCACAGCCCCGAATAAGCGTGCAGTCCCTTGAAGAACAGGTTCACGATCGTGAAATTGAAAATAATCGTTGTGAATCCGACAATCGCCAACCACGATGAGCGGGTACCGCGCCACCCGCGGGTAGACCGCGCGTGCAGGTATCCGGCCCAGACCACCCAAATGATGAAGGTCCATACCTCCTTGGTGTCCCACCCCCAGTAGCGACCCCATGCTTTCTCTGCCCAGATGGCACCGGCCATGAGAGTGAAGGTCCAGAGGATGAATCCGACGATGTTGACCCGATACGCAAGCCGTTCG
>Ga0081606_1000407_pt1 | contig 18622 bp, 17 predicted proteins | sample EareggfetidaYelm_FD_71127 | JGI IMG/M metagenome (GOLD analysis project Ga0081606, IMG submission 71127) | Earthworm egg capsule microbial community from the University of Washington, USA - E. fetida Yelm (SPADES assembly) (version 2) | ecosystem: Host-associated > Annelida > Reproductive system... | reverse complement strand
GCTCACGCCACTCGCGCAGCAACTTGATGGGCTGCTCAGCTTCCACCGTCGCCCACCGCTGCTTCTGGCTGCCCTTGCCGATGACGCTGGCCTGCTCGGCACAGCCATGTTCGCACAGGATCTCGTGCTCGGCGCGACCCCGCGTCTGCCGGACCACACCCTTGACACGGTCCCGGCAAGCACGCCGTGATTCTCTGCAGCGCGACCACCTCCCACTCACCCACCCCACCCGAGGAGCCGCCATGAGCCTTGCTAGTACCGCCGAACTTCTTCGCGCCGCCCAAGCCCACAACACCGCCGTGGCTGCGTTCAACGTGCTCCACCTCGAGACGGCCGAGGGACTTACCGCAGCAGCCGAAGCAACCGGACTACCGGTCATCCTGCAAATCTCGGAGAACTGTGTTCGCTACCACGGCGCCCTCGACCCCATCGCAACAGCAACCCTGGCGATTGCCCGTTCGTCAACGGCCCCGGTCGCCGTGCACCTTGACCACGCGGAAGAGATCGACCTCGCGTTCCGCGCGATCGATCTCGGCTTCAGCTCCGTCATGTATGACGGGTCAAAGCTGAACTACTCCGACAATGTCGCCGCCACCCGTCGGGTTGTCGAGTACGCCACGACCGGCAGCGTACTCGTCGAGGCGGAACTGGGCGAGGTGGGTGGCAAAAACGGTGCACACACGCCGGGCGTGCGCACCGACCCCCGGGAGGCTGAGTGCTTCGTCGCCGAGACAGGGGTTGGAGCACTCGCGGTTGCGGTGGGCTCGTCCCACGCGATGACCGAGCGCGTCGCCGTTATCGATGTCGATCTCATCGGTCGGCTACGAGACAGCGTTGCGGTACCGCTTGTGCTGCACGGGTCATCCGGAGTGCCGGACGCACTCATTGTGCGAGGTATCCGGGCGGGTCTCAGCAAAATCAATGTCTCGACGCACCTCAACCGGATTTTCACAAACGCCATCACGGCGTACTTCGGCGAGAATCCCACAACGGTTGATTCCCGCAGGTATCTGGCCGCTGCGCGCACGGCACTGGGTGAGGAAGCGGCCCGGCTGCTCACCCTCTTCGCGAGCCACTAACCCCCTCGAGCCATCCCGCCGCCACACCCGCTAAACGGTGCGGCCTGCTCGGCGAACCGCTCCCCCGCTCCCCTCCGCGCCCCACATCACCGCTACACCGCCTCGCCTGTGCATGCCACCCCCTCCGCACCCACTATCAACGGATGTCACAACATGGCCCCGCCACACCTCACGAAAACCGAACGCCTCTCAGCTCTGCTCAACCTGCTCGCCGAAACCGGACGACTCGATGTTGACGAAGTCGTTGTTCGATTGGGTGTCTCACCGGCAACCGCGCGGCGCGACCTCGACACGCTTGCGCGCCAGCAACTGCTGCGACGTACCCGGGGCGGGGCCATCGCCCACTCTGTGGCCTACGAACTCCCCCTGCGCTACGAGAATCAACAGCACCTCGAGCCCAAACACGCCATCGCTCAGGCTGCCAGCGCACTCATCCCGCGTGGTGCCATCATCGGGCTGGGAGGAGGCACCACCACAACCGCCATCGCTCATGAACTGCTCTCCCGTGCCGATATCATGGAGCCGTCCGCGGAACGGGGCCTCACGGTTGTGACAAATGCCATCAATATCGCCATGCTGTTGGCACCCAGACCACAGATCAAAACGGTTGTCGTGGGCGGGGTCATCAATCCGCGATCCTACGAGCTGACGGGCCCGCTGACCGAGGTTGTGCTGCGGGGCATCACCCTTGATGTGGCATTCGTCGGTGTCAATGGCATCCACCCGCAGCTCGGACCGACCTCGCACGACGAGCGTGAAGCGGCGGTTGACTCCGCAATGGCGGCGCGTGCCCGCACTGCCGTACTCGTTGCGGACTCGACAAAGATGGACAAAACGGCATTTGCGGCGATTGGTCCGCGCGGCCTCTTTTCCACCCTCATTACGGATGCCGCCGTCACCGCTCCGCAGCGCACGGCGTGCGAATCTCTCGGCTACACCGTTATTGTGGCCTCATGAGCTCAGCTTCCGTCATCATCCATTCTGCGGTCCTCGTTGACCGCAACCGGGCGGTGCCCGACGCCTGGGTCAGGTTCGATGACGGTCGAGTCGCCGCGCGCGGCACGGGCGATAGCTGGCGCGACAGAATGCCTCCCGCCGCCGTGACCGACGCCCACGGCAGGTACCTCACTCCCGGGTTTCTTGATCTGCACTGTCACGGTGGCGGTGGATACGCGGTGGAGGATGGTGCGGACGCGATCACCTCCCTTGTCAACACCCACACCGCACACGGCACCACTGGCATGATCCTCTCGCTCGTCTCCGCCACAACGGATGACCTCGTCACCAGGTTGCAGATCATTGCTGATGCGAGCGAACGGGACACTCGGGTGCTGGGCTCGCACCTGGAGGGACCGTTCCTCGACACGGATTTCCGCGGCGCGCACGACCCGTCTGTGCTGCGGCCCCTCAACCTTGCCACGATTGAACGACTGCACGCTGGAGCTCGCGGCACACTGCGACAGATCACTCTCTCGCCCGAACACGAGGGCACCTTCGAGGCCATCGACTGGTTGACGCGGGCGGGAGTGCGCGTCGCGGTGGGGCACACCGGCGCTGACTTTGATACGGCACTCGCCGCGTTCAACGCGGGAGCATCCCTGCTGACGCACGCGTTCAACGGAATGCGGGGGATTCACCATCGTGCACCCGGCCCTGTTGTCGCCGCGATGACCGCACCACACGTCACACTGGAGCTAATCAACGATGGCGTACACATTCATCCGGATGTCGTGAACCTCGCCTTCGCGGGCGCGCCCGGGCGAATCGCACTCATCACCGACGCGATGGCCGCAGCCGGATCGAAAGATGGCCGCTACCGGCTGGGTACGGTCGAAGTGGATGTCCGGGACGGAATTGCCCGCCTCGCCGGCGGAACAGCCATTGCGGGTTCAAGCCTGACACTGGATATCGCACTGAGACGTGCCGTCGCCGGAGGTATCCCCCTCCCGATGGCGGTGGCTGCCCTCACCGCGACCCCGGCCACCGCCATCGGTCGCGGGGAGGATCTTGGCTCGCTCGAGGTCGGTTTCCCTGCCGATGCTGTTTTGCTTGACACCGACCTCACCGTCACGACGGTCTGGGTCGAAGGACGCCCCGTCGCTCGCGGTGATGACCGGGTGACCCAACTGTGACAACACCAGTGTCCGACGCCCCCCTGAACCACTGGGTGCTCACCCTTTCCTGTCTGGATGGCCCGGGAATTGTCCACGCCATCAGTGGTGCCATTGTTGCCGCTCGAGGCAATATCACCGAGAGCCAGCAGTTTGCAAGCACCGACACCGGTCGCTTTTTCATGCGGCTACAGATTGAGTCTGCAGCGAACCGACAGGAGTTTGAAGCGGCACTCGCGCCCGTAACATCCCGCAGGAACATGCTGTGGCACCTCGACGAGGTGGGCCGCCCGCTGCGCACGCTTGTGTTAGCCTCCGTCGCCGGGCACTGCGTCAATGACCTGCTGTTCCGACAGCACGCGGGTCAACTTCCGATCCACATCCCTCTCGTGCTCTCCAATCACGAGACGCTCCGCGAGCTTGTCGAGTTTTACCGTGTCCCGTTCCGAAGCCAAACCATTTCGTCGAGCGACGACAAGCGACGGTTCGAGCACACCCTTCTTGCCGCCGTTGTCGAACTCGATATTGAGGTCGTTGTGCTCGCCCGCTACATGCAGATCCTCTCGCCCGAGGTGTGCGCGGCGCTGACCGGCCGCTGCATCAATATTCATCACTCGTTTTTGCCCGGGTTCAAGGGAGCTAACCCGTATCGGCAGGCTCATGCTCGCGGTGTCAAGCTCATCGGTGCAACGGCGCACTTTGTTACGAGCGACCTAGACGAGGGCCCGATCATTGAGCAAAACGTCGTCCGGGTCGATCACTCACGGGATGTCGCAGAACTGGTCGCCATTGGCCAGGACGAAGAAAGCCGCACACTCAGTCAGGCAGTGAAGTGGTTTGCCGAACGTCGAGTGCTGCAGGATGGCGCGCGGACAATCATTTTCCGCTAGGTGATCGAAATCCTGTGACGGCCTGTCATAGACCTCCGTCACCCGCACATCTGACACCTGAAAAGCAGTCCGCGTTTCACACCGGACTGGCTCACGCCGAGCGCCTCTGCAGAAGGAACAGGAGAAAGCGAGAGATTCAGATTCCCTGCCACGCAGGTTTGTGAGCCCACGCGTGTTCGTAATAGGCCAGCTGCCCGAGTTGCGACCCGGCCGGAGCATCCACGATCACCGTCACGTGCGGATGCAACTGGATGGCCGAGCCCGGCTGACTTGCCGACACCGGCCCCTCGACAGCGGCGGCGACAGCGGCCGCTTTTGAGTCGCCGAACGCCAGCAATACGAGGTGACGAGCGGCAAGAATGGTGCCAATCCCCTGTGTGATGCAGTGGGTGGGGACATCCTCAATCGACGCAAAGAACCGGGCGTTATCGATGCGGGTCGCCTCGGTGAGCGTCTTGATGCGGGTGCGCGATGCCAATGAGGAACCGGGTTCATTGAACCCGATGTGCCCGGAGCGTCCGATTCCCAGAATCTGCAGATCAATCCCACCGGCAGCGGCAATCGCCGCCTCGTAATCAGCGCCCGCGTGGGTGATGGTAGCCGGGTCGCCACTGGGAACCTGCACGAGCCGGGGATTCAACCCGAGCGGCTCCACCACCTCCCGAGTGATCACCGCACGGTAGCTTTCGGGATGCCCCGCCGGCAACCCCACGTACTCGTCAAGGGCAAAGCCGCGCACCGCGGAGACATCCAACTGTTCGGCTCGTACACGCTCGGCGAGCGCCCGGTATGTCGCCAGCGGGGTGGAGCCGGTTGCGAGCCCAAGCACCGCATCGGCCTTGCGGCGGATGAGCGCGACGAGTGTGTCCGCGACGAGTGCCCCCGCCGCCTGCGCATCGGGAACAACAACAACTTCAGCCATCCGTACCTTGACCTACGCAGCCAACCGGACGCGCAGGTTTTCTGCCAGGGTGCCGAGAAACTCTTCTGTGGTCTGGAACGCCTGTCCGGGGCCGATAAGGGCCGCAAGGTCTTTCGTCATGCACCCGCTCTCCACGGTCTTCACAACAACATCCTCGAGTGTGTGCGTGAAGTCGATGAGCTGTTGGTTGTTATCAAGCGTGCCCCGGTGGGCAAGGCCGCGAGTCCACGCATAGATCGACGCGATCGGGTTTGTGGAGGTCGGCTTACCCTGTTGGTGTTGCCGGTAGTGGCGTGTGACCGTCCCGTGTGCAGCCTCCGCTTCGACGATCTTGCCGTCGGGCGTCGTGAGCACACTCGTCATGAGACCGAGCGAGCCAAACCCCTGCGCAACGGTGTCCGACTGAACATCACCGTCGTAGTTCTTGCACGCCCACACGTAGCCGCCCTCCCATTTCAGAGCCGCGGCGACCATGTCGTCGATGAGACGATGCTCATACGTAATTCCGGCCGCCGCAAACTTCACCGCGAACTCCGCCTCGAACACCTCCTGGAAGAGGTCTTTAAAGCGACCGTCATAGGCTTTAAGAATCGTGTTCTTAGTGGAGAGATACACCGGGTAAGCGCGCGCGAGGCCATAGTTCAGGGATGCCCGGGCAAAATCGCGAATTGATTCGTCGAGGTTGTACATACCCATGGCGACTCCCGCGCCGGGAGCCTGGAACACCTCGAACGACTGCGGCTCCGAGCCATCCTTGGGGGTGAAAGTCATCGTGAGGGTACCCTCGCCCTCGAAGCGGAAATCAGTCGCGCGATACTGGTCACCGAACGCGTGACGACCGACAATGATCGGCTTGTTCCAACCGGGAACTAGACGTGGGATGTTCGAAATAATGATCGGCTCCCGGAAAATAACCCCACCGAGAATGTTCCGGATAGTGCCATTGGGTGAGCGCCACATTTTCTTGAGACCAAATTCGGTCACCCGCGCTTCGTCGGGTGTGATCGTTGCGCACTTGACACCAACGCCGTGTCTCTGGATCGCGTGGGCAGCGTCAACGGTGATCTGGTCTTCGGTTTCGTCGCGCTTGTGGATCGAAAGATCGTAATACTCGAGGTTGATGTCCAGGTACGGATGGATGAGCTTGTCCTTGATGGCCTGCCAGATGATGCGGGTCATTTCATCGCCGTCGAGTTCGACAACGGTGCCGTCCACCTTAATTTTTGACACGGTGTGCTTTCTCCTGATCTCGCGGATGTGCCGCGCCAGACATCCACCCTATCGCGCAGCTTCCGACTGACCGATCCACAAGTTAGCCTTATCCCATGCCTCAGTTGAAACTGGAAGACCTGTCGGCGTCGAATATCGTGGCGGCGAACAGCCTCACCCTCAAACCGGGTCAGGAGCAGTTCATTGCTCCCGTCACCTACTCCGCGGAGTCCTCCGTCGCCAATCCGGCAACGGCGTGGCAGCGAGTAGCACTGCTGGATGACCGTGTCGTAGGGTTCATCCACGGAAACTTTGACCAGGACAGCGTGCACGAAGAGTTTCGCGCCTGCATCTGGCGAATAAATGTTGATGCTGACACCCAGGGACAGGGCGTCGGACGATTCCTCGCGACAGCGCTCGCGGGCGAAGCGAAAGACCGCGGCCTCGACCGCATCACGGTGCTGTGGGAACCCGGCGACGCGGGGCCCGAGGCGTTCTTCCAGCGCGTCGGATTCGTGCCGATTGGCGAGACCGCCTACGGCGATATCATCGGAGCGCTCACCCTGTAGGGCGGTGAAACCTGCGGGCGGGCCCCTCAGGGCGCACGGGGTCGGGCTGGGCCCGTCAGAAGCGCGAGGGTCGGTGACAACAGCACGAGCACCGCGAGACATCCCGGCCAGAAGAATAGAAACCCACCCTCAACGCACCCACGCAAAGGCCGTTACTCTCGGAGGATGCGCACTTTGTTCGCCGTTGCCGTGGGCGGAGTTATCGGGACCGCCCTGCGGTTGGCCCTCGACCTCGTGCTCCCGCACAGCGACCGTGACTTCCCGTTCAACACTCTGCTCATCAACCTGCTGGGCAGTTGTGCCCTGGGATGCCTCGCCGCCACGTTCCTGGCCCATCACACATCGCCCGACTGGCTGCACACGGGGCTGAGCACCGGCATGATCGGATCGTTCACGACCCTCTCGGCCGTCGCGGTCTCTCTGATCACACTCGGCCGCAACGGCGAGATCGGGATGGCAGCGTTGTACCTCGCGGCATCCCTGTGTGGCGGACTCGGGGCGGCAGTGCTTGGCCACGCGGTAGGCACCCGGTTGCGGGGGTACACCGATGACGAGGCTGAACGATGACCGGTGCTCTCACGCCCGCGGTCATCGCGACGGTGCTCGGCACCGGGGCTGCGGGAGCCGTTGGACGCTACCTCTTGACGCGAGTGCTGCCGGTGAAACACGGGAAGGTGCCGCTCGCAATCCTCCTCGTCAACACCGTCGGTTCCGGGCTGGCGGGCGTTGTCGTAGGGTTCGAGGAGCGCTCGGTGCTCAGCCCGGATGCCCGACTCATCCTTCTCACAGGCCTGTGCGGCGGGCTGACAACCTTTAGCACCTGGACAGTCGATACCCTCCGACTCATTCGAGAACGCCATTACCTCCCTGCTGCGTTCAACATCGCGGGAACCACCGTGCTCGCGGTCGGAGCAGCAACAACGGGGTACCTGTTAGCACGGTAGTTCGGACACATTCCGGCGTCCGCCTCCCCAACCCTTAAAGCACACTGTTCCCGTATCGGGTGTAGTGTCATCCGCTGTGACGAATGACACAGACGCTGCTCCCGCGGAGATCAAATCCGCCAAGAACTGGATAATCGGAGATCCGCTCCCGACAGAAAAACTTGAGGGACAACTACTCCCCAAGCACCTCGCCCTCCCGATTTTCGCGAGTGACCCGCTGTCCTCCGTGGCATACGCGCCGCAGGAACTCGTGATGATCCTGCTCATCGGTGGCGTCGCGCTCTTGAACTTCGCGCCCTGGGTCGCACTTGCCGTTGTCATTCTGCTCGTCACGGTTGTCGCATCGTACCGACAGCTCATCCGAGCCTATCCATCCGGTGGTGGTGACTACGAGGTCGCGCATCGCAATCTCGGCGAGAAGGCCGGTCTGGTTGTCGCGGCGGCGCTTCTGGTCGACTATGTCATGACGGTCGTTGTCTCCGTGGCATCCGGGGTCGACAACATCATCTCGGCATTCCCGGAGCTCAATGACTGGCGCGTCGCGCTCGCGGTGGTCTTCGTCATCGTGCTCGCCGCCATCAATCTCCGCGGCGTTAGTGAATCAAGTAAAGCGTTTGCCCTCCCCACCTACCTGTTTATCGGCAGCGTGTTCCTCATGATTGTGGTTGGCCTCATCCGAGTGGCATTCGGCAGTGCTCCGGTCGCCGAATCTGCTGGCTTCGATGTCCAGGCCGAGTCCATCACCCAGGGTGCCATTGTCCTGCTCCTGTTGCGTTCGTTTGCGAGTGGATGCTCCGCTCTCACCGGTGTCGAGGCGATCTCCAACGGTGTTCCGGCGTTCCGTCGGCCCAAGATCCGCAACGCACAGCGCACACTCGTGGCTATGGGGGCAATCGCCATTGTGCTGTTCATCGGCCTCACCGCACTGGCCCTCATTTCGGGTGTCCACTACTCCGAAAACCCGTGCAATCTCACCGGCTGGGCCGCGTGCGCGACCGAGCCACAGCGCAGCCTGATGGCACAGGTCGCCTCCGCGATATTTGGCAACAACTCGATTCTCTTCTTTGTCATACAGGCTGCCACCGCGCTCGTACTACTGCTCGCCGCGAACACTGCCTTCAACGGGTTCCCGCTGCTTGGCTCGGTGCTCGCACGCGATGGATACGCCCCGAAGTCACTCAATACCCGTGGTGACCGCCTCATCTACTCGAACGGCGTCGCCGTTCTGTCGCTTGCCTCGTGTGCAATTCTTCTCATCTTCCAGGCGAACCTCACGGTGCTCATCCAGCTGTACATCATCGGCGTCTTCGTCTCCTTCTCGATCGGCCAGATCGGGATGGTTGTGCACTGGCGTCGAGCGCTACGACGACTGCTGCAGAATCCGACACCGGGTTCCCGCAAAAACACGACCGCTCGTGGCACGCGCAGAGCCGCACCCGCGGGTGCCACGCACGCATCCGCCACCGCAGAGGGCGATGAGCACGACACCCTCACACGCGCCGGGATGATCCGTGGCCTGTGGATCAACGGACTGGGTGCGGGCATGACCACGGTTGTTCTCGCGGTTGTGACGATCACAAAGTTCACCCACGGCGCGTGGATCGTGTTCCTGTTCTTGCCGATTCTGTTCCTGCTCATGGTCGGCGTGCACCGGTACTACCGAGACGTTGAGAAGGAAATCGAAGTCGATGCAACCACAACATTCGGGGCATCCGGCGATCACGCTATTGTGCTCGTCGGGCGGATGCAGAAGCCGACGCTGAAAGCCCTCGACTATGCGATCGGCGCGCAACACAGGTCGTTGGAAGCGGTGCACGTGTCGGTTGAGGAGGCATCCACCAAGCTCCTCAAGAAAGCCTGGGTCAAACAAAACATCCATGTGAAACTACGGATTCTCAACTCACCGTACCGTGATTTGAGCTACCCGCTCATCAAGTACATCAAGGAGCGCCGCACGAAGCACGGCTCCGAGGTCATCACCGTGTACATGCCGCAGTACATTGTCGGACACTGGTGGGAGGCCCTCCTGCACAACCACAAGGCGCGGCGGGTGCGTCAGAAGCTCATGTTCGTGCACGGTGTGTCGATCACCCTGGTGCCGTGGTTGCTTGACTCCTCCGACCTCATCTACGGACGCCGGTCGCGCCCGTTGCCCGGGCAACTCCGGCGTGGCGAGCCCGTGCGTCCCATCCCGCGGCGTCCAATTTCGGGCAATAGCGAGGGTCGGGATGCCGCGGTGTCCGGTCATCCTTCGACTCGCCGGGTTCGCGGCCGCGCGGGTAAGCGTGCTGCCGCCAGCGGCGCGACACCCACAGCCACGTCGACCGGTGCCGAGGCCGCAGCACCGACACCGACGGAAAAATCTGGTTAGATCATCGCCATGATGTGACGGGCAATGAGCCGCCCCGCTCGGTTCGCTCCCACGGTTGATGCTGTAGGCCCGTAGCCGGCAAAAAAGACTCGCGGATCGCGCCCCGCTGTTGCGCTCTCGACGGTGACACCACCCGCTTTTTCTCGTAGTTTCAACGGCGCAAGGTGACGAAGTTCCGGCCTGAAACCGGTCGCCCATATGATCGCGTCCGCCGGTATCTCGGTGCGAATCTCCTTCTCCCACACAACTCGATCCGCGGCAATCCGATCGAACATGGGATGGGCCACGAGCAGTCCACGAGCAATGCCCGCCGCGATTCGACGACTCTTCGGCACCCCGGTACCGCTCACAATTGAGGGCAGACTTTGCCCCTGGCGGGCAGCCTCGTCGTGCAGTGAGGCCGCCGCCACCGCGCCTTCCAGATCACGTTCCTGCTCGTCAAGCCAATCGATAGGGCGACGCGACACCCATGTAAGCTGCGATGCCACACTCTCAAGCTCCAGCATGAAACCAACCGCGGATGTCCCGCCACCGACCACGACCACGCTGAGACCGCGGAAGTCCTCCGCTGATTGGTAGTTGGCCGTGTGCACATGACGGCCCGCGAATTCTTCCATGCCCGGGTAGTGCGGGAGGAAGGGTGACCCCCACGTGCCGGTGGCATTGACAACCACCTGAGTCTTGATTCGACGGACTGGCTGCGGCTCGCGAATGACGGTGGAGCGGCGACCGAAGAATCCACGCTGCACGGATGCCTCGGGCTGCACGCGCACTCCGGGTTGCACAGACGCCCCGGGTTGCACAGACGCCCCGGGCCACACCGCGGCAACACCGTCGAATTCCACCGCCAGATCGGCGCCGTCGTTGCGAACGCTCCGAACCTGCACGGGCCGCCGGACATCCAGTTCAAAGAATGTTTCGTACCGGGCATAGTATTCCGAAACCACCTCGCGCGCAGGCAGCGAACGGTCAGCAGTATCGAAACTGATTCCAAGCTGATCCATACCGGGCAGGTCGTGAACCCGATGCGCCGACCCCAGGCGGAGCGCCGACCACCGGTTCTGCCAGGCACCACCGGCACTCGGACCCCGATCGAACATAACGAAGTCCTGCCCGGCAACAAGCTGGAAACGACGAAGGTAGTAGGCAACCGCCAGGCCCGCCTGACCTGCGCCGATAATGACCACCGGCACCTGCTGTTCACTCGTCACGCACCAATCTCACCATGCGTGTGCTGAGAAAACTGGAGGGGCTCTGCTGCCAAGGAGGATGATCGACACCGACGCGAACATAGATTTTGCCCCTGCGACGGGTGTTAGAATGTTGGCCGAACAGAAACACACCAGATCTGCCGGGTGACGACCCATACCACCCGGCCATATTGTGAGGGGGTCACGCATGGGGCGCGGCCGTCAAAAGGCAAAACACACCAAGGTCGCTCGAGACCTGAAGTACTTCAGCCCCGACACCGACTACAGCGCGCTTGAGCGCGAACTTACCGGCACTCGCTCTGACGAGATACCCGATGAGATGTCGAAGTGGGCCGAATACTCCGCCGACGATGCTGATCATCCCCGTACCTATTAGTGCGTGAGACCGGTCGGTGCCCTGACGGTGGCGTTGGGTTGATGCGGGTCGGCACAGGGCAGGAGGCCACAGTGTGTCGGTTGCGGTGCTTAGCTTGGGTATGATCCGACCAGCCGCACCCCGCCCCCGCTCATACCCTTTGAATCCTGCTCGAATCCGCTGAGATCACGCTCGGCGACCGAGACGACGCCAACCGGCCAGGTCGCAATGCCCGCCGCAGTGAGCAGCGTCGACAGGGATGCTGCGGCATCCGCCGCCACCACCGCAAAGAACCCAATCCCCAGATTCCATGTGCCCTCGACCGCAGTGAGCGGCGATCCGGCGAGGTCGCAGAGCACCCGAAACACGGGGGAGGGTGACCACGCCGCACGGTCAATTTCCACCCACGATCCACGCGGCAATACCCGTGCGAGGTTGGCGGCGAGGCCGCCCCCGGTCACATGTGAGAGCGCGTGCACGGCCGGTCCCACGGTCTCGTCCGCGAGCGCGTGCAGCAGCGGTGCTGTGTACAACCGCGTCGGGGTGAGAAGCTCTTCGCCCCAGCTGCGGCCAAGGTCGGGCGAAGCATCCTGAAACTCGATCGATGCTGTTCGCAGAATGTGACGCACGAGCGAATACCCGTTGGAGTGCAGGCCGCTCGAGGCCAAGGCGAGCACAACATCGCCGTCGGCAACCCGCTCCGGACCAAGCAGTCGCTCGGCCTCGACAATACCAACGGCTGCTCCCGCGAGGTCGTAGTCGTCGGCAGTCATGACACCGGGATGCTCCGCCGTCTCGCCGCCCACAAGCGCCGTCCCGGTCTCGTGGCAGGCGCGCGCAATGCCCGTAACGATCGCGGCAATCCGCTCGGGGACCACCCTGCCGCACGCAATGTAGTCGGTCATAAACAGCGGCGTCGCACCGACCACGACAATATCGTCGACAACCATTCCCACGAGATCCTGTCCGATTGTGCCGTGGAGATCGAGGGCCTGCGCGATGGCGATTTTGGTCCCGACGCCGTCGGTTGAGGTGGCAAGAATCGGTTGCTTGTAGTTCTTCGCGAACGAGAGATCGAAGAGCCCGGCGAAGCCACCAATGCCGCCGATCACATGCTGCCTGTGGGTCTGCGCGACCGCCGACTTCATGAGCTCTACGGCGCGGTCTCCCGCGTGGGTGTCAACGCCCGCCGCGCTGTAAAGCGAACCCTCTTCGATCACGCCTCTAGCGTAGCGGCGCGTCACAACACTCGGCTCCCAGCACAACACCAGTTATCACGCTGTATGGGAGAATGGACACGTCCCGCTCGGGATCCCCACCCGCTAGGAGCCAACGCGCGTATGTGCGGCATTGTCGGAATCGTCTCCACCCAACCGGTCAACCAACAAATTTACGACAGTCTGCTCCTGCTGCAGCACCGCGGCCAAGACTCTACCGGGATCGCGACCGCTGACGGGTCCATTTTTCATGTTGCGAAGGCGCGCGGGCAGGTGCGCGAGGCATTCCGCACCCGTGATATGCGCTCGCTGCGGGGCAACACGGGCCTCGGTCACGTGCGCTACACGACGAAGGGCGCAGCCGGACGCGAAGAAGAAGCACAACCGTTTTATGTGAATGCCCCCTATGGCCTGCTCCTTGTTCACAACGGCAACCTCACCAACACCCGCGAACTCTCGAATGAACTGTTCTCCATCGATCGCCGTCACGTGAACTCGACCAGCGACACCGAGATGCTGCTCAACGTTCTGGCAACCGCGCTGCAGGAGCAGATCACGGGTTTTGAGCTCGATGCTGACCATGTGTTCCACGCGGTCGAACAACTGCACGACCGGGTTGAGGGCTCCTATGCGGTGATTGCAATGATTGCCGGACACGGTTTGCTTGCGTTCCGCGACCCGTACGGAATTCGTCCGCTCATCCTCGGCACACGGGTGACAGCATCGGGCACACACGAGTGGATCGTGGCATCCGAATCGCTCGTGCTGGAAAACGGCAACTATGACATTGTGCGCGACGTCGAGCCGGGCGAGGCAATTTTCATTACTCCGGATGGCGCGATGACCGCGCGCCAGTGCGCACGCGCGCCGCGGCTCGTTCCGTGCTCGTTCGAGTACGTCTATCTGGCTCGACCCGACTCGGTGATGAACGGAGTGTCGGTCTATGAGGCTCGGTTACGGATGGGCAACCGGCTGGCGAGCACCGTGGAGCGACTCGTTCCGACGGGCGAGATAGATGTGGTAATGCCGATCCCCGATTCATCCCGACCAGCCGCCATGCAGGTCGCACAGAAACTCGGGATCGAATACCGCGAGGGTTTCTATAAGAACCGGTATGTCGGTCGCACCTTCATCATGCCCGGCCAGGAGCAGCGAACCCGGTCGGTGCGACAAAAACTCAACGCCATGCGCAGCGAGTTTCACGGCAAGAACATTTTGATTGTGGATGACTCGATCGTTCGTGGCACAACCTCACAGCAAATCGTGGACATGGCGCGCGCCGCCGGCGCGAACAAAGTGACCTTCACCTCCGCAGCCCCGCCGGTGCGATACCCACACGTGTACGGCATCAACATGCCCTCTCGCACGGAACTCATCGCGCACGGGCGCAGCCTGCCCGAAATCGCCACCGTGCTCGGCGCGGATCACATGATTTACCAAGAAGTTGATGACCTGCACGCCGCGATCACCGCGGGGACATCCATGACCGACCTTGACCTGTCGTGTTTCACGGGCGAGTACGTGACTAAGAACGTGAGCGAGGAATACTTAGCGTGGTTGGAGAAGACACAGCTGTCGTAGCGAGGGGAGGAGAACGATACACCTCGGATACCGCCTCCACTGCCAATAACAAACACCGCCCCGGACCGAACACTAATTAGTGTTCAGCGGTCGCCCGGGGAGGTCGCTCTCGCGGCACACGACGGTAAAACTGCAGCACGACTGACCCATTGTGTACGAGGTGCCGACCGTTGGCAATAGATTTAAAAACAGTATTCCCTTGACAAATTCTCTGTTCGGCACAAAACTGGTCTTAGTGAAAAAGATCGCTTGTTCTGAGAAATGCAGCCATGTCGTTTTTGAGAAATTCAACGCGTGTGAGTGTGGCGATGTTGGTGAGCTTGAGGCTTGATGGAGGCATGCCGGTGACCACGAGCGGCGCTTTGATATCGTTGCCTGCAACGGGTGCGGCCAAGGACGGAAACGCAGTATATGAGGGCAGCAACACGTCGCCGCAGGTGGTCGTTCAACCTACACCCGGAGGCCTGGGCGGCGCAGTAACCGGCGGGCATGCCAGAATGATTGGAAAAATAGTCGGGAATATTCTGAAGAGATTCGGAAGTGGATGATGAAGCGCCACAAGATACTTGAAACAGTTGGGCTGTCACATCGTCATGAGACGTTTCACACACTTGGACTGACGAAGGATCCAGAAACGAGTTTTCTCGAGAACTTCGGGGGAACAATCTCCTGTTTAGGTGGCGTTGCGTTACTACTCACCGGATCCGGGAACTGGGTCCTCTGTCTCTGTTTCGTTGTAATCGGCGTGACGCTAACGCAATTTGGAATGATCATAAAAAACACAAGAGGATCAAATAAGAATCGTTTTATCCGCCGCACGCACGTTCTAGGCCATACCCGAAACCTCTGGTATCGGCGCGACTTCCGGTCTCCAAGTCCGACTGTGCCCGCGTTCAAGGCAGAAACATAACACTCGGCGATGGTTTGCGTCACTGGGTCAAGGAAGTACGACTGCGGGTGGCCTATGACAAGGACCCTAGGGGTTTATTGGCTGGCGCGATATAGATGTGACTGACCCCTTTGCCTGCCCGCAGAAACTCTCGCGAACAAAATACGCCCCCGAAAGTGTGATCACCACCAAGGGAAGCGGAGGCAGTCACGTTCGCACCGGGTCGTGCCCCTCTTTCGACACCCGAACCACTTCCCTCGCGTTGACCGAGGGCAGACCGTTCACGGTGAACCACCTCCGTACGGGAGCCAGTCACCAATACGGTTCACGCAGCACCCCGGACTCACATGAGCCGTCTTCCGCATCGGGACCGACCCCTCGGACAACTGCCCCACGACTTTCGGGGCGACAAGCCGTCTCCGCATCGGGGCCAGTCCGACATGCTTCCCACCTAACGCCTTCCAATAAACCGAGCCGTCTCCGCATCGGGGCCAGTCCCTCCTCATCGGACTCAGTTCCTCCTCCGAGCCGATGTGACTCCCGAACAACAGGCTGACAGACGGGCCAGTCCCGGTAGAGCCCCCTTGACCCAATGTGCCCCCGGAGGGGTACGTGCCTGCCATCTGCCGGGAGCCGCTGATGTGCCAATCGGAACATTCAGGTGGAAAATATGTGCCTAACACCACATCAGGCTTGACATGTGGCCTCTCAAGTGTTTCACTTACAACATTCAATGGGAGGAATTTCACAGCCTCCCCTTCCCACGGCACTAGGGAGAACGTTCAATGAAGTTCCGAATCCTTACGGTAGGCCTTGCCGCCACCACAGCTCTCACACTCATTCTGGCGGGATGCTCCTCTGCAGCACCTGCCCCGACAAGCAGCAGCAACGAGGGAGTGACGCTCAAGTACTGGGCAAGCAACCAGGGCGCGAGCCTGCAGGATGATGCGAACATCCTGCGACCAGAGCTCGATAAGTTCAAAAAACGAACCGGAATCACGGTGGAGCTTGATGTCGTCCCCTGGTCGGATCTCACCAACAACACCCTGGCCGCCGCTGTCAGTGGCCAGGGTCCGGACGTGCTCAATATTGGCAACACAAACGCCGTCACGTTTCAGTCGACCGGTGCGTTCTATCCCTTTGATTCGGCTGCCTTAGACATCCTCGGGGGCAAGGATCGGTTCATTGCCTCGTCTTTTGCAACCGGCGGCGCAAAGGGCCAGATTCCAACCTCGATCCCGCTGTACAGCCAGGTCTACGGCCTGTTTTACAACATCCAAATGTTCAAGGATGCCGGGCTCACACCCCCGACCACCTGGGAAGAGCTTGTACAGACCGCAAAAGCATTCACGAAACCAGCCGAGAATAAGTACGGCATCGTGATCCCGGGAGGGACCGTCAATGCGAGCATGCACTTCTCCTACATCCTCGGAGCGCAGAACGGTGGCTCCCCCTTCGATGCAAACGGCAAGCCCACCTTCACAAGTGACGGCATGGTCGCAGGCGTCATGCAGTACGTCAACCTGCTGAGCAAGGATCATGTGGTAAATCCCAGTGCCGTGCAGTACACGGACTACACGCAGCCAGCAGGCGACTTCGCGCGCGGTAACGTGGCAATGTACATGGCACAAACCACGTCCCGTAATGTGCTGACAAAGAATGGTATGGATGCTTCGGCCTACGGCGTCGTTCCGATTCCGGCTCCGGCGGGTGGCAAAAACATCTCGAGCTTTGTTGGGGGCACAAATATCTCGATCTTCAAAAATTCCAAACACATTAGCGCGGCCCTGGAGTTCGTAAAATTTATGACCAGTGACGAGGAACAAGAGATTTTGAACCGCGCCTACACCGCGCTTCCGGTCGTCAACGGAGTTCAGGCCACGGCATTCGCCGACCAGCCCGCCCAGCTTGCCACGTGGAGCCAGATCCTCACTAAACAAGCGATTCCGATGGCGCTCGTGCCCGGCGTTCAAGCCTTCCAGGCCAATGTGGGCGGCGCGGTTGTTGCGCTCATCGCCAAGGCGGCAACGGGTGCGGCCATCTCCAAGGACGATGTGCGTTCCGCTCTGCAGGGTGCTCAGGACAAGATGGGGGCCACGGGCTGACCCGCGGTTCCGCCCTCATCCCTCACCACGGCCCCGTCCCGAACCTAACCGTCCGGGGCGGGGCTCCACCAAGGAGATTAACCATGGCTGCAGCGCTCGTCGAGCTTCCCGCTCGCACGGTGGCACCGGGTGGTTCCACGCGAAACCGCGGGAAGCGCCGCGTGTCACGATGGCTGGCGTGGAATAAATGGACACCGTACCTGCTGATCCTTCCGGCGATCCTCATGGAACTGCTTATCCACGTCATTCCAATGCTCGTGGGTATGTGGATGAGCTTCATCGGACTCACCCAGTTTTTCATCACTAACTGGGCCACCGCACCCGGCGTCGGTTTCGGCAATTACCGGATCGCTCTGAACTTCAACAACTCGCTGGGAGAGAAACTGATTCAGTCTTTCGGCGTGACCCTCGGCTTCACCCTCCTTGTCGTCGGTATCTCGTTCATATTCGGGATGTCCGCATCGCTGATGCTGCAACACAATTTCCGTGGGCGCGGACTGTTGCGCACGGTGTTTCTCATCCCCTATGCGCTACCGGCGTATGCCGGAATCATTACGTGGAAATTCATGTTTCAGCGCGACAACGGCCTCATTAACGAGTTCCTCGTGAACACGCTCCACATCACGGACGATCCGCCGTTCTGGTTGATCGGCGGCAATGCGTTCGTTGCCGTTGTGGTTGTGGCGATCTGGCAGCAGTGGCCGTTCGCGTTTCTCATGACTATGGCCGGAATGCAGGGCATCCCAGATGATCTCCACGAAGCAGCATCGATTGACGGTGCCAACATCTGGCAGCGCATCCGCTATATCACGCTCGGAATGATGCGGCCCATCAACGCGGTTCTGTTACTTCTGCTCTTCCTGTGGACATTCCGCGAGTTCAACACTCCCTTCGTCCTGTTCGGGCCGGTACCACCCGACTCGGCCAATCTGTTGACGGTTAATATCTATTCAAGCTCGTTCATCCAGTGGAATTTTGGGCTCGGCTCGGCGATGTCGGTGCTTCTTATGCTCTTCCTCGTCGTGATCGCAGGTGGGTGGGCGCTCTGGAACAGGAGGGTGAATCGCAATGCGTGAAGAACGTTCATTCCAGATCGCACGGTGGGTAGTGCTCGTGCCGCTGATTATTTTCACGGTCGCGCCGCTGTACGTCATGATCACCTCAGCGAT
>Ga0081606_1000405_pt1 | contig 18646 bp, 13 predicted proteins | sample EareggfetidaYelm_FD_71127 | JGI IMG/M metagenome (GOLD analysis project Ga0081606, IMG submission 71127) | Earthworm egg capsule microbial community from the University of Washington, USA - E. fetida Yelm (SPADES assembly) (version 2) | ecosystem: Host-associated > Annelida > Reproductive system... | reverse complement strand
AGACAATTCTTGGTGCGTCCAAACTGCTCCAAGTGAAAAAGTCGGAAAATAACCGGCTTTTCCTTGTTTGTAACTTGCTTCAGCCGCAGCGATATTCTGCATCGCGATGCGGATGTCAAAATTGTTCTGCAAACCGGTTTTGATGTACCCTTGCAATTGCGCATCGGTAAACAATTTGTCCCAGGAAACATCGGCAAGCGACGTACTGTCTTTGGTTAAAACTTCGGTGCGGTATAAATTTTCGGTTTTGAGTTCCGGGCGTTCATATTTTTTGGCCACGAAACACGACTGCATCACAAGGCTCACGCCAGTAATCAGTACGATTCTGTATATATTATTCTTCATTGTGTTCGTTTAAAAGTGGCGTTTCAGATTCTTTTTCTTCAAATGGTTTCCCCGAAATGCGTTCCTGTAACGACTGGAAAATCACGAACAATACAGGAATGACAAACACTCCGAATATGGTTCCGATAAGCATTCCGCCGACAGCGCCCATACCGATCGAACGGTTTCCGACAGCTCCAACACCTGATGACAATGCCAATGGCAACAATCCGAAGATAAAGGCTAGCGAGGTCATCAAAATCGGACGCAAACGCGCATGTGCACCTTCAATCGCCGATTCGAATAAACTCATTCCATGTCGACGCCGCTGTATCGCAAATTCGACAATCAGAATCGCATTTTTCGCTAAGAGTCCTATGAGCATAATCAGCGCCACCTGAAAGTAAATGTTATTTTCGAGTCCGGCCAATTTTACAAAACCGATCGCCCCGGCAATTCCGACAGGCAACGACAACAGTACTGAAAATGGTACCAAATAACTTTCATATTGCGCACTCAGTAAGAAATAGACAAAGATCAAACTCAGTAAAAATACGCCAGCCGCTTGTCCGCCGGCGATGATTTCCTCACGTGTCATTCCGGAGAATTCATAACCGTATGTTTTTGGCAAATGCTGCTCGGCGACTTCCTGGATCGCTTTAATCGCATCTCCGGAACTGTACCCCGGATTCGCTTTCCCGTTGATATTTACCGATTTCAACATGTTGAAACGCGCTACTGCTTCCGGTCCGTAAATCCTTTTGAGGTTGATAAACTGGCTGATTGCGACTTGGTTTCCGGCGGCATTTTTCACATAAATGTGGTTGATCGAATTTTCATCAGCGCGGTCTTCTGGTTTGGATTGGATCATGACACGGAATTGTTTTCCGAAACGGTTGAAATCAGTCGTGTACAACCCACCGTAATAACCCTGCATTGTATTAAAAATATCTGAAATCGATACACCGGCATCTTTGGCGCGTTCGGTATTGATGTCCATTTGGTATTGTGGGAAATTCGGATTGAAATTCGTCATCGCATATTGAATTTCAGGACGTTGGTTTAACGCACCGAGGAATTCATTTGAGACCTGGCTTACTTTCTGCCAGCTGTCATCGCCTTTGTCCTGCAATTTGAATTCGAAACCGTCGGCAGTACCAAAACCTTGTACGCTTGGCGGTGTAAAAAACAACAAACGGGCATCTTTAAATCCGGCCGTTCTTCCGAAAAGCTCGCCTACAATCGCATCAACCGATTGATTGGCTTCTTTACGTTCTTTCCAGTCTTTTAATTTGATTACGGTAAACGCGTAAGAACCACCATTTACACCATTCAGCAAACTGAAACCAACTACGCTCATCCTGGCTTCGACCAGTGGCATTGATTTTAGTACAGAATCTAATTTATTGACCGTTAACTCGGTTTGTTCCAACGTTGTTCCCGGAGGCAAAGTCACGTCGGCCATAATGATTCCGCGGTCTTCATTCGGGATAAATCCGGATGGCGTCGTTTGGAACAATAAGAATGTAACACCGCAAAAAACAACCAGTCCGATAACTGTGATCCATTTTCTCCTGACCAAAAACCCTAACGATTTAACATATTTTGCATTCATACGGTCAAAACTCGTATTAAAAGCAATAAAGAATCGGTCTTTGAAATTTTTCTTTTTGTGTTCGTGCTCATCGTGCGGTTTTAAGAATAAGGCACACAAAGCAGGGCTTAATGTTAAGGCATTTATCGCAGAAATTAAAATGGCAACCGCCAATGTAATCGCGAACTGTTGGTAAAATACCCCCGAAGGCCCTTTTAAGAATGATACCGGAATAAATACCGCGGCCATGACAAGCGTAATCGAAATGATCGCGCCAGAGATTTCGCTCATCGCAGATAAAGTGGCTTCTTTCCCGGATTTAGCACCTTCGTCAAGCTTAGCGTGCACCGCCTCGACGACGACGATCGCATCATCGACTACAATACCAATAGCGAGGATCATTGCAAAAAGCGTCAGCATGTTGATGGAGAACCCGAAGAGCTGCAGGAAGAAAAACGTACCGACGATCGCTACCGGAACCGCAATGGCCGGAATCAATGTGGAACGGAAATCCTGTAAGAATATAAATACGACAAGGAAAACCAGCAAAAAGGCTTCGATTAAAGTCGAGATTACTTTTTCGATCGACGCATCGAGGAATGTTTTCGTGTTAAATGGCACGACATAGTTGATTCCGTCAGGGAAATCTTTTTTAGCTTCGGTCATGATCATCATGACTTCTTCAATAATTTCCTGCGCATTCGAACCTGAAGTCTGGAATACGCCAATCGCAACACCTTCCTGACCCATACCGTAGTTTTTAGAACCGTAATTAAACGCGCCCAATTCTACTGTAGCAACATCTTTTAAATGAACGAAATTTCCGTTTCCAGTCGATTTGACCACGATGTTTTCATATTCTGAAACCTGTGACAAACGGCCTTTGTATTTGATTACGTATTCGTAAACCCCTTTGGCATTTTCCCCGAATTTCCCTGGGGCCGCTTCAACGTTTTGCTCGTTTAAAGCCGCCTGGATCTCTTTAGGTGAAATACTGTAAGCTGCCATTTTCTCTGGGTTGATCCAGATACGCATCGAATAATCTTTGGCACCGAATACATTCACCTGCCCAACACCTTTCACACGTTGCAATTTTGGAACGAGGTTGATTTTGGCATAATTCTGCACGAATGTCCCATCGTATTCTTTGTTTTCAGAATACAAAGAAAGGAACATTAACGCACTCGTCTGGCTTTTTAAAGTCGTAACCCCGGTTTGGATTACCGCCTGCGGCAGTTTACTCGTTGCCCTGGCTACACGGTTTTGTACGTTTACTGCGGCAATATCCGGGTCGACGCCAAGTTCGAAAAATACGGAAATTTTAGCCGAACCGTCATTTGCGGCAGACGACGTCATATAAGTCATACCTTCAACCCCGTTGATTTCTTCTTCGAGCGGGATCACGACACTGTTTAATACCGTTTCGGCATTTGCCCCGGTATAAGTCGCGCTGACCTGGACCGTTGGCGGCGCAATTTCAGGATATTGTTCTATCGGTAACGACATCAATCCCAAAACCCCTAAAATGGTGATCAGGATCGAAATTACTGTCGAAAGTACCGGTCTTTCTATAAATGTTTTGAGCATGTTTTATTTTTTAGCTGGGGAAGTTTCGGTTTTTGTGGAGTCTTTTGCGATTGGCGCATCGGCTGCTCCAGTGTTTGGTTTTGCAGGCTGTGGCACGATTTCCATATCGTCTTTTAGTTTGGAAGCACCTTCGATTACAACTACATCACCTTCGTTCAATCCGCCGGTTACGATAAAATTAAGTTCAGAAGTTCCGTTTGTGGTAATGATTTGCGATTTGACTTTATTGCCTTGGCCGACTACATAAATCAGTTGCTTGCCCTGCATTTCAAACACAGCGTTTTGAGGCACGAGAATCACATCTTTTTGTTCGATTGGCAAACGGATAATTCCGGTGCTGCCGCTTCTTAAAATCGCTTCCGGATTCTTGAATTCGGCGCGGAATTGCGTGGTTCCCGTTTGCGGATCAACCAAGCCGTTGATTGTAGCGAGTTTTCCTTTTTGGTCGTATTCTGAACCATCAATTAACAACAATGATACTTCTGGCGCTGCTTTGAGTTTTTCGGCTGTTGTTGCGCCTTTGAATGTTTTGTTGAAAAACAACAATTGCTTTTCGTTCATTGAAAAATAAGCACGGACGATTTTAGTGTCAGAAACGGTTGTCAATGGCTGTTCGCTTGTGGCACTGACCAAACTTCCTTCACGGTATGGCAAACTTCCGATAACGCCATTTACAGGTGAAACGATAGTTCCGAAATTGATGTTTGCAGCAATACTGCCGTAAGTGGCTTTGGCTTGAGCTAATTTGGCTTTGGCCGTTTCCAGTTGAACTTCGCTGATGATCTTGCGGTCTACGAGTGGTTTCAAGCGATCTACTTCTACTTGTGCAGCAGTAACATTGGCCTTAGCCGCAGATGCATCCTGGTTTAATGTTTGTGTTTCGAGTTTGAAAAGCAACTGGCCTTTTTTAACAACTTGTCCTTCATCTACATAAATTTTCTGGATGAATCCATTGACTTTTGGACGAATCTGAACGTTTTGCTGCCCTTCAAGATTCGTAGTATATTCCTGAAAAACGGTGGCGTCTTGTTTGGTTATGGTTTCTACCGGATATGGAATTGGTCCGGCCGGTGGTGCTGCCTGTTCTTCTTTTTTTCCGCAGGAAACTAAAAAAAGTACGGCCAAAAAGGTACTGAATATCGACTTATTTCTCATGTGTATAAATTGGTTAGGATTTATTTTTTTCTATTTCTTTGAATTTTATAATGGTTTTGTGGAACAATTCTTCCATCTGAAGGACGTGCCGCTCATACTCTTTGGAATGGGCGAGGTTACACATTTCCTCCGGACTCGCCGCTGTTTTCTCACGATAAGATTTCATGCGTTTGATGATTTCCTTTTCAAACTCGAGAATTTTGATGTAATTGGTCAGGCGTTCGCTGAATGGTGAAGCGCGAAAGTATTTCTTTCGGTCGCCGGAAATTGTGTAATAAGTGATTTTTCCTGTTTTAAGTAACAGGTTCAGATTGGTTGACACGGAACTTTTACTGGCTTCTGTTCTTTCTACTAACGATTCGAATGTGATGCCATTTTTACAGCCGTCGATGATTAAAATCCCTAAAATACGGGACGCTAAAGGCGAAAGATGGTATAGGGTTTCGAAATGCACACCGAACATTTCAATGAGTTCTTCTTTTTCTTTTTGTATATCCATATTAAAAAATAATGGACAAAGATAATATTGGTTCGCTTCAAGCCGAACTAAACGAACTTAAATAATTGTTAAATTTAACGCAATCGTAATAGCATAAAAAAACCGGCTTGAAAATGAGCCGGTTAATTTTTATTTGTCTTCTATTTCTATTTTGACATCGACTGCCCCGGAATTTTTATTGTCAACCAATTCCATAAATGCCTTTTTGGTCAAGTCAATTTCACGGCCTCTGGAGAATGGCCCACGGTCAATCACTTCAACGATAACGAATTTTCCGTTGGCTTCATTGGTGATTCTGAGTTTGGTCCCAAAAGGGAATTTTCGATGCGCTGCAGTATATTTTTTATTGTCAAATTTTTTGCCGCTGGCCGTGCGTTTGCCATTGAATTTATCATGGTAATAAGAGGCGTGGGCTACTTTTTTATAGGGCTTAAATTTTAAGGAAAGGTTTGTTAGCGTATCGATGGCTTCTGGTTCTCCTTTGATTTTTATTTTTATCGTATCTGCGATTGGTGTGTTTGCAGCCGTAGGATTTTTTTCTAAAACCTGTACTTTTTTATCAACAATCATGGCTTTCTTATCGACGACTGCAGCTTTTTTTTCTGAAGTTTGTACTTTCTCGACTGCCTGTGGCTTTTTGACCTGTGCAATGCCATTCAGCGAAAGCAATGTGGCAATCAAAAGGGAGAATATATTTTTATATTTCATAATCTGTTTTTTTATTCCGGGCGCAGTTTTAACAAATACTGTTCCTAAATGAAAAAAGCCTCTAGAATAAGGCTTTCAATACGGATTACATCCAGTTATTCCATGGTATTCTGCTTAAAATCAACAACAAACCAATGGCATAAAATATTGTGATTTTTTTGAATTTTGTATTGCTGTCAGCGGCTTTTTTATGTGTTGACCAACCAATGGTAATCAGAATAATTGCAATTAAATTGACCAATGGATGTTCTAATGAAGTTAATCGCAACTCCGCATTACTCATTTGTCCGAAAGCGGCTTTTCCCAATGGCGAAACAAAATATAAAACCAGCCCGAAAACAAACTGAATGTGGGTTGCAATTAATGCGAACAAAGCAATTTGACGGTCTTTTGGCAAAAACTCTTTTTTTGATGACAATCCGATCAAAGAATTAATAATAGCTATTACAAGGATTAATAAAACCAAATAAGCCCAGCCGGAATGCGCTTGCTGAATAAATTTATACATGATGTTTGTTTTTTTGGAATCTCAAATATAAGTAAAAAAAGCCTCAAATGACTCTGAGGCTTGAAATATAGAATCGTTTAAAATTACTTTTTACCAAGAAAATAATTCAGTAAAAAAGTAGTGGAACTGTCATGTTTTTGAACCGATTTGGTTTCAATTTCTTCTAAAATGGAACTTGCGAGCTGTTTGCCAAGTTCAACACCCCATTGGTCAAAGCTGAAAATATTCCAGATAATGCCCTGAACGAAAATTTTATGTTCATATAAAGCCACCAAGGCACCTAAACTTTCCGGTGTCAGCTGATCGATTAAAATACTGTTTGTTGGTTTATTTCCTGCGAAGACTTTAAATGGAGCAAGAAAGTCGGCAGCAGTCCCTGTAATGTTTGATTTTTCGAATTCGGCACGAACTTGGGCTTCGGTTTTTCCGTTCATCAATGCTTCAGTCTGCGCGAAATAATTCGACATCAGTTTGTCATGATGGTCCTGATCACCAAATAAAGGTTTTACAAATCCTAAGAAATCGGTCGGGATTAATTTTGTTCCCTGATGGATCAACTGAAAAAAGGCATGTTGTGAATTGGTTCCCGGTTCGCCCCAGATGATTGTTCCCGATTGATAATCCAGTTTTTTTCCGTTTCGGTCGACACTTTTCCCGTTGCTTTCCATTGTTCCTTGCTGCAAATACGCCGGCAAACGGTGTAAATATTGTGAATACGGAATCAATGCTTCGGTTTCTGCTCCAAAGAAATTGTTGTACCAAATGCTCAACAATGCTAAAGTGACTGGAAGGTTTTTGTCAAAATCAGCGGTTTTGAAATGCTCGTCCATTTCGTTTGCACCTTTTAATAATTTATCAAAATTTTCAAATCCTACCGCAAGTGCGATGGACAATCCCACGGCACTCCACAGCGAATATCGGCCGCCAACCCAGTCCCACATTGGAAAAATGTTGTCTTCTGCGATTCCAAATTCGGTTACTTTTTTGATATTTGTAGAAACGGCAACGAAGTGTTTCGCGACATCTTCCTGTTTGGCTGATTTTAAAAACCATTCGCGGATCGTTTCAGAATTGGTTAATGTTTCTTGGGTCGTGAATGTTTTTGAAACAATCACAAATAAAGTCGTTTCCGGATTTAGATCTTTAATTGTTTGATGAACATGGTCGCCGTCAACGTTTGAAACGAAGTGAACGTGGAGCTGGTTTTTGTAGAATTTTAACGCTTCAACCATCATTACCGGACCAAGATCTGAACCGCCGATGCCGATATTTACGATATCGGTGAAATTTTTTCCGGTAAAACCTTTGCGGTCGCCCATGATGATTTCGGCAGAGAATTGTTTGATTTTTTGTTTGACTTCGAATACTTCGGGCATTACGTTTTGCCCGTCGAATTTGATGTCGGCTGATTTTGGTGCGCGCAAAGCGGTGTGTAAAACGGCTCTTTTTTCAGTTTGATTGATCGCATCGCCTGCGAAAAATTTGGTGATTGCATTTTTTAAACCGGCTTCGTTGGCGAGTTGTACCAACAATTGTAAAGTTTCTTCTGTGATGATATTTTTAGAATAATCGACAAGGAATTGGTTCCATTGCAGGTGGAATTTCTGGGCGCGTTGCGGATCTTGTTCGAACAAGGTTTTCATGTCCGATTTTTCGATTTGGTTGTAATGCTGCTGTAGTTTTTCCCAAGCCGCTGTTAACGTTGGGTTTGTATTTTGTAAGGCCATTGTTTTAAATTTTGAAATGCAAATTTACAACTAATGTTGTTAAATTACGATTAAGTTTGGTTTGGAAAGGCGTGAAAATCCTTTTTGTTTTTACGAAAACGTTATAATTTGAATTAAAATAGTCGGTTATAAAATTTGAACCATTGAGGACATTAAGTTCATTAAGATTCACAGGAAAGTTTATTTTATTCCATTACGATTTATAGCCCGGATAGTAATGGAAATTTTGCGGGAAAAAATGATATTGTTTTTTTGCTGAAAAGAGCGACCGCAGGAAGCTACTTTGAGGCATTAAAAACAAATCATTTTGACAAAAAATTGCAATGGATAGCCGGATTAGCTTCTGAAATTTACTTAAAATTTAAATCGACAAAACAGACTTAATGACCCTTAATCCCTTAATGGTTTTGAATAGTAATTAAGTTATGAAATTATGAACAGAAAAATTGACCATTAAGAAATTAAGAGCCATTAAGCTTGGCGCCAATTACCTAAATGTAATTATTTCTTGAATTTTATTGCGGCAATGCTGTCTAATTCCTGTTTTAGAGGTTTCATTTCGGTGAGGAAACGCGGGAGATTTCGCTTGTCCATCGGTTCGGAATTTGGGAGCTTGAGGCGCAGCGCATCGACTTGCACGCCATTTTTCCAGAATCGGTAACAGACGTGCGGACCGGTTGCGAGTCCGGTGCTGCCGACTTTCCCGATGATATCGCCCTGATTCACGCGCTGGCCGCGGCGGGCAATGATTTTGGACATGTGTAAATATTGCGTCGAATAGGTTCTGTCGTGTTTGACTTTGACAAAATTCCCGTTCCCCGCAGTAAATCCGGTTTGTTCGACAACGCCTGAAGCCGTGGTCATAATGGGCGTTCCGGTTGGCGCGGCATAATCGGTTCCTTTGTGTGCTTTCCAGATGCCTTGCACCGGATGCAGGCGGTTTGCGGCGAAACGCGATGTAATGTTGACGTATTTCAGCGGCGCTTTGAGGAAGAAATTCTTCAGTGCTTTTCCTTGTTCGTCAAAATATTCGAGTTTGCCCGAACCTTGGTTTTGCTCGAATGGAAAAGCGTAGATCATTTTGCCTTTGTATTCGAAAAATGCGGCTTTAAGACTGTCGACACCGTCGTAAATCGTGTCGTCGATGTATCTTTCCGTAAACGTGATTCCGAATTTATCACCTTTTTTGAGTTTGAAGAAATCGATCGACCAAGCGTAAACTTTGGTGATTTGTGCAGCGAGCGCGGCGTCGACTTTTTGTTTGCCGAGTTCTTCAGAAAGCGATCCGTCGAGGCTTCCGGCAATGGTTCGTTGCTTGACTAAAATCGGGCGGATTTTTTTATAGACCGATATCGAATCGCGCAAATCGACTACATAATAACTGCCGCGATCGGGTTGGTACACAAAAGCCTCTAGTTTTTTATAACGGTCTTTGGATCTTAAAAAAGTATACGGTTTGCCGATGCGGATTGTTCGTACATCAAAACCATCTTTGATTTTTTCTACGATATCATACACGCGCAGCGTATCGAGATTCTGGCTTTCCATGATGCTGCCAAAAGTATCACCGCCGCGAACCGTGTCGTGTGCAACATTAAAATCATTGAATTTGAATCCGAATTGCTCTACAACCGGCTGTTTTACGACACTTTCGGCAACAGTTTCCTCTTCGGATTCTTTGCACGAAATGAATATTAATAAGATGATTAAGAATATGGATACTTTTTTCAAGTTGGTCCTTTTTGGCAATTAAACTATTTTTCTTCTCCCCAGTTTTTGAGTTCTTCTTCGCTCCACAATTCTGGGAAAAAGATGCGGCGTTGGTATTTTGGATGCATGTATTTTTTCCAGTCACTGCCTCCGGTGGCTTCGCCGTTGCCTTGTCCGCTGTCGATGTATTTTCTAGCCGCATTCAAATGACCCATGACCCAGGTAATATTTACCGTGTGGTCGTAATGGCGCATCGCTTTAACAAGTTCGGGGGTTTTCTGGTCGGCTTCGGGTAATTGCTTGAATTTTTGCCAGAGGTTGATCGTGTTGTATTCTTCCATATGGCGCAGGAATGACGCTTTGTATTTGCGTTCAAATGCTGCCAGCAAATAGGATTTTTCGCCCGTAACATGGTCTTTTCCGGCAGCTTGCCAATACAAGTGTTCAAATGCGTGTTCGTATGGCGTATTTCTGTCGATTGTCGCGCGGAAACGGTAATCGATTAAATTAATCAAATCGCAAGACGCAAATTCAATCATTCGATATTGTGCGCTTTGAAATCCGCTGGCTGGTGTCAACGTGTTGCGGAATTTCATGTATTGCTCCACTTCCATTCCGTCGCCCATGATATCAAATGAGGTTGTGAGCATGTCGAAATACCGGCTGACGCGCATTAATCTTTCGGTGAAAAATGCCGTTTCCGGTTTTTCAGTATGGCAAATCTGGTTAATTTCCCACAGGATCATTTTGAACAACAATTCGTTGACTTGATGGTACATGATGAATACCATTTCATCGGGCAAGGTCGTTCTTTGGGTTTGTAAATTCAGCAACACATCGGTTTGGATGTAATCCCAGTAGGTGATTGGCTTTGACCACAACAATCCTTCGAGATGTGTATCGGTTTTCTGACCAATGGCATGAAATTTTGTATCTAATTCCTGTAGTAAATTTTCTGTGTTGCTTGTAATACTCATTATTTTTTAGCTTTTACCTTAAAGGAATATTTAAGGCCTTTGAATCCGTCGAGATCGGCTTTGATTGAACCAACGGCGAGGCTGGCTTTAATAGCAACCGGTATTTTATTGTCGTCGTCTGAAATCCAGACCGTTAAGCTTTCCTGTTCTTTAAAAACCCTTCCAGATTGTACGTACGGACGGAAAACCATCGTTGGAACGACTCCAAATTTAGTAGATAAATCTTCGGTACCAATAAATTTTAACTTAAACTTCGTCGTCTCACCGTCGAAAAACATATCGATCGCAACCGATTCTCCGACTTTCATTTTATCGATATTCGGATGATTTCTAAGATAATAAAACGTTGACATAATGTCTTGCGTATTGTCGGGAAACGAATACGTTTGTTCAGATTTGTGTTTGTAGTCTTTGACTAAGATTTTATTTGTTGCCTGGTTGAAGAAACCTTCTTGGTTTTTGGTATATCCGCCTTCGTCTATTTTCCTGACGAACTGGTACGGATTTCCGGTTTCTTTATCGAAATAACTTTCATAAGTATCGTCTACTTTAAAGAAAAATCGTGACATTCCTGTGGTATAACCTTTGCCGATGGCGTGGTATACTTTTTTATTGTTACGGACGGCTTCCTGAACTTCGAGTGTGGCGTAACCGGCATTTACCAATCCGTAATGAATCCTGAATTTAAACCATTCGCCCACTTCGAAAGCCCGTTCTTTCTGTGGTGCGCTGAAGCCAAAAGTGGTAATAATCAGTAAAAAAACAATTCCTTTTTTCATTCTTTTTCATTTTTTGACCCGCGAAAGCAATTTTCATTCCAAATGTATAAAAACAAAAAAACCCAGTCAAATTAATGACCGGGTTTTTATGCTATTAACCAACCAAAAAACTATAAATTATGAAAAATTTATATAAAAATCGAAGGAAACCACTCCTTCTCTTTTTGCAGGTACAAAAGTATATCAAATGTTGTGTTATTTTTAATGAAAATCCGACTTTAACACAACTTTTGCAAACTTTCCAACTACAAGGATGGTAAAATTACACATAATGTAATTTTAATGCTGTTTTTATAAAGTTCCGCGTTTTTCTTGTTCCCGTTCAATGGATTCGAAAAGCGCTTTGAAGTTTCCGGCGCCGAAACCTTTGGCTCCCATACGTTGGATAATTTCAAAAAACAAGGTTGGGCGATCCTGAACAGGCTTTGTAAAGATCTGTAAAAGATAACCTTCCTCATCGGCATCAACCATGATGGCGAGTTTTTCTATCTCGTTCAAATCTTCTTTCATCATGTCCATATGCGATCCGAGCCTTTCCGGAATGGCTTCATAATAAGCATGCGGCGGTGCTGATAAAAATTCGACACCGCGCGCTCTTAATTCTGATACGGTTTTAATGATATCATCCGTTGCAATCGCGATGTGCTGGATTCCCGGTCCGCCATAAAAATCTAAATATTCTTCAATTTGCGATTTTTTCTTGCCTTCGGCCGGTTCATTGATTGGGAATTTGATACGTCCGTTGCCATTTGACATCACTTTACTCATCAAAGCCGAATATTCGGTATTAATTTGTTTGTCATCGAAAGACAGGAAATTTACAAATCCCATGACTTCTTCATACCATTTTACCCAAGTATTCATTTCGCCCCAGCCAACATTACCAACCATGTGGTCGATGTATTTTAAACCCGTCGGCGTTGGATTGTAATCTGTTTTCCATTCCTTGTAACCTGGAAGGAATACGCCATTGTAGTTTTTTCTTTCTACGAAAATATGGACGGTTTCTCCATAGGTGTAAATTCCGGAACGAACGACTTCACCAAATTCATCCGATTCAACAATAGGCTCCATAAATGGTTTGGCGCCGCGTTTTACAGTTTCTTCATAAGCGCTTCGGGCATCTTCGACCCATAAAGCGGCTACTTTTACGCCATCACCGTGTTTTTTAAGGTGCAAATTGATTGGCGAATCTTCATTTAACGGCGTGGTTAACACCAATCTGATTTTGTCTTGCTTCAACACATACGATGCGCGGTCACGAACACCAGTTTCGAGTCCGGCGTATGCCAATGACTGGTAACCGAAAGCAGTTTTGTAGAAATGTGCCGCCTGTTTGGCATTGCCAACATACAATTCGACATAATCTGTTCCTAATAAAGGCAGGAAATCCTGTGCACCTTCAAATATTTTTTCGAGTCCGTATTCTACGGATTTTACTTCTTTACTCATAATGTTTATTTTTTGTTCGGGCTCCCGAATGTTTGTTAGTTTTAGTTGTCATTGCGAGAAACGAAACAATCTGTTGATTGATCGTACACGAGAAAAGATTGCTTCGTGCCTCGCAATGACGCGCTTTAGAATTTAAATTATTCTGTCCAGGATTTATAATATTGCCCATCATCCAGTCCCATTGCAGTTTCAGTAACCTGCAACGGACGGAAAGTATCGACCATGACCGCCAATTCTTCTGTAACGGTTTGCCCGATGCTGCGTTCCATTGCGCCTGGCGCCGGACCATGCGGAATGCCTTTTGGATGCAACGTAATATGTCCTTGTTCGATGTTGTTGCGCGACATAAAATCGCCATCAACATAATACAAAACCTCATCGCTGTCGATGTTGCTGTGGTTGTAAGGCGCCGGAATCGCTTTTGGATGGTAATCATACAAACGCGGACAGAAAGAACATACGACAAAAGTCGACGTTTCAAATGTTTGATGCACCGGTGGCGGTTGGTGCACGCGGCCCGTTATCGGTTCGAAATTGTGGATTGAAAATCCGTATGGAAAATTATATCCGTCCCAGCCAATTACATCAAACGGATGCGTCGCATAAACCACTTCGTGAATCATGCCTTCTTTTTTGATTTTGATCAGGAAATCGCCTTTTTCATCATGGGTTTCGAGTTCATTTGGCAATTTAAAATCGCGCTCGCAAAACGGCGAATGTTCTAAATGTTGGCCCGACGCATTTTTGTAGCGCTTTGGCGTATAAAACGGCGCAAAAGATTCGACGTAGAAAATGCGGTTTTCAGACGACTCAAAATCGATCTGGTAAATAATACCGCGCGGAATGATCAGATAATCTCCATATTCGAAATCGATATTTCCAAGCATCGTGCGCAATTTTCCTTTGCCTTTGTGGATGAAAAGCATTTCATCTGCATCGGCATTTTTGTAGAAATAAGAACGCAATGATTGTTGTGGTGCTGCGAGTCCGATGGTACAATCTTTATTCACAAGCATCGCTTTTCGGCTGTCGAGAAAATCGGCTTCGGGTTTTAATTCAAATCCTTTAAGCAATAAAGCTTTGATGTTTTTTCCGATGGCGATTTTGGGTTCGACCGAATACGACGCTTTGATTTCTTTGACTTGCGTTGGCCGGTGAATGTGGTATGAAAGTGAAGAATTTCCATGAAATCCTTCGGTTCCGAAAAGCTGTTCGTAGTAAAATCCACCGTTTGGTTTTTCAAACTGCGTATGGCGCTTTTGCGGAAACTTCCCGAGTTTGTGATAAATAGGCATAACTTTCTATTTGATAATTAATAATTGATTACTGACAATTAAAAACAATCATTCCGGATTTCTCTTGATGAGGAATTTGAGGTGTGCCAATAAACCGTTCCAGAAAATAGTCATACACAAATATCGGAAAAATTTATTTTTTGGGTTTGTTTATTGTGAATTATTTGCAAAAGCAGAAAAGGCATTAAGAATTGACGAATCAATTTTTAATGCCTTTTGAATTTTTATCAGATAAATTATCTCGATTTTTTGAAGCTGTATGCGTAAATCATCGCATGAATTGCAGCAAAAACCATAGAGAAATAGAATAAGAAATGGTCGTCAATGTTCGGATCCATGTGGTGAATGTAAGCCACAACTACGAGCGCCAAAACCATTCCAAGGCCAGAACCTGCAACGACTTTATAACTATCAAGACTAAAATCGCCTTTATTTAAAATACTATGGCGCATTCCGTAAAATAAATACAAGTCAAATCCAATCATCATCCAAACAATCAAACGAATCCAGGTGTCCAATGGAAGGAATACCATCATAAACAAACATACCAAAACACCTAAAATCGGAACCAATGGGACCAATGGCGTTCTGAAAGCTCGTGGCGCATCAGGCATTTTCTTGCGCATGATCAATACGCCGATACACACCAATATAAATGCGAATAATGTTCCGATACTGGTCATTTCACCTACAACTCTTGCCGGTACAAACGCAGCGAAAGCACTCACTAGAATCATAAATAATAGATTGTTTTTCGCCGGTGTTCTGTATTTTGGATGTACTTCAGAGAATACTTTTGGCATCAAACCATCTTTACTCATAGAGAAAAACACGCGGCTTTGTCCCATTAACATGACTAAAATCACAGAGGCATAACCTCCTAAAATCGCTAATAAAATCGCGTTGTTCAACCACGGATACGCAGGAACGATAATTCCCGAAGCGTCCGGATGGCCCATCGCTTCTACCGCGATTGCTACCGGCGCAATACCGTCTTTTCCGGCGAAAGCCTGATAATTGACAACACCTGTCATGACGTGTGCAAACAAAATGTATAACAAAGTACAAACACCTAATGACAATAAAATACCAATTGGCATATCGCGTTTCGGGTTTTTCGCTTCCTGGGCCGCAGTTGAAACTGCGTCAAAACCGATGTAAGCAAAGAACACGATCGCCGCTGCCCTAATGATTCCTGAGAAACCGAATTCCCCAAAAGTCCCGGTGTTTGCGGGTACATAAGGCGTATAATTTTCAGGTCGGATGTATTGCCAACCCACAGCAATAAATATCAATACTACAGAAACTTTTAGCAAAACGATGATTCCGTTAACCGTAGCAGATTCTTTGGTTCCGCGCATCAAAATCAATGACATGATCATCACGATGAGTACCGCCGGAATATTGATTACACCACCTTCAAACGGGGAAAGCATGTAAGCATCGTCGATGTGAATGCCGTAACCGCCAAGGAATTTCCCCAAATACCGTGACCAGCTAATCGAAACGGTCGCCGCACCAACGGCATATTCTAGCACCAGATCCCAACCGATAATCCACGCGACAAACTCGCCCATCGTGGCAAATGAATATGTATAAGCACTTCCCGCAACCGGAATCATAGACGAAAACTCCGCATAACACAATCCGGCAAAAATACAGCCGAAAGCCGCTACAAGAAATGAAATGGTAATGGCCGGACCTGCATTGGTCGCTGCCGCCAAACCGGTAATTGAAAATAATCCGGCGCCGATAATCGCACCAACACCCAACGCCACCAACCCTGTTGCCGATAAAGTTTTCTTTAATCCTTTTTCAGACTCCGAAGCTTCGTCTAATAGTTGATTGAGCGGTTTTCTTCTCCAAATAGACATATATTTTGTTTTAATTTGTTTTTGTGCTCCCAAATATATTCTTTTTTTGCAAACTCTTAACAATTTTATCGAGAAGTCGGTGTTAAAACCAGTAGCCAATGCTAAACCACGCATAGCCTTTTGGTTGTTCAGGCGACCATGAATATTTGAATTCTATAGGCCCGATAATACTGTCGATACCATAACCCAAGGCATAACCGGTATAACGGACTTTCGAAAACCAATCAGTGGTTTCAAACAGGTTGTCCTGGACATTGGCAATATTTGCCGAGAAGTTAATGTGGTTTTTTTTGAAGATTTCATAATCCAGCGTTAGCGTAGACTTGATATAACTATCGCCCGAAAGGCTCACAAAATCATATCCGTAAAATGGTTTGAAGTTGTTGATCGCATTGTATCCGTAACCGCCAAGGATAAAATTAAAAGTTTCATTGCTTCCGCCAATGGCAAAACCAGCTTCGGCCTGGAGTTTCATCGTAGCGCGCCTGAATAGTTTTCTGGCAAAGCCAATATCTCCTCTCGCAATAGAAAACTCGTCAAAAGTTCCGCTGTAATCTGATGAAAACAAATAGGTTTGAAAGTCGCCACAAAAATACCAGCCACGTTTTGGAAAATACTTGTTATCGAATGAATCGAATTTTATCGCTCCAAAAACACTGGTATAATTGCTGTTTTCAAAAACCTGTTCCCCAACGGCAAGCGTGTTCGATTCGACTTTGAGGTGTTTGAATTCTACTCCGGCAGACAACAGGAATTTTTCGGCGAAAATCGTTTGCACATACGCCTGGTTTGTCAAATCTGAAAAGTCGATATTAATGGAGTTTATGCGAAGTTGTGAAAGCAATTCACCGTCGCTGAAATCATTTTCCACATTGCGGTTGAACCTGTTGTAGCGCGATTTGAATCCAAAACTCCAGTAAAAGCCATTGTCGATGTAGTAATCAAGGTTGTACCGGAAATTGTCCCCGAGAATAATATCCAAAGAGAAAATATCATTTTTAAAAAAGGTTTTTTTCTGTGTCAGGTTCAGCAAAATGGCACTCTTGTACAAACCATCATAATGCAGTCCGAGTTTTAAAAAAGTCGTATTGGGATTTTCTACCAAAGTCACACACAAATCGTCCTTATCTTCATTTTTTTCAATCGTATAACCGATGCCGCTAAAGTTTTGCGTGGCAGTAATATTGTCCATTCCGAGTTTTAAATCCTCATAAGTGATCTTCGAATTCTGCTTAAAGCGCAATTTCCCGATCACATACGAACGCGTATAATTTTCTAGCGGATTGATCGCGATGTTTTTAATATGCAGGGAATCGGCCATGATCTTTTCAAATTTCCTTGGAGGTTTTGTCGTATCGCCTACAGCCTTGATCTGATCATACACTTTCATCGATGCTTCTTCACCGGTTTTGATGATGTCGCGACCCTGGTCAAATGAAATCACGCTGTAATTGGTAATGTCGGGCTTGATGTAAATATCGGTTTCTTTGACCTTCTTTTTCATCTTTTCGATCATTTGCAAATTCGAGATCTGGACTAAAATCCGCGTCGCATCTTTGAGCGATTTCCGGTCTTTTAAATCATCCTGAACATCTACGCCAATGACAAAATCGGCACCGAGTTTTTTAATTTCTTCAATCGGATAATTATTTGTCACGCCGCCGTCAACAAGCAATCTGCCGTCGATTTCAACCGGGGAAAACAAGGTCGGAAATGCACCGCTGGCCAGCATCGCCTGTGGCAGGTAGCCTTTGTTCAGCAACACTTCTTCGCCGGTTTCTATATCGGTGGCAATGCATAGAAACGGAATTGGGAGTTTGTTGAAATCCCTGACATTCCTGACTTTATAAGTGAGTTTATTGAGTAAATTATAATTATACATGCCCCGCGAAAGCGCCGTTGGAATCCCAATCCTGAGCTTATTAAACGGCAGCGTAAACGCATACAATTCGTCATTTCGCTTTTCATAAAAATTCTTCGAACCACGAGGAATAAAGTCGCTCAGCAATTTGTCAAAATCCGTTTCATGAAAAACCGAATCGATTTGCGACGCGCTGTAACCCGACGCATACAATCCGCCCACGATCGCACCCATGCTGGTCCCGCCGATGTAACTGATTTCGACACCGGCTTTTTCCAGAACTTTCAATACACCGATATGTGCAAAACCTTTGGCGCCGCCACCGCTTAAAACAAGCCCGATCTTTGGCTTCCGGATGCTGTCCTGAGCGAAGGTTTTTGGAGAAGAAAAAAGCAAGAAGCAAGAAACAAGGCTAATGTAGAGGGCGCGCTTTACCCCGGCAAATGACGAAAATTGAAGAAACCCAAGCGGTCCTTTGTAATTCTGCGTCAGTGATTTGCTCATTTATTCTTGGGGTTTAATGTCTTGGTAAAAGTCGGTAATTTTTTTGGCTTTTGAAAGGCCGACGACTGCCGAAATGTCCTTTTCTGATGCTT
>Ga0081606_1000400_pt1 | contig 18746 bp, 10 predicted proteins | sample EareggfetidaYelm_FD_71127 | JGI IMG/M metagenome (GOLD analysis project Ga0081606, IMG submission 71127) | Earthworm egg capsule microbial community from the University of Washington, USA - E. fetida Yelm (SPADES assembly) (version 2) | ecosystem: Host-associated > Annelida > Reproductive system... | reverse complement strand
TTTCGGACGCGACTTCCATACTGGATTTTTATCACGCCGGTCAATACTTATATGAATATGCCCACAGCGTTTACCCGCAAGACGAGAAGGAAGCCAAACAATGGGCAGAGGAACAAAAAAAACTTTTGTTGGAAAGTAAATTGCCGGCGGTCATGGAGAATATTCGGAAACTTTCGACGCGCTCTAAGGCGGGCAAAAAAAATACTGACATACTATGCCGAAAATCAATATCAAATGAAGCATAAAAATACTTGAGCATGGGGCGCATATCGTGGGTTCGGAGGCCATAGAGCCTGCTCATCGAACGGTTATTCAAGTCCGAATGAAATTATCGGGTCAGCGATGGAGCAAACGAGAGGCACAAAATATGCTCAACCTAAGAGTAGCCGCCATGAATCGTCGTTGGGATAAAGTCATTCAAATGGTCGGGTCTCCAAAATCAATCGTGGCTTAGTCAGAAAATTTTGAGATACACCCCTTGGGGCAACTTGTCGCAGGCATCCTGCAAGCCCCAAGAAAAAGAAATTTCCTCTGCTGTGCGAACTACTTAGCACCCCCTGCACAAGTGTTGATATTGCTAAAAAAAAATCTGTTATTATTATAAAATTATTTCGGATCTCATTGAAAATGCCATAATTTTGGTATTGAGAATACCCAAAGGGGGCAAAATTAAAGAAACGGGGTTTTCGTTGCAAAGGCCGGGTCCGTGTATTTGGCGAAATGGCTTGAAAACCAAAATTTGGCGTTAAACTATTAGATATGCTTGAAGTAAGGAAAAGTATTTACTCAAAGAATTACGAAAATATATTCTTTAGGGAATTTGCAAAGCATTTGCATAAATCTTTCACAGATAAAGGGCGCTCCGGACTTCTGATAGGAAGTCCATTTTGTGATGCGGACGAAAGACTTCAAATAGATGTGTTATTAATTACGGAAAAAGTAGTTTGCATAATTGATATTAAAAATTTTAGCGGCGAAATCAAGCTTCCAACCGGGAAAAATTTTGAAATGGGCATTTGGACAAATGCGGCCGGCGAACTTATTAAAGGCGGCAGTTCAATAAACCCATTTATTCAATTAAAAAATCAGAAAAACCGATTTTCAAAAGTTTATAACAAGCATATTCAAAAAGAAATAAAATCCGGAGACCGATTTAATCCAAACCATACGATAAAAATAGTTTGTTTTCAAGAAAAAATCGAGTTGAATGGAGAGATCCCGCCAAACGAAAAGCTTAATTTTTCCATTCTGGACAAAATTAATTTTCTTGAGGGCATATGGGATATTATCGATGTGTCGGACAAGGATGTAAACATTTCGCCAGATTCGTATGATGCTTTTAAAAAGGTGTTTCGTGCCGACCCGTTTAGATTTGAGGACAGACCGCTTGAAGAGAAATCAAAAATACTTGCAGATGAATTGACGAGACTTGATTCTAAAAAGCTTTATGCAGACCAACGTTCAGCATTGGACGAAATAAAAGCATTTTTAGAAAATCCTGCTCAACAAATTTTCGTTTTAAAAGGGACTGCTAATAGCGGCAAATCATATCTTATTCCTTTCATTCAAGAACTTGCTTACAGGTTAGGAATACAGGAAACTGAAATTTTTGCCTCGTCAGGGCGGGTAGCAAATAATTTACTTACAGCATCCGGACCGGAAAGGGCAAGCAGTATTTACTCACGCATTTACGGAGGACAAAAAAACAGCTGGCAAGAGAATGAGCCAGAAAAAGAGAATAGCGAAGAAACAGAGGAAGAAGAAGATGATGATTCCGAAGAATCACAGATTGAAGAAATCCCGTTAAGAAGTTGTGATAGTCCAGAAAATGCGTTATTCATCGTTGATGAGGCGCAACTTGTTTCAGATTCCTTTAATAAATCCATTGATTTGATTTTTGGAACCGGTTATTTGCTTAAAGATTTCTTGAGTTTCTCTAATCTGGCAAATACCAAAAGAAAAATAATTTTCATTGGTGACCCTTTTCAACTTCAATTAGGAAAAACTGACAAATCGCCTTTAAACCCTTCGTATTTAGAAGAAGCATACAAGCTAAAGATAAACGCATATGAATTATCGGACAAGCCTGATTTTTCTTTCATCAATAAGGAAGCGTTGTCTTGCGTTGATAACATTAGAAATAAATATTTTAATTCACTTCGTTTTGCCCCAAACGACAGCTTTTGCTTTTTAAAAAAAGAAGATATTCTAAAGGCTATTTCGGAAATTATTCATAATAAAATTGAATGTCATATCCTTTGTTTCAGCAATGAAGAAGCGCAAAAAGTAAATTATTGGATTAAGGAATCAATAATCAAGAACGGGCGGGATATTGCAATCAACGACTTGGTATTATTCAATAACAATATTTCAATTGAAAATACAGACCCTTTTGCCGAACCCAAAAAAGTTTACAATGGTCAATTTGCAACAGTTGCAGAGGTTAATAATATCCCGATAGAAAAGAGGATAAAAATCAAAAAAAATCAAGAATCAATAGTATTAATTTTTCAGGAAATACCATTAACGCTTAACGACACAGGACAAAAGGCGACAATTTTAAGTTTGGAAAACTACAGATTAAATGCAAAAGCCGAATTGTCCCAAAACGAAGATAGAGCATTCAAAAAATTGCTGAATTCATATATTGCCGAACGATTAAAATTACATCCTTTCGAAGAAACAGCAGAATACTCGGAATTTATTAATTCGGAACAATACGTTTTGCTTGAAACCGAGATTAAAGATTTTAAACAAAAACTTAAAGATCGCGAAAAAGTTAAAACCAAATTAGATGAAAAAATTCGAGAGCAAAAACAATTGTTTAAACTTGCGAAGAAAAAACATCGTTTTAATATTGTGTCGGCACTCAGAAAAGACACCTCTACCGAGTATTATAAATTTAAAAACTCTGCATTGTTACGATTTGGATGGGCTACGACAGTGCATAAATCTATGTCTTACAAATGGCGAGAAGTTATTTTCAATATTGAAAAAGAAGGAACTGCAAATGAAAACCATTTTCGATGGTTATATACAGGAATCAGCAGAGCAAAAAAGAAAGTTTCATTAATAAACTACAAGCCTATTAGTCCTTATGATAAGACTGAATTTGTTGATAATAATGGCGATGCAAAAACAAAAGAATTCCTGCTCATTTCCGATAGTGCAGACGTCGAAATTGCCAAGGATGAATTAATTGAATTAATTAAGCAAAAATTAAAAAATGAATTTGTCATAGGTCAAATTGAGATACATGCCTGGAGTGTCAGAATCAATTTTAGCAATAGTTTAAAAAAAGCGATACTGGATTTCGGATTTAACAAAAAAAGCCAATTTAAATTTCCTTCTTACGTCAAGGGGGATAAAGACTTTGCAAGTTTAATTCAAGAGCAATTAAAAAAGAAGGTTGAAAATTATTCCTTTGAATCAATTACAGATCCGTGGAGAAAAAAGGAATACCAAGAACTTTCCAAACAAACCTCTAAATACGATATTAAAATAAACCAGGTAATTCAAACAAAATTTAAGGATAAAATTAAATTTGTCGGCAACAATAACAATGAACTTGATTTAGAAATAGATTATACAGGCGACGGCGCCTTTAGCAAAATAACGGCAAAGCATTACACAAATCCCTCTCTATGGGAAAATTTCCAAGAAGCTATCTTAACAATTAAAGAAGATAATAATGGATTCTAAAACTGTATTTGAACTTAGAAAAGAAGCCAAAAATTTAGAAGGCATTTCAAAACTCAATAAGTTGATTGAGGCATTAAATATTGCACAAGAATTGTTTACAGGCAAACCCTATGATGAATGGATTCAAAAAGCTTTTGCTTACACGCTAATTGATTTAAGTAAATATTACATTTCTAATAAAGACATCAATCAAGCTCTAATTTACTATAACCAACTTCTTTCAATTAATTTTCAGGCAGAAGATAATATCATAGAAGGCCAAAAGAATTTTCTGCGGCCTAAAATTGACATTAATTATTCGAAAGTCCAAAGAGCGGAAGAATTAAGTAAAGCAGGAAATCATCAAGAGGCGCTAAATATTTTTAAAGAACTTATTGCTGAAAATCGTCTTACACAACCGCATCACGAAGCATATGGTTGGATAATCTACAGATACGTTAAAAACAAAGAAGCCGAACTAACTTCAATTCAAGTTAGAACATTTTTAAAAGATTATATGGATCTAAAGAATGACAGACCCTCAATGCTTCATTCGATGATATTAAACTTTGCATTACATTATTCAAAAGACCATTCCGATTTTAATCTCTATAATTTCTTCAAATTATGGAATCCTTCAAATCTAAGAAGTGAAGATAAAGAAAAGCAACCTTTCAATGATAAAGAAATTCCATCATTAATTTCAAGAGTTCTCAGAGAGTTTAGCAATAGGGATTTAGCTGTTGATATTGACTACCTTATGGGATGTGTCCATTTACAAACTTGGGACAGTCGGCTTTCCTCTGCTCAACAAGTATTAGATTTATTAAGAGAATCTTTTTTTTGGAGATTGTTTACTGCTTATAAAGAAAATAAGCAATCTGAATTATGGGGGCTTTTCAATAAATATAATCAGACTTTTTCAAAATATGAAAAATCAAAATGGCATTCTGAAATTCTGAATATTGCTGAACGGTATATGCAAGACAGTGAAGCATGGAGATTTTTAGAATTTTTCAAAAATTGGAATCCTGAAAACTTGCGTGGTGAGGACTGGAAGGAAACTAAGAAGGACGATAAAATTTATAACCCTCTTGCCATTAAATGCCTAAAGAAAGTATTTGATATCATCAAAGCACAAAGCAAAGAATTTAATGAAGGTTGGTTATTGCCCCTTTATTCCAAGGCCGTTCAGCTTTTCCCTGACGACGAATGGCTTTTAAGGGAGAATGCTCTATTGCTCATTAAAAATAATGAGCTTGAATCAGCAATTGGAATTTATAGAAAACTGGTTTTAGAATTAGGCGACAAGTCCTATATATGGAGTGAATTCTCTTCTTGTTTTATCATTGTTGCGGACAAGGAATTGAAAATTGGAATGCTTTCAAAAGCTATTCAACTTGAAAAAAATGAAGATTTTCTAGGCAATATCCATTTAGAATTAGCTGAGGCTCTTCATGATCATGGTCTGATAGAAAATTGCCTTGTAGAATTAAATTCTTATAAATGCCATAGAGAGTTAAAAGGCTGGAAACCATCAAAATTGTTTAACGAGCTTTCAGATAAAACTAAAAGTCAGAATACAAATTTAAAAGACAACAAAAGCATCTATGAAAAATATGTCCCTGTTGCCGAACAATACGCGTATAAAGAAATTGAATGGACAGAGGCAATATTGGTTGATAGATGGAAAAATGATGAGGGCAAAGAAAGAGTCGCTTTTACCAACGGTAAAACAATAGACTTTTCAATCGGAAGCAGAAGATTTAATCTATTAAAGAATTCGTCAATAGGTACTGTTTGTAAATTTAAGTTATACAAGCAAGAAATTAAAGAAGCGGTTGAAGCCAAATTTACCTGGATGGACAAAATAACTCCCAAAGAGTATAAATTTATACCATTAATTGTTGAGAAATCCGACAAGGCTGATTGGTCAATTCTTGATGATGCGTATGCGGCAATAGATTACATTAATGTCGAAAAGAAGGTAGTCCACGCCATAACTGCTGATAATAAAGCAGTGTTTTTCCCTCAAGGTAAAATTCAATTGCAGGTTGGCGATTTTATAAAAGCAAAAATTTTTACTAAAAAAATAAAGGGAGAAATCAGAATAGAACTAAAAAACATAAGTAAAACTGATAAGGAAGATGTAATTGATAAGTTCCCATGCAACATTGCGGTTATAGATTGGGTAAGTGAAGAGAAACAGCGTTTTCACTTTGTGATTAGCCCGGAAGTGCAGGGGGTTATAAGTTTCACAGACACAGAACTTAGGCCAAAAGAAGGGGAGTCTATCAAAGTTTCAACCGTAGTAAAATTTGACAAGAAACAGAACAAACAAAGAATAAGAGTTTTACAAATCGAACCAACAAATGAATCCCCGTCTAATCTTAAAAAAAAAGACATTTCGGGCTTATTAACACTAAAATTTAAAATGCATGGCGAAACTCTTGAACATGAGGATTTGGGTTTTGAAGATACAGAAGAAGCAAATAGCGTAAAGCCTGATTTTGGCTTTATATCGGATTACTACGTTCCAAAGCGACTTTTAGAAAAAAATAAAATTTCAGAAAATTGCCAAGTAAAAGCAAGCTTAATTTTCGCTGGGAATAAATGGAAAATAGTCAATATTGAAAGAGTGGTATAAAAAATGTGTCTAGCATGGTTCAGAACCAGATGCCGGCAAAGCCATTCATATAGGCGTGTTTCAAAATACCCCGCAGAAAAATTTTGAGCACCCCTCCGAAGCAATCAAAAAGCCTCTACGCAATTCCTTTCTCTTTCGCGATTTTCCGCATCAAGGTCAGGGCTTCCTCGCGGTCGTTGCGGATTTCTCCTTCCAAAATGGCTTCTTTGATGCGGTCTTTTATTTCGCCGATTATTCTTCCGGGCGGCAAGCCAAGCAAGGACACGATTTCATCGCCCGTGACAGGGGGTTGAAAATTCCGCACTTGGTCTTTCGCTTCCACTTCGGCCATTTTCTTTTCTACTAAATCAAAATTTTTCAAATAGCGAATGACCTTCTCTTGGTTTTTGGAAGTGATGTCTGCGCGACACAAAAGCATTAAGGCGTCGATGTCGTCGCCGGCTTCAAAGAGCAGGCGGCGAAGGGCCGAATCGGTTACTTCGTTGGACAACGAAATGGGACGCAAGTGAAGCCGCACCAATTTTTCCACAAAGTCTTTTTTCTCATTCAGCGGCAACTTGAATCTTCTGAAAATATCGGGCACCATGCGCGCGCCCTTATCTTCGTGGCCGTGAAAAGTCCAGCCTGCTTTAGGGTCAAATCGCTTGGTGAGAGGTTTGGCAATATCGTGCAAAATGGCCGCCCATCGAAGCCATAAATCATTCGATGTTTTCGCCACATTGTCAAGCACTTGAAGCGTGTGAAAAAAGTTGTCTTTATGCGCCTTGTTGTCCACGTACTCTACGCCGTGAAGCGCGGCCATTTCCGGGAAAATAATTTCAAGCATTCCGCTGAAGAATAAAAGTTTGAAACCATAAGAGGGCTGCGCGGAGAGAATGATTTTATTGAGTTCATCGGCGATGCGCTCCATGGACACAATAGAAATACGCTCTTTGTTTTTCACAATAGAATCAAATGTATCGGCGTCAATGTCAAATTGCAATTGGGAAGAAAAGCGAATGGCACGCATCATGCGCAGGGGGTCATCCGAAAAAGTAACGTCGGGCGCGAGCGGCGTACGCAACTGCATATTGCGCAAATCTTCCATGCCGTTGAAGGGGTCAATCAGTTCGCCAAAATCATTTTCATTGAGGCTTATGGCCAAGGCATTGATGGTGAAATCGCGTCGCTGTTGATCGTCTTCCAACGTTCCGTTTTCCACGGCGGGTTTGCGCGAATCTTCGCGATAGGATTCCTTGCGTGCGCCCACAAACTCCAATTCATAATTTTCATATCGCAGGCGAGCCGTGCCAAAATTTTTAAAGACGACGGCTTGTCCGACGCAAAGCGCTTCCCCGACAAGAGCCGCCAACTCAATTCCATTTCCCACGCAGACAAAATCTATGTCCTTGCAAGGACGCCGAAGGATGAGATCGCGGACGAATCCCCCCACTACATAGGCGGGCATATTTTCCTTCGCCGCAATTTTTTTTATGGCTTCAAAAACGGCGGCAGGCTGTAGTTTTTCTTTAAAATTATAACGCTGTGTCATGGCCGGCAAAGATAAAAGAAAATGGCTAAAGGCTAATGATTAATGTGGCCGCCCCGCTTCTTCGCTTAAGCCATCAACCATTAGCCATTAATTATAGTAAATTTGCGCCATAAGACACAAAACGAAATAAGCAGAGCAAGCGGGATACGCTATCGACAAACTATTTGTGACTTTAGGCCGCCTGCATTTGGTTTTGTTTTTAGAGATTATTTGAATATGCTTTGGATTAAAATAGCCTGCAGGCAACAGAAAACAGGGCGGCATTTAGTTTATTAAAATGATTTACAAAATGATGAAATTGATATTGAGCCACATTTTTCTGCTATTCCTCATTGTCGGAAATTCGCAAGTTTTTATTGCCGATGCGGAAACCAAGGAAGTACTGCCGTTTGCCGTGGTGAAAGTGCTCCATACCGCGTTTGCCGTTTACTCCGACTCCAATGGAATGCTAGACATTAATAATATTACTCCCATTGACACCCTGCTTATCGAATACTCAGGCTACGAAAGAAAAAAGACGAGCGGAATCAAAAATGCGGATACGATTTTTTTAAAGTCAGCCGCGATAGAATTGCCTGCGGTCGATATTAGCGCCAAGGGGTTAATGGTCGAAAAGAAAATCGGAGTATTCAAATACTATGGCGGAAACCAAATGCTTTACGGAGAATCGCAAGAGGTGGCTAAAAAGTTAACTATTCCTGCCCATGGCAACGGGGAGTATAAAATTCAAAAGATATACTTGCCCTTGGGCATAGCCAAAGTCAAAAACCCGGATCTGAAATTTATTGTAAAAATTCACCTTTATAATGTGCGTAACGGGTTGCCCGATGCGGATATTCTAAAAACTCCCATAGCGCTTGATGCGAATACAGTACATTCGGACAGTTACTACGATATTTCTGACCAACATATCTTTTCGCGAGACTCTATATTTTTTCTTGGCGTAGAGATACTCATTTTTGATAAGAATAAGGAAGTGCTTGAACAAAAGATAGAAGAAAAAAATGCACGGAAGTACATGAAAATTGCCGAACAGATATCTCCGTTGAGATTATTTACCAGACACGGGAGAGATTTAGTGACAATTAATGTTGGTAAATTTTTTTGCACAAGGGATAAACACGACCCTGACTATAAGTGGAAGGGAAATTCTACGCGTGGTTTGCTGTTTTCAGGCGGGATAATTATCCAAGTTGCCAATGAATAAGAATCAATTAGGCACAAATAGTTGAGATGCCTGTGTGCGCAGAAAAAAAACAGGAATTGCGGCTTTGCCTCTATTTTTGTACATTTCTGCTTTAAAGCCAAAACAGAATATGAGCCTCTATTCAAAAATTACGGGACTTGGACATTATGTTCCCGAATGGGTAATCACCAACGACTACCTTTCTTCGATTATGGATACTTCCAATGAATGGATCATGGAACGCACAGGAATCACGGAACGACGATGGGTAAAAGAAGGCGATACGGTGGCCAATATGTCGGCCAAGGCGGCGCGTATGGCGTTGGAACGGGCGCGCCTCACGGAGAAAGACGTGGACTTTATTATTATGGCCACCATTTCTCCCGATTACTTTTTTCCCGGTTCGGGCGTGTTGCTTCAGCGCGAATTGGGAATTGAAAAGGCCGCCGCATTGGATATTCGCAATGCTTGTTCGGGATTTATTTATGCCTTGTCGATTGCCGATCAGTTTATAAAAACAGGGCATTATAAAACCATTTTGGTAGTAGGCGCGGAAATACAATCCACCGCGCTTGACCTCACTACGCGCGGAAGAAATACGGCGGTGATTTTTGGCGACGGCGCCGGCGCGGCCATCGTGCAGGCTTCCGAGCAACCGGGCATACTCTCCACGCACATGCACGCCGACGGACGATTTGCCGAAGAACTTTATGTGAAAGACCCCGGCTCCAGCCGACCCCATTCGGAACGACAGCCCGAACAAATTCTCGACACGACTACTTTTAAAGTGGTGATGAACGGGCAGGCTGTTTTTAAACATGCGGTGGTGCGTTTCATCGAAGCCATCCGGGAAGCGCTGGACGCCAATCAACTCCAGGCATCCGACATTGATTTGCTCGTTCCGCATCAAGCCAACTTGCGCATTTGTCAATACATTCAAGAAAAAATGAAATTGCCGTCGGAAAAAGTCTATACCAACATTCAGCGCTACGGGAATACTACAGGCGCCTCCATTCCCATTGCCATGAGCGAAGCCTGGGCAGAAGGAAAAATCAAAAAAAATAGCGTAATTTGCCTCGCGGCTTTTGGCAGCGGTTTCACGTGGGCGTCGGCGCTTATGCGTTGGAATTAACTTTAGTAAAAAAAATAACAAATGAAAACAACACATTATAGTCCCAGCGAACTCGAAGTTTCCTTTTCGCGCATCCTCGCCTCCTTGCGGGAAGAAATTGAAAGTAAGTTAGAAGGCGTTGAGATTATCAACCTCGCCCGTACGCCCAGCGAGAACAATCCCGAATTGAAATTTAGCTTGAAAGACCTCGACGGCGATTTGCATGAAGTGGTCGTGCGCGTCACGCAGTTGCCCGATAAATAATAAAATCAACGAATTTGAAAAAGCTTTCAGTCCTTGGTCTTGTGTGGCTTATGTGCGCTTTCCTGCCGTCGGGCGACCGCTATTTTGACCTTGCCAAAAATTTGGAAATATTCAGCGCCTTATATAAGGAGGTGAACGCGGTGTATGTGGATGAAATAAATCCCAACGCCTTGATGCGAAGCGGCATCGACACGATGCTTCATTCCCTCGACCCTTATACCAATTACATTTCGGAAAATCAAATTGAAGATTATCGAATCCAACATACGGGACAATATGCGGGCATCGGCGCGGCGGTGCAAAAGTTCGGGGCGCGCATAGTGGTAACTATGGTGTATGAAAATTTTCCCTCCTATAAAGGCGGCTTGCGAATCGGCGATGAAATTCTTCAAATCGACGGAAAAAGTATGGCCCAAATGTCCCTTGAAGAAGCGGGGCAATTTATGCATGGACAAGTCGGAAAACAGGTGCTTCTGATGGTGAAACGACAGGGAAGCGAAACGCCCGTCGCATTAAATTTTAAGCGCGAAAAAATTAAAGTAACCAGCGTCCCCTTTTCGGGCATTTTGAAATCGCAGGTAGGCTATGTGAAGCTCACCGAGTTTTCTCCCGACGCGGGGCGCGAAGTGAAAGAGGCCCTTGAAGGGTTGAAGAAAGAAAATGCCAAAAGCCTCATTCTCGATTTGCGAAATAACCCCGGAGGATTGGTGGCAGAGGCCGTGAGCATATGCAATCTCTTTATTCCGAAAGAAGCCGTGGTGGTGAGCACCCAAGGGAAATGGAAAGAAAACAACATCACCTACACGGCCCAAAAAACGCCCTTCGATTTGGGAATTCCCGTGGTGATTTTACTTAATAAAGCAAGCGCTTCGGCCTCCGAGATTGTGGCCGGCACTCTGCAGGATTATGACCGCGCAGTGATTGTGGGAGAGAAATCTTTCGGGAAAGGATTGGTGCAATCTACCCGCCCGTTGAGTCAGCCCAATTCGCAAGTGAAAGTGACGACGGCCAAGTATTATACGCCCTCCGGGAGATGCATTCAAAAACTGGATTACTCCCATCGGCAACACGACGGAAAAGTATTGAACATGGCCGACTCGCTCAAGAAAACATTCAAGACCACCACCGGTCGCACGGTGTATGACAACGGCGGCATCGACCCGGACGTGACGGTTAAAGAGCCGCCCCCGAGCGCCTTCGTGAAAGCCCTTGAAGAAGGCGGACATTTATGCGATTTCTCTTCTCGCTATGCCTTGAAACATCCCGCGCTTGCCGCCGCAGAGAAATTTGAATTGTCCCCGGCAGATTACGAGGAGTTTGTTCAGTGGATGAGAACCAGAAAATTTGACTATGATAATCCCGTCGAAAAGTCGTTGAAAAAATTGGAGGAAGAAGTAAAAAACTATCCCGAATATAAATCACAAATAGAAAAGCTGAAGGCGGAACATCAAAAAATCCGCGCCGCAGAATGGCAGACGCAAGCCCCGCTTTTGAAAACCTTGTTGGAGCAACAAATCTGCCGTCATTATTATTTTGAAAAAGGGGCGGTGGAGTCATCGTTGAAAAACGACGCCTGCGTGGAGAAGGCCGTGGAGATACTCTCCTCAGGAAAGTTTTCCCGCTTGTTGAATCGCTAAAAAATAATGGCTAATGATTAATGTTGTCACTCCGCCCGTTAGCGTAAGCCCCATATGCCATCGGGGGACACTTGGGACTCGGGGGCGCTGACGCAGACATTCCGCAGAAGTTTCCTTTGGGATAAGGAATACCATTAACCATTAGTCATGGCCAAGTTTCCTTCCAATTTATAAGAAAAAGGTTACCTTTGCCGACTGTAAAATATTCGGGCAACCGAGTTACCCGTAACGTTAATCAAATTTAACAACACCTATGAATTGGAAGTTTTGGAAAAAAAGCAAACCCAAGGAGAAATCTAAAAAATCATTTTGGCGCGAATGGTGGGATGCCGTTCTTTTTGCCGTGGTGGCCGCCACATTAATCCGTTGGCTGATTATGGAAGCCTACGTGATACCTACCCCCTCCATGGAAAATTCTCTCTTGGTGGGAGACTTTCTTTTTGTGAGCAAATTTCACTACGGAACCCGTACGCCGCGCACTATTTTGCAAGTGCCTCTCACCCATCAAAAAATTTGGCTGACCAATATTCCGTCTTATCTTCCTTGGATAGAATTGCCGACCTTTCGCCTGCCGGGAATCACTCATGTGAAGCGACAAGATGTGGTGGTGTTCAACGTGCCGGGCATTGCGGAAAATAATTATCCGAATCCCAACCAAGACGAGTGGCTCGATTATCCCGTGGATTTGAAAACCAACTATATCAAACGTTGCGTGGGCATTGCCGGCGACACGTTGCAAGTTAAAAATCAAAAAGTGTGGGTCAATCATCAAGAGCAAGCCGATCCGGAAGGACTTCAGTACAGCTATTACATGCTCACGCGCGATGAAATAACCGAGCGAAATATGCAACGTCTCGACATCGACGAAGACGATGTGGTTCAAAAGAGTCTTTTGAATCAAGACACGATTGTTTACACGCTTCACCTCACGCCGAAAAAAGCGGAGGAACTCAAGTCGCAGCCCTTTGTGAAAGGCATCTATAAAGTGACGCGCTCGCAACCCGAATGGAATATCTTCCCTCAATCGAAATACGCGCCTTGGAATGCCGATTTTTACGGCCCCATTGTAATCCCCAAAAAAGGAATGACGATTGCCATCAACGATTCTACTCTGGCGCTCTACGGAAAACTCATTCAACTGTTCGACCACAATAAAAATGTGACGATTGAAAACGGAAAACTCACCATTGAAGGAAAAGCGCTTACTGCCTATACGTTTAACCAAGATTACTTTTTCATGATGGGCGACAACCGCCACAATTCGGTGGACGGCCGCTATTGGGGCTTTGTTCCCGAAGACCACATTGTGGGGAAAGCCTTCTTCATTTGGTTTTCGTGGGATAAGTTCGGGTCATTCTTCAATCGCATTCGTTGGAGCCGATTCCTTAAAATGATTAATTAAACTTATGACTATTTCAAATCACACGGTAGGCACCTTCCACTATACCTTGACGGACAATTTCGGAAACATTCTCGACACCTCATCAGGCCGCGATGCGTTGTCCTATATTCACGGCATCGGAAACCTTATCCCCGGCATGGAAGAAGGACTGGAAGGAAAATCTGCGGGGGAAAAATTTACGGTCAAAATTAGTCCCGAGAAAGGCTATGGGGCGAAAGAACCCGGCCTCATTCGACAAGTAAGCCGCACACAATTTGAAGAGCAAGACTTGCAGGTGGGGATGCGCTTTCGAACCCCGGCAGGCATCAGCACGATTACGCTTATTGAAAATGACACGGTTACCCTTGACGCCAATCATCCGTTGGCCGGAGTAGAACTAAATTTTGACGTAGAAATTACCGACGTCCGCGCCGCCACCAAAGAGGAGCTGGCTCACGGCCATGTACATGGTCCTGGCGGACATCGTCATTAATGGTCAATGATTAATGGTTAATGCTGTTGCCTGCCCCTGAACGAAGCCATTTGGGAAGGCGCATCATTAACCATCAATCATTAGTCATCAAGCACAACCGTCAATCATTAATCATTATTGTCAGTCCCAGGGCGGATTTTGAGTAATGGCCGGATTCGTGTTAATTTCATTTTGAGGGATCGGGAAGTATTGAAACTTATTGTTATAAAACTGCCGTCCTTCTTTGTCGCTGTTTTTGATTTCCTGTTGCAACAATCCCCATCTTCTCAAATCATAGAATCGGAGTCCCTCGCGGTAAAATTCAATCATCCTTTGATGACGAATTTCCGCCATCACTGCTTCCGACGAAAGTCCCGGGGCAAGCGGAGAGAGGTTGGCACGCTGACGAATCCGATTGATTAGCGGGTAGGCGTCTTCAGCGGGTTTTTTTCGCATTACCAGAGTTTCGGCGTACATGAGCAATATATCTGCAAAGCGCAACACTTTCTCGTTTATCTCGGAAATATATATTCCTTCGTTTTTATCGCGCCAATTTTGGTACTTCCGAATTCTGGAACTAAATCCGTATGGATTGGTGAAAGATCCGGCATAAGGTTTTTGATAATAAACAGCCCCCGGGTAGTCCCACGCTATTGAGGCATACATACGCGGATCGAAGTCGCCGGCAACCGTTTTTTCCTTTTGAAATTCATTAAAAATTTTCTCCGTAGGATACATCTCAAACCATCCGCTCACTTCGCCGGGAGCAAATTCTTGAGCGGTGCTCACGCCTTGCCCTTCATCCGCGTTGTCGGATGCCCAAGGCGACGATCCCCCTACGCCGGCGGAGAGCTGAATTTCAAAAAGGGATTCTTTGTTATTATCTTTTTCTTTCAAAAAATTATCTTCATAGTTGGGCAACAAATCATATTCAAAGGGAGGTTGCGGCATCCCGTCGGGTTGAGCCAACAGTTTAAAAATCTTCTCGGCTTCTTCCCAATTTTCAGTGTACACATAAGTTTTTGCCAAAAATCCCAAGGCGGCTCCTCGCGTGGCACGACCTACATCTGCGGCTCCATACGATATCGGCAACACATTGGCGGCGGCCTGAAAATCGGAAACGATTTGCTTCCATACCTCTTTCGCTTCCGCTTTCGGAACCATGGACTCGGCCGGGGTTTGAGGCACTTTGGCAATAAGAGGCACCGCCCCAAAATTGATTGCAAGGATAAAGTAATTGACTCCCCGAATAAATTGCGCCTCGGCCATTGCCGCATTTCGGAAAGATTCCGACACCTGACCTTGCGGCAAATACTGGATTACCTGATTGGCTCTGAAAATAGCCTTGTAGCAACCCGCAAATATGCCCGCAGGCACGTTGGTGGTGGGGTCATTGGTGAACGTAGAAAGTTTATACAATGCCTGTACATCGTTTCGGATGAAGTTGTCGTCGCCGCGACCATTGGACAGCTCAATGCCCCGCACCCCCCAATATTCTTTTCTAAACACTTTATAGGAGGCCGCCAACCCTTGCTGAAAATCGCTTTCCGTCTTCCAAAAACTGGCCGTGGTCAAGCTATTGGGATTTACCTGATTAAGTTTGTCGTCGCAAGCGAAAACGCTTGCGGTTATTAATAGGACTATTATAAATTGTTTCATAAAAAAAGCGGTTAAAAGGTGAGTTGGATTCCAACAAGAAATGTGCGGCTCAGCGGATAAGCGTTATGACCATGATCAACGCCCCTATCCAGCGTGTTTGCTCTCCCTATATCAGGATTAAAGCCCCTGTATGCGGTAAGGGTGGCTAAATTGTCGGCGCTCAAATAGACCCTGCATTGCGTGAACTTTATTCGCTCTAAAAAAACTTTGGGCAGGATGTATCCTACTTGTAAAGTTTTAAATCGCAGGTAAGAACCGTTTTCCAAAAATCGGGTAGAGGTTTGGATGTTGGAGTTGGGATCGTTGCTGACTGCTCGCGGCACGTCCGTGTTTCTGTTGTCGGGCGTCCACGCATTCAACGTAGAACGTTCGTAGTTAAATTCCAAACTCATGGATTCCAAGTCTTGTCTGAACCCGTTGTAAATTTTATTTCCTTGCGTTCCCTGGAAGAAAACGGACAGGTCAAAATTTTTCCAAGACGCATTGCCCCCAAACCCAAATGAGAATTTCGGAGTAGGACTGCCCGCATAGACCCTGTCGTTTTGAGAGATGGTTCCGTCGCCATTGGCATCCTCGAATTTTAGGTCTCCCGGTTTCGCATTAGGTTGAATTAGCGTGCCTTTTTTAGCATATCCATTTATTTCATCCTGCGACTGGAAAATGCCCAATGATTTTATCAAAAAAAATCCCCCTACGGGAAGTCCGGCCTGCGTCACGGTGGCGGAGGCGCCGTGGTGGGTGGGCTGGCCGCCGAATATTTGCTGAGTGCCGCTTCCTAAAACAACCACCTGATTATTAATTGAGGTCAAGACCGCGTTTAAATTATACTTGAAATCGCCTTTATTGTGATGGTAAGTTAAAGCCGCTTCAAGGCCTCGGTTACGGATGGTTCCTGCATTCAGGTAAGGAGGCGAGTCGCTGGCGCCGGAGGATAAGGGCACAGGCACTTTGAGCAAAATGTCCTCATTCTTTTTGTCAAAATAATCTACGGTAAAGTTTAATTTGTCCTGAAAGAATCCCCAATCCAACCCTATGTCAAATGTGTATGAACTTTCCCATTTGATGCCGGGGGTGGCAAATGCGGTTTGCGTGGCCCCATTCCACAGTTGTTCGGGTTGCCCTTTCACGTAGTTGGAATTCAGATTGATGGCGGGGGTGTATAAATAGTCAGAAATATCCTGATTCCCCAATACGCCGTAAGTGCTTCTCAGTTTTAAGGAACTGACTATATTTTCTGCGGGCTTAAAGAACTTTTCATTGGAGATGTTCCATCCGACGCCGTAGGACGGGAAAATGCCGAAACGGTTGGCGGGACTAAACCGAGAGGAGCCGTCTCTTCGTAAAGTAGCGGTAAGCATATAGCGGTCATCGTATGAATAAACAATTCGTCCCAACAAGGAAACCAACGTATGTTCTGAAGCATTGCTGCCCGCCGATACATTTGAAGAGCCTGCGTCCAACACATATATTCCGTCGGGCATTCCTGTTTTGTAGCCGCTGACGGTCTTGTATTTTGTCTCCTGATAAGTGAACCCGACGAGCGCTTCCACTTGATGTTTATCCAATTTTTTGGAATAATTGAGCGTGTGCTCTTGCAGAAAATAATTGGTTTGCGTTCGGGTCTCTTTTAACTTCGACTGCTGATTGTTGTAAAGCTGTCCCACTACATACGGCTGCAGATAATCAGAATTTGCCAGCGAAGTATTTGTATAGCCAAGGTTATACCTGTACTTTAACCCTTCTATGAGTGTTAGTTCGGCAAACACATTGGCAATGACCGTATTGGTGTTGTTCTTTAAGGTTTGCAAATTGAGGGAAGCCACGGGATTGGCTACGTCCACTACCGACCCGTAGGCGCCTCCGTAACCGCCTAATGCGGCAGGGTCGTATATTTGAAAAACGGGTATCATTTTTAAGGCGGACGATACAGGGCCTCCGCCTTGCCCCCCTAAACCGGGAGGCATCGGGCTTGTGTTTTCTCGGCTAAGAATAATGCTTTCGCCGAGCTTTAACCGCCCTTTCGTGAACTCCGATTTCATGGTCAGGTTTATTCTTTCATACCCTGTTTTCTTTACAATCCCGTCCTGATTGAGGTATCCCGAAGAAAAATTATAATTAAAACCATCCCCGCCGCCGCTTACCGACAAGGCATAATTTTGAACAGGAGCTGCCCTGTAAATGGCTTTTTGCCAATCGGTGCCTTCGCCTGTTGGCATCGGATTATTGGCTATCGGATTTCGGGCTTGCCCTGCGTTGTCGTGTGCCGCGTTATTGACCGAAGCCCATTCGGCGGCATTTAAAACAGGGTACTGTTTAGGTTGCGATTGAACGCCGTAATAGGAGTTAAAATCAATTTTCGGCGCTCCCGATTTTCCCGATTTCAAAGTCACGAGCACCACTCCGTTGGCTGCCCGCGAACCATAAATAGCGGCGGCGGAAGCATCCTTTAGAATGCTTATAGATTCAATATCAGAAGGGTTAATGTTGTTGATGTTGTCCACCTGAACCCCGTCCACAATATACAATGGGTTATTGCTTCCCAGCGTCCCCGTTCCCCTAATCAAAATCTTTACGCCCGAGCCGGGATCTCCGCCATTTGATTCTATCTGCACTCCCGCCATTCGACCTTGCAGAGACTTCTGAATAGTGTTAGCGCCCTGGGTTCGAAGGTCCGATGATTTTACCTCTGAGATGGCGCCGGTTACATCCTGCTTCCGTTGGGTGCCATAACCCACCACTACCACCTCGTCTAATTTCTTCACATCCGCCCGCAGGGTAACTTCAAAATTTACCTGTGAGCCTACGGCAATTTCTTTGGTTTCGTACCCGATGAAACTAAACACCAATACCGAACTGCTGCTTTCTACCTCCAATAAAAATCCTCCGTCGGCATCGGTGATAGAACCGTTTGCCGTTCCCTTTTCAATGACATTGACTCCGGGAAGCGGAAGTCCTGTTTCGTCAAGCACCTTTCCGCTAACCTGCGTGGCCGCAACGTCAACGATTGCAGGTTTAATAATGACTAAATCTTCATTAGGATTATTGGATTTTAGGACGGGAGGATTTTCATTTCTTTTGCCTCCGACTTCCTTATTATTATAGAGAGGTACTCCTAGTGCACTATAAATATACGGAGAGAGAGAAGGGGGGGGGGGGGGGGGGGGGGGGGGTCTATGT
>Ga0081606_1000399_pt1 | contig 18771 bp, 19 predicted proteins | sample EareggfetidaYelm_FD_71127 | JGI IMG/M metagenome (GOLD analysis project Ga0081606, IMG submission 71127) | Earthworm egg capsule microbial community from the University of Washington, USA - E. fetida Yelm (SPADES assembly) (version 2) | ecosystem: Host-associated > Annelida > Reproductive system... | reverse complement strand
AGATCCACTTATGGATCTCGGAGAACTTGAAATGTCGTGGGACTTTGACCGACACATGAACGAAATAGAGAAGAGCGCACCCATCAGTGGACTCCGGTGGCACTGTCAACCAGGAGGACGCGAATCCGGTTCTCTCAAGCCACGAGCTCGCGAACAATTCTTCGAAAAATTTGAACAGTGGCTCAACGACAACCAACCCACGAACTGAACACACATACACCAAGCCCCACCCCCACACATCACGCGCCACAACCGACACCCAGACCTAACACCCGGGCGCGTGAGGCCGGTGACACTCCACCTCATGGAAATAGCAGGGAACTGTTGTTGAACCAGGTGACTCGCTGAGAATCATCCGGTTAGGTGAGGTCTGTAATCCTGCAGAGGTCAGTCAAGACAATGGTGTTCGCGGGTTCGGTGTCAAGGTGAGCGGGCAGGTCATCGGCAAGAAGCCTGGTAATATTTATGCTGATAATCAGGAATGGATTGCCAAACGTGGGAGACTGGCGTATTTGTTTTGCAGGGAAAAAGTCAGATAGGAGAGAATATGTTGGATGAGATGGATATGGTGTACGGTTGGTTCGAGCGGACCCGCAATACACTGGCTGATGATATTCTGGCGGGTAGGATCGTGCCGATTGGGTGTTTGGCTCAGTTTCAGGATCTCGGTTCTATAGCTGACTATATTTCTGTGCATACGTTGCAGTTCGGGTACAGGCTAGGGCTGGTGGATGCGCGAGCTGTCGTGGAGCTCATGGCCGATCGTGAGCAACGAGGCATTGTTCTCAACAAGACCGAGCTACGCCTTGCGTCGCTGCGTGAGGATGAGCTTGACGAGGTGCCCCTACTGTTCGCTGACTCCGAGGTTGAGCTCCGTGCGAACAGGCTAGCGAATGCGTTCTGGCGATGGTGGATACTACGTTCCCTCGTCGACTACCGGAAGAGCAGGAAAGAAAACCCCACCGTCGACATGTTCAGGTTTCAAATAATGTGGGGCTCAGGCCCCAACGAGTTTTGGGAACACTATTATCAACGGCCAAGCTCTTTTAGCACCCGGCATTCCGAGGCACGAAATTTCGAACGATTCGCCGAGAGAACTGTACGAGGGCTCGAGGCAGAACTGTGGGGTGCGATAGGGGTAATGAAAGACTGGTTCGATGCGGTCCGTGACACGGTAGAGAGTGTGCTGACGAGTTGGATGGGGGAACGGGAGCCCATTCCGCAGTCAGCCAAGTTTCAGACTTTTGGGCCTGAAACCGACGACCTCTCCCTTGATACGCTGCAGTTCGGATACAGAATAGGACTCATCGACGCACGATCTATCGTGAGACTTATGGCCGATCGTAAACAACGGCACCTCCCTCTCACCGAAACCGAACTACGTCTCGCATCACTGCCTGACAACAAACTCTACGAAATACCTCTCATATTCAACGACCCGGACACTGAGCTCTGCACCAACAGTGCCGCACGTGCCTTCTGGCGGTGGTACATACTACGCTTGCTTTTCAACAAGTTCAAACCGGGACTCTTCAACCCCCGCATAGACCTCGCAGAGCTTGGAATATCGTGGGACTATGACCGCAAGGGGGAGGAGGTAGAAGGAGGATCACCCATCGGTGGTCTCTGGGAACACTTCCACCCCCGAGGACGCGACACCCTGTTTTTTGGAAAACGAGCTCGAGCGCAATTCTTCGAGAAATTTGAACAATGGCTCAACGATAACCAACCCACAACCTGACCACACAAAAAATCAACACCAACCCCTCGCCCACACACATCGCGCGCCACAACCGATACCCTAGCTCACACCCGGACACACGAGGTCGGCGGACGGCGGCCGTCACTGAGACCAAACAGGTGCTCCTCACGCCCGGACGCGCGAGGTCGGCGGCGCCCCGCCCCGCAAAGACGGCAAGAGGTTGCTATCGAATCAGATAACTCGCCAAAAATCACCTGGGCAGGTGAGGTTTGTGCCCTTACGAAGATCGTCAAGACAATGGTGTTCGCAGATTGAGTGTCAAGGTGAGAGGCTAGGTCGTCAGCAAGAATTCTGGTAATACTTATGCTGGTAGTTAGGAATGGATTGCCAAACATGGAGACCTGGTGTATTTGTTCTGCAGAGAAAAATCGGATAGGAGAGAATATGTTGGATGAGCTGGATGTGATGTACGGTTGGTTCGAACGAGCCCGCAATACGCTAGCGGATAATATCCTGGCGGGTAGCATCGTGCCGATTAGGTGCCTGGCTCAGTTTCAGGCTCTCGGATCTGTAGCTGATTATCTTTCTGTACATACGCTGCAGTTTGGGTACAGGTTAGGGTTGGTTGATGCGCGAGCTGTTGTGGAACTTATGACCGATCGTGAACAACGAGGCATTGTTCTCAACAAAACCGAGCTACGCCTCGCGTCACTGCACGAGAACGAGCTCGATGAGGTATTCCTGCTGTTCACCGATTCGGAGCCTGAACTCCGCGCAAACAGAGTAGCAAATGCGTTCTGGAGATGGTGGATACTACGCTCCCTCATCGACTACCGGAAGGGCAGAAAAGAAAACCCCACCATCGACATGAGATGGTTTCAACTCATGTGGGGCGCAGACCTCGACAAGTTCTGGCAACGCTACTCTCAACCAGCAAGCTCTTACAGCACCCGGACTTCCGAAATACGAGCCCCCAGACGATTCGCCAAGAAAGTCGTACGAGAACTCAAGGAAGAGCTGTGGAGTGCGATAGCAGCGACGAAAGACTGGTTCGACGGACTCCGCGACACAATAGCGCATGCGCTGGCGGGTTGTCCAATGGATGCGGTGCCGATTCCACAATCAGCCAAGCTTCAGACTTTCGGGCCTGAAACTGACGGTCTTTCCTTCCACACACTGCAGTTCGGATACAGGATAGGACTGATCGATGCCCGGTTTATTGTGAAACTCATGGCCGATCGTAAACAACGGAACCTTCCCCTCACTGAATCCGAACTGTGTCTCGCATCACTGCCTGACAACGAGCTCTACGAGATATCTCTTATATTCAACGATCCGGACACCGAGCTCCGCGCCAACAGTGCCGCACGTGCCTTCTGGCGGTGGTACATACTACACCTGCTGTTCAACGAGTTTAAACCCGAACTCTTCGACTTTCGCGCAGACCTCGCAGAGCTTGAAATAGCGTGGGACTATGGCCAATACATAGATGATGAAATAGAAGGAGGATCACCCATCGGTGGCCTCTTGGAACACTTCCAACCCTCAGGACGCGACACCCTGTTTTTCAGAAAACGAGCCCGCGTACAATTCTTCGAAAAATTTGAACAATGGCTCAACGACAACCAACTCACAAACTAAACACCAATCCCGCCCAACACATTACGCGCCACAACCGACACCCAGACCCACATCTGGACACCCGAGGCCGGTGGCTGGGCGCCGCTACCCGCGATGGCCGGGAGGCAGGAGTCCCTAGACGCCCGAGGCCGGTGGCCGGGCGTGTGAGACTGACGCCGTTCGGGCGGATGCCCACATCCGGACGCCCGAGGCCGGTGGCATCCCCTCTGGCCTGGATCGTGTCGGTTTTGTGTCCCGTGCCGGGTCGTGGCGTGGTGGGGGTGTTGGTGGTTTTGTTGGTGGGTGGGTGGGGTGGTCGTGGTGAGTTGGTGTTCGTTGACGCTGATCGTGATGTTGCGCAGTGGGCGGGGGGCGTGGATGATGTGGTGGATGCTCACGTCCGTGGTCGCGTAGGGGTGTTGGCTGATCGCGAGAGCGGCGAGCACGACTGTGGGGTGCGTGTGGATCGTGTCTTCTTCGTGGTGGGGCATGGGTCTTGTACGCGGATCGGTCTTTGCTATCTGGAATGATGCCTTGACCTGGAATAGGTCGTGATATGCGGCCATGATCTTACTGGTGGTGATAGTGGAGGTGTTGAGGTTGGTGGCGTAGTCTTTGAGCCTGATGTGTTCGCGGGCTTTCTTGACCTGGGCCTAGTTCAGCCCGGGTTTGGTGCCGGGGGTGACGAACTGGTCCTTCTTTGCTGGTCTTGTGTCGGTGGTGATTTGCTCGGTGTGTTGGATCTGCTTGTTCGACGTGATGTTGTCGCGGATCTTGTGTTTGTGGGAGTGGTGCCGTACCGCTTGCTGTTCCCGGGTGTTTGTGTCGGTGTCCATGATCCGGGTGGTCTCGAGGGTGTCTCTGTCGAGGGGGATGTTCCCGATGGTCGGGTAGTGTTCGGCGAGGTTGTATGGGGCGGACCAGGTGCGGGAACTGAGGGTGGAACCGGACCCGGTATCTTCGAGTTTGTTCAGATTCACCGTGGGCAGTATGCCCGTGTCCGCAACGAATCACCATCTTGGTCGCGGTGTGAGGCTCCTGGAACGCATCGGGCACGGGCAGCAGGGTGAGTGTCTTGGCCTTGTTCTCCTCGAGCTTGTGCGCCTCCAATGGGAGCCCGCCCTGATCGGCGAGCAGGCCCACGAGGATTTGTGGATCCACGCGGCGCTTCTTGCTCATCCCCTCCCTTGCGGAGCTGGTCTTCACGTTCGGTCTGGAGATACAGTGTGGTCACCTCGTACAGCACGACCGTGAGCGTCCCATCCCATCCCGGGTCGCGTGCGTGTACGCGGCGGCGGCGAAATGGTTGAGGCAGTCTACGCGGACAGGCCGGTGTCGCGTGCGCGTGCGCGGCGGCGGTGATCTTCGAGCGCTAGTCCTGTTCCACAGAGCGGGCGAGGGTGCGCCATACCGTGCTCAGTGACGGCGCGGCGGGAACACCGAGCTTGTCCCACACTCGCAGCGTGTCCGCCTTGCTGGTCGGTTCCATGACCCGGGCGAGCACGAGCTTGCGGAATGTGTTGTTGCCGACCCGATCGAGCCCGAGACGCGTGTACGCGTCCTTGAGCACCTCCCACAACACCCGCGACCGCGGCCGGGTCACCGTCGGCGCGGCCGTGACCGGTGCAGCCACGCCGAGCCCGTCAAGATCGAACCGGACCCGCCCGGACAGCTCCCCGATCCGCTCCCGCGCGATCACGAGCAACACCACGAGCAGCTGATCCTCGTGCGCGGAGCCCAGGTGGAGGATCACGTAGACCTGCAACGGCGACTTGTAGCTGATCCTCGTGCGCGGAGCCCAGGTGCTCCACGATCGTGCGCACACCGCGCGTCTTCGACACGATCTGCACCACCGCCGCGCCCGACGACGTCAGCACCTTCCGCACGCATAAGCCCACCAAGGCAGCCCAGAGACCCACCACTAGCGCCCCACCCAGGCACCAGCACCCCCGAAAATCAAGACCCAACAGCCCCCAACACCCAGAACCAACCAAACATGACACGATCCAGGCCCGAGGAACAGCGAAGACTGGCGTCATGATCTGCGTGACCTGCGGTACCGGCGTCTTGGTCGGCATCCAACGGATGCCGACAGCAGCGGTCAACCATTTCCGCCACACTCCCAATGCGAAATCACGTGGCCAAACTTACGTGCCGTTACCGGCGAAACCATGAACATCTTCGCCGTGACTGTAACCGTGCGTGCGGGTTCCCCTCGGCGTGACTTGTGCGTGCCGGAGATTGCCGGGGAGTTACTGGGGGGAGTACAGCACGAGTGGTTGCGAGGAACGCCGACACGCTCTGGTGACACCGTCGCCCTGCGATCGGTAACTTGGTGATGGGTTGACACCGCATCTACAGCCTTGCTAGTGTTCGCACTGGTGGGGTTCTCATTCTCATACATGAATTGGGGTTGCAATGAGGCAATCGCGCAAATTGTTAGCCGTCCTGAGTACGTTCGCTGCGGTTGCAGCGTTCTCGGCCTGTTCGAGCCAGAGTGGGGGTGACAGTGTTCTCACCGTGTGGACTTTCAAACAGTCTGAAATCAAGGCGCTTGAGGCGGCGGGAGCTGACTGGGGTAAGCAGAATAATATGACGGTGAAGGTGAGTGTATACACTCCCGATGATGCCTATCGGACCAAGATCCAGGCGGCGGCGAAGTCAAAGACGTTGCCGGACATCATCTCAATTCACAGCCAGGGCGGTGACTGGAAGCTCGCGCAAGCAGGTATCGTGCAAGACATCACCGACGATTTTACGTCATCATGGCAGGATCAACTTCTCCCGGGCGTCATCACGGGTGCCACTCTCACTGAGGAGACCATCAAAAACTCAGGTAGTGACCCCACAACGACTCTCAATAATCTCAAGGCGGGTCACTTCTACGGGGTACCTTACATGGCGGGAACCCCCGGTGTCATTTACGCCAACAAGACACTTCTCACCGCCGCAGGTGTAGATCCGTCCACCACTCCCGCCTCATGGCAGGATTGGGTTGCAGCGATTCAGAAAACCCAGGCTCACGATAGTTCGACGGGTGGACTCGCCACCGGATTGCAGGTGCCTGAAACTGGCTATTACTGGTTGTATCGACCGATGGCGTACGCGTACCTCGGTGCTGATGCTTTCTATGGGAGGCAGGGTCGTTCTCAAAACCCGTCGTGGGCCTCCGAAGCGAGCATCAAGACGCTCGAATTATATAACCAACTAACCCCGCTGTGGGTACCGGGTGTGCTCGGTCTCGGGATCGATCAGGCCGACCAGGCTTTCGCGTCGGGCAAAGTCGCCTGGGTTGTCGGTGGCACCTTCACCCTGTCGTCGCTGAGCACTTTCGGACTCAGCCCAGACCACGTTACAATATTCCCAGTACCGGCGGCTTCCGGAGGTGTCAGCAGTCGGATAAGTTATCAAGCAAGTCCACTGATTTCTGGGGCAGTCTCGTCCACCTCTAAGCACCGCGCACAAGCGATAAGCTTTCTAAAATACTTGACCAGCGTCAAGGGAGCGACCGCTTTTGCCGAGAATACGCTTGATCTGCCCGCCGCGACGATTCCAGTCGATTCCTTGAGTTCCCCGCTGCTTAAACAGCTTGTAGCGTTGGTGACCTCCCCGGCAGCAGGGCAGACTGCCTTTGCCGCCAACGACTTTTCTGCTGACCCTGGTGGAACTGTTGCGCACGACACGGCGGTTCAACTGGCGAAGTTTCCGGCAAGGTCGGCATCTGTCCCTGACATCGCAAACACTATTTCGCAGCTGTACACATCAGCTTGGAAGGCTGTAAATTAGATGTTCGCGCCGTATAGGCGCTGGGCTACGCTCCGGCACCTCCGGCGAGGTCAGTGGGTAGGTCTACTTTTTGTTGCTCCCGCGGTGATTCTGTTTGCCATCTTTGGTGTGTACGTGGTGGTGTACGGGTTCTTGCTCAGTTTTGCCCGATGGAATGGTTTCTCACCCGACTGGACCTGGGTCGGTGTGGAAAACTACATCGCGCTGCTGGGAGGAAACCCCGCCGTATCTCCCAAGGTTGCTCAGGCCACGGTCAATACCCTGGTGGGAATGCTGGTTCTCCCGATTGTTGTGCTCGTGCTTGGACTCGCGCTGGCACTGCTTGTCAACTCGGTTCGGCGGTTGCGTGGACTGATAAGAACGGTGTACTTCATCCCATTTGTGACGACGGGAATTGCCGTCTATTATGCGTGGCGGTTTATGTACCAGCCGGATGGGGCAGTGAATGCTGTGCTCCGTGCGCTTGGGCTGCATTCTTTTGCTCCGGTGGATGGATTTCTCGGCAACACGACGACTGCCCTCGCTGCGGTTATTGCGGTGCAGGTTTGGTCAAATGTGCCGATTGCTATGCTGCTTTTTCTGACCGGATTGCAAACTATTCCCGACGGTGTTATCGAGGCCGCACGAGTGGACGGAGCCTCAACTGTGCGCACGATCTGGACAATCATTGTCCCACTATTGAATCCAGTCACTGCGCTCGTTATGGTCATAATGCTTCGCGAGGCTCTCCAGAACTATCAACTATATCTACTTATGACCAATGGTGGCCCGGTCGATGCCTCGAACACCCTCGGCTTGCAGTCGTATTCTTTTGCCTTTGGCAGTGTTACCGACCTGGGTTTTTCGAGCGCACTCGGTTGGTTGCTCGCTGCCGTGGCGATCATCCTGGCCATCGTTAATCTTCGAGTACTAAGGAGCCGCCAATGACGACAACGCAGCTTCCGCGCTCTATTCGGTCAGGGAAGTCGAACACCGCCGAGAGAAATGCCGTAAAACGGGCCAGCCTCCGAGTCATCATTATTGTTTTACTTCTGGTTTATGCGGTAGTTTCCGTTTTTCCGTTCTTCATCATGCTCGGCGGAGCTTTGAAGACCAATCAGCAGGTTTTGACCAATCCTTTTCCGTTCTCTTCGCCACCAACCATGCAGACACTCATCGACACATTCGAGGCGCTCAACGTGCCGCTGCTTCTATTCAACAGTGCCGTGATTGCCGTTGGGTCATGCCTGGTGATCTTGATTGTGTTCCCTCTGGCCGGATACGCGTTTGCCCTCCTGCAATTTCCGCTAAAGCGCACTCTCTTCGCCATTCTTGTGGGTGCCCTCTTCGTCCCGGGCGTCACGGTTCTATTGCCGCTTGTGATCCTCGATCAGGCACTCGGACTGAACGGAACGCCGCTGGCCGTGATCTTTCCGGTGGCCTGTGGCGCTGGGCCCATTGCCATTGTGTTGATGCGTTCGTACTACGCCTCCATCCCCCATGAGGTACATGAGGCAGCGGTGCTGGACGGCTGCTCCGAAATTGGCATATTCTGGCGTGTCTACTTCCCACTGTCTCGTGCAGCACTTGTCACGATCACCATCCTCAACTTCGTCGCAGCCTGGAATGAGTACGTACTCCCAACGCTGACGAACGACGACCCGACAAAATTTCCACTTCCGGTAGGACTACAGAGCCTGCTTTCATCAAACGTCGTGCAATGGAATCAGGTCATGGCAGCTGCGCTAATTATTGTGATTCCCATCACTGTTCTTTTCATCGGGCTACAACGGTTTTTCATCAACGGACTTCAAGGATCAGTGAAAGGATAATTTGCCAACAAATTGGTCGTCGTGTCGTTTTTGCGAAAGGAAACCGGCTCTTCGGCATCCAGGAATACGTGGGATATTCAGATGCAACAACGGAGTTGTTTCGCCAAAGTTTTCGGATGTGTGCCGAGCTATGCGTTCGTGACCGGTATGCTCAACCTGAGCGATGAAGTCGGGTCTGGGAGGCTCGCACTGTGAGACCTTCGGTTCGAGGCATCCGTACGTCTCGAACTATCCACCTATCCACCCGTCAATTGACTACAGCTCGACGGATCGATGCATAGCAGGTGAGTCGGCGGCTTCCCAGCTCGTGGTGGCGGGGATACAGACCGGTTGTGTTCGCTCGCCTCGTGGCTGCGGGTGCTCGGTGGCTGTCTCGGTAGTCGACCGTCGGCTCCACGGTTCGGATCTGACCTACCGAATCTCCCTGTTCGGGTGTCATTGATTGGTGCGGGTGCCTATCCCACCGGGCGCAACCGAATCTTTCTGTTCGGGTGTCATCGATCGGCGCGTGCCGGTTCCACCGGGCGCGCGCCGACCAGTGACGCATCGGGGTGAGGCATCCGACGCAGCTCAGGAGGCATCCTCGCACCGTGCATGCGTATACACGTGTAGGAAATTTTGTAGGCAATTGTGGAACTAAGGCTTCCCTAAATCGGATACATGCGTATACGCTCACCTCATGTCAATCACAAAGAACCGAGCTTTTGCTCTCACCGCCGCCATCGCTGTCGGCGGGCTCATCCTGACCGGTTGCGGCGCAGGAGGCCGAACCGCAAGCAAGAACGCAACCGCCGTTAGCTGCGACTACACCGCACCAGACAGCGCGACGACAGTCAACGTTCTTGCGTACAACTCCTCTGCCGTCGACCCGTTCACCAACACGATGGTCTCCAGTTGCACCAGGGGCAAGGTCGCGGTCAAGCACGACCCGATCGACTTTGGTGGCCAGGTCACGAAGACCACTGCCACGCTGTCCGGCAGTACCGGTAGCTACGACATTATCGAGACCTACAGCTTCGTTATCCCCGGGCTCGCCCGTGATAAAAAGCTCCGCCCCCTCAATGACCTCTTCGAGAAATACGCAGACAAGTACGGCCTGAACGACATCAACAAGTCGATGCGCGCGGGAATGTCCTACGAGGAAAACCTCTACGCCCTGCCGATGCAGGCACAAATGTTCGTGATGGCGTATCGCGCCGACGTCTTCGATAACCTCGGCATCAAGGTGCCCACAACCTTCGACGAGATGATCGCAGCCGCAGAGGCCATTAAAGCGGCGGGCGTGATGGATTACCCGATCGCACTTCCCTGGCTCGCGACATCCGATATCGGAACGAGCTTCCAGGCGGCCATGAACTCGCTCGATGCCGACTTTGTTTCAGAGGATGGCACCGTGACACTCGATACGCCCGAGGCCAAACAGGCGCTGCAGTCGATGCTTTCCCTGAAACCGTACATGGATCCTCAGGTGACCACTTTCGATCAGCCAAAGGTTCAACAGCAGATGTTTAACGGAACCGCCGCAATGTCAATCATGTTCTCCGGACGGATGAATGACCTCACCCTCACATCGAACAGCAAGCTGTCTGATTCGTTCAAATTCGCCGCTCCACCGAAGGTCAACGCTGCTGCGAAATACTCCTATGACCGACTTTCCATCGACGGCTGGTCGATCCCGTTCAACACGAAGCTCGACCCGGATATGCTCTTCGTGATGATGGCATCCGCGGTGAGCGAAGACGCCTCCAAAGCCTCGATCCCCGCTGCATATCCGGCCCGCAACGGTATGGTCACGGCGGATAACTCACCATACGGTAAGGCCGCAACCGACTCCATTGCGAGCGCAATGCCACCCATCGCGTCACCTCTGCTCGCCTCCGTCACGACGGAAATCCGCCCGATCCTCGTACAGATTTTGGCCGGAAATCTCACCATTAACGACGGCACAGCGCACATGCAGGCCGCCGCACAGAAGATCGTCGGCTGAGGCGGCGTACCCCACTACAACCAATGAATCGACGACTGCGGGCAGAGGGCAGCTTCTGGCCGCGGTCGTCGAAGGAGGACCCGCCAATGAAGGCACGTGAGTTTTGGCTGCTTTTTGCACCGAGCCTGCTGGTGATGGGAGGACTTCTGGTTATCCCTCTCGTTCGCACTGTCCAGTGGAGTTTCGAGAGTGTTCACTATGGTTCCCCGGGGAGTTTTGTTGGTCTGGAGAACTTTGCCGCAGCTCTTACCGATCCACGTTTCGGTAGAGCGGTGTTTTTCACCCTCGCTGTTATGGCAGCTACCGTCGTTATTCTGCTGGTTCTGGGTTACCTGATCGCGACGGCCATTAACCGGATCACCAGATCACGCCCGATAGTGCTCGGCATCATGCTGGTCTCCTACGTGCTGCCCAATCTGGTCGGTGCCGTGGCATTCTCCTGGCTTTTCGACGATAACTTCGGCGGTGTCGTCAACCGCATGATCGAATTTTTCGGCGGAAGCCAGGTGCTGTGGTTCACCGACCAGGTGCCGAACGGTATCCTGGTCATCGTCAATACCGTGTGGCATATGTTGCCATTCGCGATGTTGATCATTCTCGCCGGCCTGCAGGGAGTTCCCACAGAACTTCGGGAAGCGGGCATCATCGACGGTGCAGGTGCCGTTCAATCCCATCTCCACATCATCATTCCCACCATCCGGGGTGTTCTCGGTTTTGTCACGCTGATTTCGATCATGGACGTGCTGCGAATGTTTGACAATCTGATCGCCCTCTCACCCCAGGCCGCATCGATCGGCAATGAGTCGATCATGTTGTACGTCTACTCCGTTGCTTTCGCGGATGGCGCGCAGCGACTCGGGCTCGGCAGCGCCATCAATGTTCTCACCATCGTCCTCATTCTGACGTTGCTCATTCCCTTCATCAGAGGGATTTTTAAGGAAGCGAAGGCCGCCAGATGACGTATAACGACGATCTCACGACGCGGGCCATCGCGATTCGTGACATGCCCACGACCACGAGGAAACCACGCCTGCGCAAACGCCCACCCGCCTGGGTGAGCGCACTCCTTGCGCTGCTCTGCCTTCTGATGCTCAGCCCGTTCATCTGGATGATGCTCTCGGTCACAAAGCCCACCGATGTGGCATTCTCCAATCCGCCGGTGCTCTGGGGATATCAGCCGACCTTCACTGCGTTCGTTGACCTGTGGCAAACCACCTATTTTGCCGACTATCTGGTGAATACACTCGTTGTGGCCGTAGTTTCTACCCTGATCGCGCTCGTGATCGGAATCCCGGCGGCGTACGCGCTCTCTCGTTTTCCCAGCTACGTCTCCGCACTTCTTCTTGTGCTGGCGCTGGTCTTTCGCGCCCTTCCCCGGTTCGCGGTCGCGCTCCCGATGTACGACATCAGCCGTGCCCTCGGCATCTACGACACGACTTTCGCGCTGGCAATCGCACTCGTGGCCATCAACCAACCATTCACGATCTGGTTGTTGCGCAACTTCTTTGCCGAGATCCCGCGGGAACTTGACGAAGCCGCGATGATTGACGGCTGCACGAGAATTGGGATGCTCAGGCGTGTGATGATCCCGCTGATGGGTCCAGGCATCCTGACCGCAGGAATCTTCGTGTTCCTGTTCGCGTTCCAGGAATATCTGACGGCGCTGGTACTAACAGACACCTCATCGAAGACGGTTCCCGTGTTCATCGCGACCCAACTGGGACAGACCTTGCCGATGCTTCAACAGGCTGGCGCGGCATCGATGCTGCTCACAATTCCGGTTGTTGCTATTGCCTTCATCGCGCAGAAGTACCTCGTTGCCGGGCTGAGTGACGGCGCGGTCAAGGGCTGACATGTTGCCACATGACAGTGAGCCGCTAGTGCTGCTCGCGGGGATGAACTGCACCTCCGATCTCTGGTCCGGTTGCGGATTCGGCCACGCACTGACCCCCGAACTCGCGGAGGACTCCATTGATGCTCAGGTCGATCGGTTGTTGGATGAGCTGCCACCACGATTCATCCTCTGCGGACTGTCTCTGGGGGGCATCGTGGGGATGGCGATGATCACCAGGGCACCGGAACGAATCGTTGGGCTGTGTCTGGTGTCCACCAGTGCAAAGGCACCGACGGCTGCTCAGGGCGAGTCGTGGCGCAGGTGGATTGAACGTATTGACGGCGGAGCATCTTCGCGAGAGCTCCAAGCGGAGATCATCGATGTTCTGCTCTCGCCACAGCTGGTGCAACACAGACCGGATGTTGTTGAGCGTGTGCTGGCGATGGGAGAGATAACCGGAGCAGCAGCGCTGCGGTCACAATTGCTGATGCAGACCACCCGCACCGACCTCCGGCCGGGCATCAGGTCGGTTCGAGTGCCGACACTCATCGTCTCTGGCACAGCAGATGTGATGTGCACACCACAGTTCCACACCGAGATCGCTGAGCAGATCGGGTGCGCCGATCTGCTCAGCCTCGACGGTGGGCACCTGTTGCCGATCGAGAAACCCGAGGCCTTTGGCTCAGTGTTTCGTGCCTGGCGAACCCGTTGGTGACGAGTCGTTAACCGCACGGGAGGGCGAAGATTCTGGTCGCGATGGGGGTGAGCCCGTGCTGTCAAGGGCGCGGGATGATTCCACGACGCAGGTGCTCCATCAGCACGTGCGTAAGGTTATAGACGACCAGTTGCGCGCCGTCGGCGAATGCGCCCGAGGCGGCGGCGGCCGTATTGACGATGTCCATTCGGAGCCGTCCAGCTTCCACCAGCTGTGCATTGACCTGGGCCGCAGCAACCTGAACCGGGAGGTCGTGTGCTGAGGAACTCGCCGCGAGGTCGGCTGGACCAATCATGATCCCGTCGATCCCCGGTGTCCGGATAATGTCGGCGGCAGCGGCCACTCCGTGCGGCGATTCAATCATGCCGATCAGTAGTGTGTTGGCCAGAAACCACTCCCGGTGGTGAGAGGGGTCGATCTCGCCGAAGCGGCCGACTCTGGAGTAGGTGGCGAACCCACGCTGACCCAGTGGGGGATAGTGGGTTGCTGCTACGAGGGCTGCAGCATCGGCCGCGGAGTCGAGATGGGGCGCAACGATTCCCTGAGCGCCCTGATCGAGTGCCCGCAGGACCATACCGTGATCGCCCTCGCCGATCCGAACAATCACCGGAGTACTGTGGAGTTGCGCTACTGCGATGTGTTGCCGCAGGGCGATGAGATCCGCCGGGCCGTGTTCGCAGTCAACGAGCACAAAATCGTAACCGGCGATGGCGACCATCTCGACGAGTTCCTCGCCCGGCATCCTCAGGAGCGCCCCGATCAGCCGATCACCGGATTCGGCACGGGCACGCAGTGAGGTTGATGCGCGCCGGGTCACGCGATCATCCCGCCAGACAGATCAATGTCCGCGCCACAGAGTCCCGACATTCCGAGCATGGCGATGACGGCGGAGCCAACCTCCGTCTCTGTGACCATCCGGCCGAGCGCAGCCCTGGAGACGAACGCCAGTTCCGCGTCGGCGACGCTTCCGCCCGAGCGTTCAGCTTCCAGTCGGAAGTTTCGTTCCATTCGTGGTCCCGACACGGGACCCGGCGAGAGGGTGTTGACGCAGACTCCTGCCCGGCCGACCTCGAAGGCGAGGGTCGATGTGAGCCCGATCACGGCCATCTTCGAGGCACAATACGGAGTGCGATGGGCGAGCGGGCGCTTGCCCGACACCGACGCGATATTGATAATGTCTCCCGCCGCCCTCTCGATCATTCCGGGGAGAAATTCTCGACACATCAGGAACGTGCCGCGCACGTTAACGTCGAAGACCTGGTCCCATTCCTCGAGTGAGATATCGGTCAGTGCCGCTACCGGTCCGGGCACGCCGGCACTGTTCACGAGAATCGACACCTCCGTGTCGTTGAGCGCAGCCGCCAGCGCGGCGACGGATTCCTGATTGGTCACATCGCAGATTTCCCACCTGGCACGATCACCGAGGCTCGCTGTGGCTGCGGACAGTTTTTTGCTCTCGCGTCCGACCAGCACAACCTCGGCACCGGCTTCGTGCAGTGCGTGACCGATTGCCATTCCAAGACCACTACCCCCACCCGTCACGATGGCCGTGCGCGACGTGAGGTTCGTCACGTGGCACCTGCTTCCCTCGCACGAACGGTATCGATCCAGTTGAAGGATCGCCCGGTGTGCAACCAGGCACGGACATCCCCCGATCTGGCATGGCCCTCGAAGAGCTCGACCCTGGCCGCGCGGCCACAGATCTCTCCGAGAAGCGCGGATGAGTCCGGGTTGACGATTTCCTGGTAGGTCACGGTCCTCAGGTATTTGCCGACCCAGAGGCCACCGGTGTACCTGGCGGCACCGAGGGTGGGCAGGACATGGTTGGTGCCGATGACCTTGTCGCCGTAGGAGACACAGGTGTTTTCTCCCAGGAAGAGCGCGCCGTAGTCGTGCATCGAGGTCAGAGCCTCTCTCGGCCGTGCGGTGAAAACCTGCACGTGCTCGAAGGCGAATTCATCGGCGAGGGAGTATGCCTCGTCAAGGTCGGCCACAACGATCACCTGTCCCCAATCACGCCAGGCGGGTTCGGCATAGTCTTTCGTCGACATCCCCGGCAGCAGCCGTTCGATATACCGGAGCACCTCTTCTCCGAGCGAGCGGGATGTCGTGATAAGAACCGCGGGAGACTCCGGTCCGTGTTCTGCCTGGGACAGCAGGTCAACGGCGGTGAGAAACGGATCAGCCTCGTTGTCCGCAATGATGAGAATCTCGGTTGGTCCGGCAAAAAGATCGATGCCCACCTCGCCGAATAATTGCCTCTTCGCCTCGGCGACGTAGGCGTTGCCGGGGCCGGCGATCATGTTCACTCGCTCGATTGTCTCGGTTCCGACGGCCATTGCGGTGATGGCTTGGATGCCCCCGAGGATGTAGATCTCGTCTGCTCCTGCGAGTTTCATGGCCGCCACGGTCGCCGCGGGGATTTTGCCGCGGATCGGAGGAGTACAGGCGACGACCCGTTCGACGCCAGCGACCTTGGCCGTAATGATCGTCATGTGCGCCGAAGCGGTCAACGGGTATTTACCGCCCGGAATATACGCTCCTGCCGCACGAACGGGCACGTGCTTCTGTCCCAGCAGAACGCCGGGCAGCGTTTCGACCTCGGTGTCGAGGAGTGAGTCGCGCTGGGCTTGAGCAAACGATCGAACCTGTTGCTGAACGAACACGATGTCGTCGATGACCCGGGGGTCTAGTGTGGCCATGATCTCGGCGATCGCGGTGTCATCGAGCCGGAACGAACCGGACTCGGTCGACCAGTTGTCAAACTTCTGAGCGTAGCGGGCAACAGCCTCGTCGCCGTTGTCTCGGATGTCGGCGATGACGGTGCGAACACTCTCGGCGACGTCGCTCTGTGTTGTGTCGGTGAACGATTTCGTGGGCGCGTTCTTCAGGTACAAAGGCACGGGCACTTCCTTTCATGCATGCGTATGTCAGAAGTATGACTTCGTATGCACGCCAGGTCAAGGGTCAGCTAGACTTTTGTCAGGTTCCACGGAGAGGGCATGCATGGCGGTCACCAGTCGCGACGTGGCGCGCCTTGCGGGTGTTTCTCAGCCGACCGTTTCCCGGGCGTTGCGCGATGATCCCCGGGTGTCGGAGGATACAAAGCGCCGAGTGCGCGAGTCCGCTGCACTCATCGGCTATGTGCCGAGTGAGGCGGGGCGTGCGCTCTCGTCGGGTCACACCCGTCGTATCGGCCTGCTTGTCACCGACCTCGACAATCAGTTCTACGCCCACATCATCGCGCCGGTGCATCAGGAACTTGAGTGCCTCGGCTACCAGTTGATGCTGCACACGGAATCAGTCGACAATGAGACCGTCGCAGAGCGCCTGATTTCCAATGGTCTCGACGGCGTGATACTCGCGACGACAACGGTTGATTCTGTTGCACCATTACGTCTGCGTGACCGTGGGCTCCCGTTCGTCTACTTCAACCGAACCGCATCGTTTGTTCCCGCTGACGCCACAACCGCAGCCCCGACCGCGGGTTTTGTGGCCGCCGCCACCGCCGTTCGTGATCTTGGGCACACCCGCATCGGTGCCGTGCTGGGCCCGAGCAACACAAGCACCGCCCAGGCTCGCGAAATTGCGCTGAGGGCCGCGCTCGCCGACTGCGGCCTGCGACTCGAGCAGGATTACGTGCGAAGAGGGCCGTTCAACACGGCATCCGGTGATGATGCGACCACCTCACTCTTGAACCTGCAGCGACCTCCCACCGTGATTTTCTGTGGAAATGACGTCGTCGCGTACGGTGCGTTGAATGCGGCGCGGCGCACCGGTGTGATCGTTCCCGGCGATCTCTCCGTGATCGGGTTCGACAATCTGCCTGCGGCCGACTGGCCGATCATCCAGCTCAGCACCATCGCGTACGATCTTGTCGGCATGGCCAGAGCGGCGGCCGGTTTGATTGTCGGCCGGATTGAGAATCCCGGCTCAGAGGTGTCCCACATCGAATTCGAGACCGCTTTTATCCAGCGCGGCACCCTCGCCGCTCCGATGTCTGGGTGATTACTGGGCTCCATTCACCCTTGCTGCGGTAGCGCTCGAACAAATTTACCTCTTGCATTTCGCTTGTGCATACGCATACACTATGAAGACACAACAGAGTGCCGAATGCAGACGATCTGCATCCGATCACCCAACGAAGGAGTGTGGAACGTGCCTCTTGACCCGATTGCCTACCGGCCGTACACAGACCCTGACGATTTCATCCGGGAGGTCACCGACCTCATCTGGGTCGACAGGTCTATTTCGTACATTCGCGAGAACTACGAACCGGACTCGGTCGTGCACGGAGCATACGGCACATCAACCACACGAGACGAGGTCATCGAGGGAACCCTGATGCGGATCTCAGCCACCCCCGATCGCACGGGACAGGCAGAGGATGTCATCTGGGAGGCGCGCGACGATGACGCGTTTTTGAGCTCACACCTTGTGCTCTCCGGCCACCTGCTCACCTCGTCACACAGCCGTACCATTGCAAACTGCCTGTACCGCCGCGGACGTATGGTCGAAGAGTGGGTCGTCCGCGATTCGCTTGCCGACGCCATTGGGCAGGGTGAGGATCTCGACGAGTTGGCCAGAGCCAAGGCGTTTCGTGGATACACCGGCTCCTGGACAGAGCCAGCTCCGACCGATCCGATCACGCGGGGAGACTCCGGGCCGCGTGCCGATGAATACCGTTCAGAAGTGGAATCCGTCTTAGAGCTTATCCAGAGTGTCTGGAACGAGCGCGACCTTCAACGCGTGGAGAAATTCTTCCACCGCGATCTGGTTCTGCTGACCGTGGGAAACCGTGTCATCATTCGTCCGGAAGGCTACCGGCGGGCTCTCCTGCGTTTCCTGGAGTCATTCCCCGCGGGCCACTTCGAGGTGAGGGACATCCAGACAAACTATGACGTGCGCTACGCCGGTCTCCGCGTCGCCATCACCTGGAAGTTCGTGGGTGACTACTCCGGTATCGCGAACTACGGACCCCTTACCGGAAAACCGGTTGACGTTCTCGGAATATCCCAGTTCACCTTCCACAAGAATGCCCTCGTCAAAGAGGTGCGACTGTGGGATGACATTGCTCTGCGCTCTCAGATCGCGAGCGCGCGCGGCGACGTGTCTGTCGGCCCGAGCAACATCTACTGACCGTGCCCGCCGCAAACCAAACCCACTCCATCACCACACAGAAAGAAGTCAACGCAATGACAGACATAATCGTGGATCCGTCCGAACTGAAACGTCGGACGATCCGCAAAACGGACTGGGTGGCCTGTAACGCCGCGTTCATCGACTGCCGCACACCGGGTTCAGACAAGAAGGAGA
>Ga0081606_1000398_pt1 | contig 18780 bp, 18 predicted proteins | sample EareggfetidaYelm_FD_71127 | JGI IMG/M metagenome (GOLD analysis project Ga0081606, IMG submission 71127) | Earthworm egg capsule microbial community from the University of Washington, USA - E. fetida Yelm (SPADES assembly) (version 2) | ecosystem: Host-associated > Annelida > Reproductive system... | reverse complement strand
AAGCCTTCTTATTTTTCCGTACGACAAATCTTTTTGGGACAATTATAAGTCCCCGGCGCTTACGTCCGCGCAACGCGAACTTTTAACAGAGTTAGAGCATAAACAGCCATTTATAGACTAACTTCGGAAATGCTTGTTATCTATATGGACTGCGTGAGCAAGTTGCCAAATTTTACCAATATATAAGCAAGGATAAAAAGTTACATTCGTGACTTGAATCTAAGATTTAATTGTTTTTCGATAAATCCTAATGCGAAAGCAACAAATGGAGAAAAAAAAATCCGAGATGCGCCCGAAAATTCACAGGTCAATGACAAGCGATTTTTTCTTCCTCAAAAACAGCCGCTTGCAGGCGTTTATTGCGTTTTAGCAATCGCCCAAAAAACAGGGTCAGAGAAAAACGCGAATTTTTTAGCCAAAAAACAGAAAATAATAGGTTACCTTTAGGCTCATACAAGATATATAGTGACAGGAAATTCTTCAACTATGAGTCGGATACTAATATTAATAACATTCTTTTTTATTGCCCTTTCTTCTTGCAAACATCTTTCGGGCGATTCAAACTTTACGCCAGTAGAAGAAATCAGCATAGCCCCCCAAACAGTACGCATGTTTGCAGGGGAAAACGCATCCGTTGTGGTTCGCATTACCCCCGCCGACGCCTCAAACAAAGCATTGACATGGTCATCGTCTAACCCCGCGGTAGCCTCCGTCAACGAATCCGGGTCTATTTCAGCCCTGACTGTCGGAACGGCAACCATTAGAGCGGCGGCGGCGGATGGCGCTAAGTCAGCCGAATGTACGCTCACGGTTGAGGCGCCGCTGGTTCCTGTGGACCGCATCTCATTGGACAAAACCTCGATTCTGCTCTTCTATGCGGGCGCTAAAGAAACAATCACCCCCGCCATAGAACCCGCCAACGCTTCCAATCAAGGCGTATTTTGGTTTTCAAGCATGCCCCTCGTGGCCTCTGTCTCTGCCGACGGCGTGGTGACGGCCGTAGGAAAAGGAACATCGCTCATCATAGCCACTACCAAAGAAAAAGCCAAGACAGCCGCCTGTACGGTGACCGTTTCTTTTTAAATGCTTGATGATTAGACGAAATCATAGCGGCGTTGTTTAATCAGGTTAATCTGCGGGGCAGGCAAAAAAGATTGACGTCATTTGAGCCTTATTCTTAATATCATAACAGCCGTTTCGGCTGAAAATTAGGGTTTGTCATCGGGAAGAATTAGCCGTATTGCCCCAAATTGCTTATTATTGCAACAATTTTTTCAGCGCATTCAACCAAGAAACACGTAAAATGATTGACTTATTTGACAAACTGAAGATGGAAGGCGGTCCCTTGGCCAAATATGCCCACCTCCCCGACGATTATTTTTTCTTTCCCAAACTGGAGGGAGAAATCGGACCGCACATGACATTTAACGGGAAGAAAGTTCTAAACTGGAGTTTAAATAATTATTTAGGTCTTGCCAACCATCCCGAAGTGCGCCGCGCCGACGCCGAAGCCGCCGCGCAATACGGATTGGCGGCTCCCATGGGGGCACGGATGATGTCGGGAAATTCCGTCCATCATTTGCAGTTGGAGAAAGAGCTGGCTGCCTTTGTTCAAAAAGAAGACGCGATGCTTCTTAATTACGGCTATCAAGGCATAAGCTCCTCCATCGACGCCTTGGTGGACAGAAAAGACGTCATTGTTTACGATGCCGAATCGCATGCCAGCATCATCGACGGCGTACGTCTCCATATAGGCAAACGCTATGTTTATGCGCATAACAATATGGAGAATTTGGAAAAGCAGTTGGAGCGCGCCGCCAAGCTCGCCACGGAACAAGGAGGCGGAATTTTGGTGATTACGGAAGGCGTTTTTGGGATGTCGGGAAATATGGGCGACCTCAAGGGCATTGCGGCGCTGAAGAAGAAATACAAGTTTCGCCTTTTGCTGGACGACGCCCACGGTTTTGGCACGATGGGCCCCAACGGAGCAGGCGCCGGCGAAGAACAAGGGGTTCAAGAGCAAGTGGATTTATATTTTTCAACCTTTGCCAAGTCGATGGCCGGCATCGGCGCTTTCATCGCGGGCGATAAACACATTTTGAAATACTTGCGCTACACCGTCCGCTCGCAAATTTACGCGAAGTCGTTGCCCATGCCGCTTGTATTGGGCACCTTGAAGCGACTGGAATTGGTGCGACGCCATCCTGAATTAAGAAAAGATTTGAAAAACATCATGCACGCCATCAAATTGGGGTTGCGCGAAAGGGGCTTTTCGCTCAACATGACGGTCACGCCGCCCACTCCCGTGCTTTTCAAAGGCGGCGTGGGCGAGGCTGCCAATATGGCGATGGATTTAAGGGAAAACTCGGGCATTTTCTGTTCCGTCGTTATCTATCCTGTTGTGCCTAAAGGGGTTATCATGTTCCGCATCATCCCGACGGCAGTCCATACTATGGCAGACGTGGAGCGCACCCTTCAGGCGTTCTCGGCGCTAAAAACGAAGTTAGATTCGGGTTTCTATAAAGAGGAGGCGTTGGTAAGCGTCACGAGAAATTAATCCGTTTTGCGGCGGCATAAGCGTTCTTGCCGACGGTTATCAGGATTTAGCAAGAGTTTCTGAAGCCTATGCTGACGATTATCGGAAGGCCGCGGATTACGGCAAGACTTGGTTGCCGAACCGTTCAAAAGATTTGACTCGTCCAATCGGGAATTGTTATTGCGGAAAATAAAAAGGCGGCGAAGGGAACATTGATAATTTGCGCGGCAAACGGAGGCAGAAGGCTGTTTTGCAAAAAGCGTTTAGCGGCGGGCTTGCCGAATCCGACAGGGGAGTTGAAAACTGAAAAAGCAGAAATTCTCTAATGGAAGAAAAAACACACACAGATAAAAAATCGCTCAAATTCCTGAAAGGAAAGCAAACCGATTGGAGCGAATTGGCAAAAGACTGCGTTTGCTTCGCCAATGCTCAGGGAGGTTTTATCTATATCGGAATTGACGACAAAGAAAAGTTTCCTCCCGAAAAACAAAAGATAAGCGACAGAAATTTGCCTGATGTGATTCAGAAAAATATTGCTCATCGCACAGTCAATGTAAGCGTGGCCGTTACCCTGGAGGCAGCAGAGAATAAAGCGGAGTATATCAAAATTCAGGTGTTCAGAAATGCCCAGTCCATAGCCTCCACTACAGACGGAAAATACTACATTCGGGTACACGATGAATGTAAGCCCATTCCGCCCGATGAAATGTCCCGTTTGGCAGCCGATAAAAACGCCTTTGCATGGGAAGAACAAACCTCCAAGCAAGTGCCTGCCAATCAATATGATGAACAAAAACGCATGGCTTTCTTGCAAGAAATCCGAAGCGTGGCCAGGGTGAGTCGCTTTATCAAAGAAATGAGCGACGACGAGATTTTAGATTTTTATTTTTTTCAGAAAAACGGCTTCCTTACTAATTTGGGGGTGCTTTGGATAGGTCAAAGAAACGACAGAGCTTCCTTGTTGTATCCGCCGGCCATTCAGGTTATCCGCTACGGCGAACAAGATGAGAAAGTATGGAAACTTTTATTGGACGACTGTTTTTCCAATCCTAAAGAATTGTTAGAAAGAGTGTTAAACGATGTTCCTGATTGGCAAGAAAGCTTCGAGATTTCTGAAGGCATGTTCAGAAAAAATATTCCCTTCTTCCCGATTGAAGTAGTAAGAGAGTTGGCGCTAAACGCATTGGCACACCGTACATACACCACAAGGGGCGATATTTTCATCAATATTTTCCCCGACCGAATGGAAATACACAGTCCGGGGAGGTTGCCTTTTGGAGTAACCCCCCAAAATATTTTAAGCCAATCGGCAAGGCGAAACGAGCATCTTTCAAAAGTGTTCTACGATTTAGGTTTAATGGAAAAAGAAGGAAGCGGTTATGATTTGATTTATGCCATGCTGTTGGGGTCAGGCAAGCCCTTGCCCGCAGTGAAAGAAACCGACGAGCGGGTAACCGTAATTGTTAAGAAACAATTTGTAAGCAAAGAAGCCGTCCGACTGATGGACAGAGCCGCTTCGGAGTTTTCGTTAAAACAGAAAGAGGTAATTTCATTGGGATTATTAGCGCAGCAACAATCTCTTACCGCGCTTGAAATTTCAACCCTGCTCAATCAGAACGAAGAAACAGGGCTTAGGAACTGGTTAGGGCGATTGATTGATTTAGAGTTGGTTGTGAAAACAGGGAAAGCCAAGGGAACGCAATATGCCGTTAATCCTGAGTTTATCCGAAAAATTAACTTTAAAGGCAAAACAAATCTGAAAAACATTGAAGATTACCGCTTGGAAGAGCTGGCGCTCAAAGATTTGAAAGCCTATCCGAACAGCAGGTTCAGCGAAATACATCAGCGTATTGGTCTGGAAATCAATCAATTTAAGGTGAAGAGGATACTGAAATTAATGATAGAAAAAGGCATTTTACAAACAGAAGGCGAAAGAAAATGGATGAAGTATTTTATAAAGCAAAACGTGCAAGAAAACGGCTAAATGCTTTATAAGGCGCTTTATAAAAAAACGCCTCTGAAAACTCATTTTTCAGCCTTCCGACTTTTATCAAACAGTTGATTTTCAGTATTTTAACTACAAATAAAATAGTTATTGGAAGGATTTTTCAAGGAAGCCCAAAGATTTTAGGCGTTTAAAGCAAAACGCGCAAGAAAACAGCTAAAATGCTTTATAAGAACGCTTTACAGAGGGTAATCTCTATAAAGCAAAACGTGCAAGAAAACGGCTAAATGCTTTATAAGGCGCTTTATAAAAAAACGTCTCTGAAAACTCATTTTTCAGCCTTCTGATTTTGAGCGTCGCCTGTTTTCGTGAGGATTCAGGGCTTGTTACCAACTGATTTTCAACGACAAATACAAACTTTAGCCAGAACGTCCGTGCCAAAGAGCCGCAACCGCAAGCATGACCCCGACAACAGCAGGCAAAGCGCCAAAAGAACTCTTTGCTAAAGTATTTGCATTAATACGTGTTTTAACATGTATTTTTGAGTACTAAATTATCCCTGCTGATTTTCCAAGCCTGTTTTTTTTTATTATTAACGAAGGTAATATGAGCTTTCCGATTATAGTCCTGTGGGATGCCATAAAACTTAATGACGGCAAGGGTTTTAAAAAACACAATCTTTTCTGCGCAATAACCCCCTGCGCCCGACATTTTATTAATTTTTGTGTATTTATATTTTTGGTATATAATAAAATTGTTATTTTTGGCAAATGAAATCGAGCGAACTTGTAAGACTACTAAAGCAACACAAGTGGTTTGTCGTGAGACAAAAGGGCAGCCACATGATTATGGAGCACAAAACGAAGGCGGGGCAATTATTAGTTTGCCCCAGTCACAGCAGCCAAACGGTGGGCAAGCCTTTGGAAATGAACATTAAAAAGCAAGCGGGAATAAAATAGCGAGCGCCATGAAAATTGAAATGATTACAGGAAAAACGAACACGGGTTACTTTGCTTATGCAGAAAAATACGCAGTCTATACGGTGGGGAAAACAGCGGAAGAATTGAGGCCTAATATATTGGAGGCGCTTAACCTCTATTTTGAAAAAGAAGGAAGAACAATTTCTGAAAAGGACTTGAAAATAACTTTAGACCTGCCTCAGTTTTTTGCCTCCTGCAAAGTCATCCAAGCCAAAGCGCTGGCGGAACGATTGGGCATGAGCCAAAATTTGTTGGAGCAATATATAAGCGGCATTAAAAAGCCGTCCGCCACGCAAAAGCAACGTATATTAAGGTGTGTGCAAAAAATCGGAAATGAATTGGCAGACATTCGTTTTTTGATGTAACAAAAAAGCCGTCAAATAATAGTTAATGAGTAATGGTTAATGGGGGCCGCCCCTTCGCCTAAGCCTCAAGCATATAATGCCGTCGCGGGGCGTTTTGGGAGCGCAGACATCCCGCGCCCCCAAAGAAAAGGAAATTTCCCTAACCCCATTAACCATTAATCACTAATTCATTATAATACAGGAATATCCTTGTTTACATTTTTGCTTCCAATGAGGGCATAGAAAAGCAAATAGCCAAGGCAGACGAAAATCACCCAATAGCTTGCAATATATCCCACGGAGTCGGCCACAATGCCTTGGAGGGAGGGAATAATGCCGCCGCCGCAAACCAACACCATGAAAATATGGGCAGACTTTTCTTTTGCGACCGTCGCCTCTGCGCGATGGGGTTCCGGAATATCCATTACAAAAAGGACTGCAAAAGTTAAGGCAAAAATTCCCATGGCAATGAAGAGAGCAGGGTTTGCATCGGTGATATTGGCTTTCATAATATCGCCCATGAGCATGCCCACTAATACGGGAACAATCGTAGCCGCGATGGAGTTCAGCGAACCGCCAAACTGAATTAATTGATTCCCTTTATTTCCGCCGCCGCCCAATGTGTTGAGCATCGGATTGACCACCGTGTTGAGCATACACATGGAAAATCCGCAAACAAATGCGCCGATAAGGTAAACCGCAAAACTGCCCATTTGGCCGGAGAGATATTGAATGCCGACGCCCGTGAAACCCACCACAATGGCAAGCAATGCCGTGCGCTTATAGCCCACCTTGCTCAACAAAATGCCGGCGGGAATGCCCATGAACGCATAGGCTATAAAGTTGGCCGCATTCCCCAGCGAGGAGAGAAAGTTGGAAGCGCCAAATTGTCTTTTCACGATTACGCCCATCGGATTGGGCAGATTCGTTACGAAGGCAATCATAAAAAAGAGCGCGAACATCATCGCGATCGGAAGTACATAATTTTTCTTTTCGGAGTTCATAGAAGTTGGTTTAGGTAATTTGGAAAATTAGTTAATTGAAAATTTATAGACAGTGGAATGTTTGTAAGGATGCTCGGGCGTAAAAATGTTGGAGGGAAAATGGGCGTGGTTCGCCGCATCGGGAAAGTATTGCGTTTCAAGGCAAAACGCCCATTGCTTTTTATACGTCTTTCCCGCTTTCCCGATTTCATCTTTCACCCAGTTGGCTGTATAGAGTTGTATGCCGGGCAAGGTAGTGGATATTTCCAACTGTCTTCCGCTTGCCGCGTCATGAGCAACGGCCGCCTTCTCCAAGCTGCCCGGCCGATGGTTAAGCACGAAGTTGTGGTCGAAGCCGCGCCCCAGTTTTATTTGCCTGTGAAACGCTTTAATCCCTTTCCCGAATGGCGTAAGTTTGGTGAAATCGAAAGGAGATTTTTTTACCGAAATAATTTCTCCTGTGGGAACGCAGTCCGGCGCCATTGGCGTGATGAAGTCGGCATTGAGTTGCAATTTCTGTTTATAAATATTGCCGCTCCCCGCGCCCGCCAAGTTGAAGTAGGAATGTGCCGCTAAGTTAACCAACGTGGGTTTGTCGGCAAGCGCCAAGTAATCGAGGCGCAATTCGTTTTTTTCATTCAACGCATAGACGACCGTTACTTTCAAATTGCCGGGGTAATTTTCCTCTCCGTCGGCAGACCGCAATTCTAAAACAAGTTGGCTGCTTGAAGCGGAAACCACATTCCAAATTTTTTTGTCAAAGCCCTCGACGCCGCCGTGCAGATGAGCCGTTCCCGCATTTTGGGCGAGTTGATGCTCCTTGCCGTCGAGCACAAACTTGCCGTCGCGGATGCGGTTGGCGCAGCGTCCGCAAATGGCGCCGTAATAATACTGATTGCGGGCAAGATATTCCTCTCCCGTGTCGTAGCCCTGCACCACGTCCTCGGACTTTCCTTTTTTATCGGGCACGAAAATACTGACAATGACGCCGCCCAAATTGGTGATTTGCGCCGCCATGCCCGAAGCATTCTTTAATGTGTAGAGCGAAATGGTTTTTCCGTTTTTCGCGGTTTTGAATTTTTCTTCATTGACTAAATTCATAGATAAGATTTTAGGTTTAAAAATTATGGGCAGGGAATTAAAACGTTGCTTTTATGGCCCCTTTTTGTCGGATGAATAAATTGTAGCAAGCGCCTTTGCCAAACAATCCTTCCAATGCGGCAATGTATTTTTTCAACAGCGTTTTAGGAACAAAGGCTTGAATGGTGCCCGCAAAACCGCCGCCGTGTACGCGCCACGCGCCGGCTCCTTTTAGTATTATGTCGCTGTAAGCCAAGCCGAGCGATACGCCTTGTTCTTTCACGTTATTCACGGGAAAAATATTTTGATTGTACATATAAGAACTATGCCCCGAGTCGATGATTAATTGCAAAAACTGTTTGAAATTTTTCTTTTGCAGGGCATTCACTTGATGCACTACTCTTTCATTTTCTTGTTCAAAGTGAATGGCGCGAAGCACGGCGCGGTCTCCCACTTGGGCGCGAATTTTGGGAGCCGCTTCCATCACTTTTTTCAAGGTGGTTTGGCGCAACACAGAGACGCCCAATTCTTTTGCCACGGCTTTCATGTCGTGGGGCAGGGAGGCGTATTCGTCGTTGAGGTCGGCATGGTTTCCGCCCGTGTTGGTGATGACTAATTTATAGCCTGTTTTGGCAAAATCGAAGGGGACTTTTTTCACAATGGGTTTGTCGGGTTTGGCGAAGTCAATGGTCACGAGTCCGCCCGTCGAGCAAGCCGTTTGGTCCATAAGTCCGCAAGGTTTTCCGAAAAAATTATTCTCGGCATATTGCCCGATAATGGCATTTTGCACGGGGTCTAATTTTCCTTTATTAAAGAGGTGACTAAAAATGGCGCCAAGGAGCACCTCAAAAGACGCCGACGACGACAAACCCGACCCCTTGGGAACGCCGCTGTCAATCACCGCATGGAAGCCGCCAATGCGGTATTTCAATTCTTTCATGCGCGAAGCCACTCCGCGAACCAATGCCGAGGAGGTGAAGAACTCTTTTGGGTTGGGGGCAAGGTCATTTAAGTCCACTGAAAATGGGGGATAACCTGCGGAGTCGATAACGACTTCATTGCTGTCGTTGGGGAAGGCGGCGGCGATATTGTCCATATTCACGGCGCCGGCCAACACGCGGCCAAAATTGTGGTCGGTGTGATTGCCGCCGATTTCCGTGCGGCCGGGGGAGCTGAAGAGAAAGGCTTCGTGGCCGTTGAATTTGTCGGAGAACTTTTGCAACAGGTTTTTATAACGTTGCGCTTGTTGTTTCAGAACGGACGGCTCGTTTCCGTAGAGTTCTTTGAAGGTTTTTGAATGACCGGTTCCAATCGAAGAGAGGAGGGACGATATTTTTGTCATAGCTGAAGTTTTTTTGATTAGCCAAACTTACAAGAATTTATGATATAATGCACTAAACGCAAACGATTTTTTTTCGAAGAAAGAGGGGGAAATTGAGAAGGGAGCGCAAAACGGGCATAATTTTCAAATTTTTCTAATCGGGGTTGCCGAATAACCCTGCGCCTCCCCCGGGGAGCATGTTGGAATATTCCTGTAAGTTTGTGGCGCGATATATCAACGGCGTCCATGAAATCTTCATTAGAGCATTTGCCCAAGAAAAAGCAGAAAGAAATACGGCGCATTGCGGAAGTTATTATCGAGGCGGCGCGACCTGAAAAGATTATTCTTTTTGGCAGTTATGCCACGGGAAAGTGGGTAGAGTCCCGACACATGGAAGGCCATGCCCTGCATGAATACATTAGCGACTATGACATACTGGTAATTACGCAAAGCGGGGATGAAAGGTCGGAATTTCAAGTGGAGAATATCGTCGAAAGCAACTGCGATTTTAAAGCCCCCATATCTATAATAGTCCACCCTATTGACTTTGTAAATAAACGTCTTGCGGAAGGGCATTACTTCTTTTCTGACCTCAAAAGAGAGGGCGTTTTATTGTACGACGCGGGCAATATTCCCATAGCGGAACAGCGCGAACTTACGCGGGCAGAAAGGAGCCAAATGGCTAAGGACGATTTCGATTATTGGATGACGAGCGCAGAAGATTTCCTAAAAGCCGTTATGATTACGGCAAATAATGAGAACCTGAATATCCCCGCATTTATGCTGCATCAGGCGGCAGAAAGAACTTATAGCGCAGCGATGTTGGTGTTTACGGGTTATAAGCCGCGTACCCATAATTTAGGCAAACTCATCCGTTTGTGCCGCGATTTTTCGCCCGAACTGGCAGGAGCAATAGCCAATAAAACGAGGGAAGAAAAGCATTATTTCAAACTCTTGAAGAACGCCTATATAGACGCCCGCTACAAAAAGAAATATTCCATTGCCCGCGGCGAACTTTTCTTTTTAACAGAAAAAGTTAAAGAATTGCAGGCAATGGCCGCCCGCATTTGCAGAGAAAAGTTAGCAGAATTTGAGCGCTTGGCGGCAGAATAATTGTTCATGGAAATTATTTTTGTCGCGGGGCTGTTATTAATTAAGGGCGCCAAACTTTTGCTCTCGCGCCGAAAGCTTGGGCGGGAGTATGCAAGACGTTTTGCGGCGCACGCAACGGCAGGAGGGAAGGCGAAAAAATTTGAACCAATTCCGTTGGCGGAGGCAGTCGCCAAGTTGCCAAGCGATTTTTTTCTTCTTACTTTTATGAAAATATCCCTAACCAATTTTGCCTGTGAAAACTCTATTTGTACGGTTACCCCCCTTGTTATGTACCCATCAAATACTTGGTCAGCCCCTTTATAGCTCTTGTCGGGTTAAGCCGCGGGCATATAGCCATGGATTTTTAGCCGCCCGCAACTCTGCTAAGACGGGAACAGAGGAGAATTATTTAATTTACACTTGCTGTTAACTATAAAATTAATATATTTGCAATGGAAATAACGTTTAAGAATAGCAAATTAGAGAAATTGGCTAACGATGGAAGGAAGATGCTGAAAGAGTTAGGCAAGGTTCGGTCTGCAATTTTACGCAGAAGGCTTACACAATTGGAAGCCGCCGAAACGTTGGAAGATGTGAGGAGCTTGCCGGGCAGTTACCACGAACTCACCGGCAACAGGAAAGGGCAGTGGGCTTGCGATTTAGACCAGCCGTACAGGCTGATTTTCGCACCTCGCGAAAATCCCATTCCCTCAAACGAACATGGGCAATACATTTGGAAGGAAATAACCGGAGTAAATATAGAAGAAATTATTAACTACCATAAAGAAAAATAGCAATGGCCAATCAAAATCAGTATTTTCCTCAATCAAGGCCACATCCGGGCGAAACTTTGGAAGAAAAGCTGAAGGAAATGGAAATGGGACCCAAAGAGTTTGCGCTCCGTACCGGAAAGCCCGAAAAAACTATCACAGCCATTCTTAAAGGCGATAGTTCCATTACTCCCGATATGGCAGTGCTGTTTGAGAATGTGACTAAGATACCCGCGCATTTTTGGATGAACTGCCAACGGAACTATGACGAATACGCGGCAAGGGCAAAACGACAAGCAATCATCGAACAATCCGTGGCATGGGCAAAAAAGTTTCCTTTAGCAGAAATGATAAAAAGGGGGTGGTTGCCGCAAGCGAAAACCATGCAGGATAAAACGATAGCCATGCTTGGCTTTTTTGGTTTTTCCAGTTATTCCGCATGGGAAGATTATTATTTCAATCAACAGCTAAAAGTGGCTTTTCGCATTTCGTTGGCAAGCACTGCCGAACCCTATGCCGTTTCAGCATGGTTACGGCAAGGGGAATTGCAGGCTGCCGCGCTCCGCTCAAAAGCATATTCAGAAAAAAACTTTAAGGAAGCATTGCCCGAGGTAAAAAAAATAATGGCAAAGCATCCGGCAAATTTCTACAGCCAACTGCAAGGCATTTGCTTGGAAGTCGGCGTAAAGGTGGTGCATACGCCATCGTTGCCTAAGGCTCCGATTTGCGGCAGTACCCGCTGGCTTAACGATACGCCGCTCATTCAATTAACAGGCAGGTACAAGCGCAACGATAGTTTTTGGTTTACATTTTTTCACGAAGCAGGTCATATTCTCTTACATGGAAAAAAGGATATTTTTTTAGAGAAGTTTGAATACCCCGGAAAGGACAAGGCAAAAGAGGCGGAAGCCGATGGTTTTGCCGTTAAGTGGACCTTGAGCGCGGAAGAAGAAGCCAAGATATTAGAAAAAGATCCTTTGAATGAAGATGACATACAGAAGTTTGCAAAGCAATTCAACACACATCCGGCAATGATAATAGGACGGTTGCGACACAAGGGGGTAATTTCTTATTCTTTTGGCAAAAAATACTTAGTGCCTGTAGTATTCTAATAAAACACAACGATAGCCTTTCATAGTACAGGGGCTTTGCTTTTGACAGCAACAAAAGGTTTTGAAAATATAAAGAAAAATAACAGTGCCCAATCAAAATCAATATTTCCCTCAATCAAGGCCGCATCCGGGCGAAACTTTGGCAGAAAAGCTGAAGGAAATGGCGATGAGTCCCAAAGAGTTTGCGCTCCGCATCGGAAAGCCTGAAAAAACTATCACAGCCATTCTTAAAGGCGATAGTTCCATTACTCCCGATATGGCGGCGCTGTTTGAGTACACGACTAAGATACCCGCTCATTTTTGGATGAACTGCCAACGAAACTATGACGAATACGCGGCAAGGGCAAAACGACAATCCGCAATTCACGGCTAAAAGCGGCTTTTCGCATTTTGTTGGCAAGCGCCGCCGAACTGTATGCCGTTTCAGCACGGTTGCCGTGCGGGACAACGGCATTAATTATTTAACCATTGACCATTAACTTCAGTTGCTTACTTTTGTGAAAAATAAACCAATCTGCCATGAATCGTAAATACATCCCGGTCCTGCTATTAACATGCGCTCTGTTCGCCGGTTCTCGTCTGTGCGGACAAGGAAAAATTGAGGGGTATGTTATGCAGGCCGACAGCGCCAAGTCTTTGGCCGAGGCATCCGTTGTTTTGGAAAACACTAAACTAGGAATAAGCACAGACGCGAACGGACATTTTGAGCTGTACGCTCCCGCCGGCGATTACGTGCTTGCCGTTTCCAGTTTGGGTTATATCAAACAGAAAAAAAACATTCATCTCTCGGATAATGAAAGTCTTTCTGTTCGGTTTTTTTTGGAAGAATTTATTTCTGTTTTGCCGGAGCTGGAAGTGATGACGCAAGGATATAAAGGGATGAAAGAAATTCCCGGCGCGGCGCAATATCTTTCGCAGAAGGATTTGCAAAAATACAATTACACCGACGTCAATCGTTTGGCGCGTCTGGTGCCCGGACTCAACGTGCAGGAAGAAGACGGTTTTGGACTGCGTCCCAACATAGGCATGCGCGGCACAGGCGTGGAGCGAAGTTCAAAAATTACTTTAATGGAAGACGGCGTACTGACCGCCCCGGCGCCTTACGTGGAACCCTCGGCTTATTATTTCCCCACGCTCGGAAGAATGTACGGCGTAGAAATTTTGAAAGGGTCTAGTCAAATTCAGCACGGCCCCTACACCACGGGCGGCGCCATCAACTTCATCTCTACGCCCATCCCTGCCGAGTTTTCGGGAAAAATCAATTTGCTCGGCGGAAGTTTCGGCACGCGCAGTCTGCACATGAACGTGGGCGACTCATACAAAAACGTCGGCTATTTGGCAGAAACATTTCAATATGGTTCCGAGGGGTTTAAAAAAATCGACCACGGAGGAAATTCCGGTTTTGACAGAAAAGATTATTTGATAAAGTTCCGCATCAACACCAACCCCGGCGCGAAAGTGTATCAGTCCCTCACTTTCAAAGCGGGGCACAAGGATGAACGCGCAAACGAAACCTATATGGGGCTTACGCAGGCCGACTTTGACGCCGCGCCTTTCCGACGCTATGCCGCTTCCATGCTCGACAATATCACCGACCAACACCGACAATATTCTATTACGCACGCCGTGAAATTTTCTCCCGCTCTCCAACTCACCACCATGGCTTACCGCTCCGACTACAAGCGCTTATGGATTAAACCGGAAACCATGGCCATCGGCCATGGCAAACCCATAAAAATAAGCGACGTCTTGGAAAAGCCGGAAGCCCACGTCGCCGCCTATCAAGCCCTCACGGGAAATACGGCGGGAGGAAATACGATTTTTATGGCAGCCAACAATCGCACCTATTATTTGCAAGGAGTTCAATCCCATTTCAGTTATCATTTCAAAACGGGACACGTATCGAACGAAGCGCTGCTCGGCATACGCTTTCACAATGATCAAGCCGACCGCTTTCAATGGACAGACAATTATGAAATGAGAAACCACGCGCTGTATCTCACGGCCAAGGGCGAACCCGGCACGAGTACTAATCGGGTGTCAAGGGCTTATGCTTGGGCGGCGTTTTTGAGACACAAACTGCAATACAAAAACCTGACGCTTACCCCCGGCCTGCGTTTGGAAGCCATCGACAGCCAATCGAAAGACTATGGAGATCCGCCACGAACAAAAATATCGACCGCACAGAGCAACCGCGTTGCCGTATGGATTCCCGGAATTGGCGCCAGTTACAACATCAGTCGTTCGCTCAACGTGTTTGGCGGCGTACATCGCGGATTTTCGCCGCCGGGTTTTCGCTCCCATGCCAATCCGGAGAAGAGCGTCAACTATGAATTGGGCGGGCGGCTGTTGCAAAAAAAATTGACCCTAGACGCCGTCGGATTTTATACGCATTATTCCAATATGCTCGGCGCCGATTTAGCGGCTGTCGGGGGAACGGGTTCGGGACGGCTCTACGACGCCGGAAGAGTGGCAAGTCAGGGCGCGGAGTTTCAACTTAACTATCAATTGCCTTTTCAACTTTTTTCCGTCTTCTTTCCCGTCGGGATTTCTTACACCTATACCGACGCCCGCTTCTTGGACACATTTAGCAGCAAATTTGAAGAATGGGGCAAGGTGAACAAAGGGGATTTGCTGCCTTATTTGGCGCCCAATCAATTGACGCTTTCCGCAGGACTGGAGCATCGTTTCTTCAACTTCAACTTCAATGTCCGTTATATGGATGCGATGCGCACCGTCCCCGGCCGCGGCTTTCCAAAAGAATATTCAACCGATTCATACTTCACGCTGGATGCGGCGGCAAACGCTAAAATTCACACACATGCGGACTTGTTTTGCAGCGTTTCCAATGCTTCTAATCAAGTGTATAACGCCGCGCGACGCCCCATGGGACTCCGCCCCGGAATGCCTCGCACATTTATTCTTGGGGTGAAAGTGAATTTTTAGTTTGCCGGGCGCAAAAATTGCAGGCTGAAATTTTTTAAGGAGGGCTCAATAGCCCCCGTTTAAAAACAGGGGATTTATTTTCCGTAAAACAAAAAAGGCTTTAGTTTCCTAAAGCCTCCAGATCGATTTGTGAGCGGGGACTACGGCTTTACTTCTGTCGGGGCGGTGGTGCTCAAAGAATCATTCTTCAAAGAGTCCGCCACCTCAATAGGAGTATCCGTAGGGGCACTGATAGAGTCTGTTACATCTGTGTTCTCTTTCTTCTGGGAACAAGCTAACATGGCGACTGCAAATCCACATACCATAACGAACGCAACAATTTTTTTCATAATGAGTTTTTTTAAATTCTCGCAAAGATAAAAATTTTTAACGAAAGACCGCGCTTTTGCCTAAAATTATGCCAAGAAATTTTACGTTTTTCATTTTTTTCGAAAAAAGAGCCTTATCGGAACCCCCGTAAAATTAAAATTCTCCCGGATTTTGTTTTCCAAAAAACGCTTATACGATTCCTGCACATACTGCGGAAGGTTGCAGAAGAAAACAATCGTCGGCGTCGCCGTATTTACCTGCGTAATGTATTTAATTTGAATGTGTTTCCCCTTGATGGCCGGCGGCGGATAGCGCGAAATTTCCGGCAAAAGAGCCTCGTTTAGCCGGGAAGTGGGTATTTTCCGACACTTATTAGAATAGACTTCCATCACCGTGTCCACCACCTGAAAAATGCGTTGCTTGGTGAGCGCCGACGAAAACACGAAAGGCAGATAGTCCATCGGGGCGAGTTTTTCCGTCATTTCTTTGCGCATTTTGTCGGCGGTATGGGTATCCTTTTCCGCCAAGTCCCATTTGTTCACCATAATCACAATCCCTTTCCCTTGCTTTTGCGCCAAGGCGATTATGTTCACGTCTTGCGACTCCAGTCCCCGCATGGCGTCAATCACCGCCACGCACACATCGCAGTCTTCAATGGCTTTGAGGGCGCGGAGCACGGAGTAAAATTCTATATCTTGATTCACCTTGCCTCTCTTGCGGATGCCGGCGGTGTCCACCAAAATAAAGTCCTTTCCGAACATTTTATAATGGGAATGAATGGCGTCGCGCGTGGTGCCGGCTTCGTCGGTTACGATGCTGCGCTCGGTGCCCAAGAGGGCATTGAGCAGGGACGATTTTCCGGCATTGGGTCGTCCCGCAATGGCGATGCGCGGAATGCCGGCTTCGGGATTTTCGATTCCTTCGGCGGGAAAAACTTTTATCACCTCGTCGAGCAAATCGCCCGTGCCAAGTCCGGTTTCGGCCGACACGGCATAGACTTCGCCCAAACCCAAGGCATAAAACTCGGCCGCGTGAATGGTTTTGAGCGGCGTGTCGGCTTTATTGGCTACCACAAAAACAGGCTTCTTTGAGCGGCGTATGATTTTGGCAAATTCGTTGTCGTGCCCCGTCAGCCCCGATTGGCAGTCGAGGACAAGCAACGTCGCCGTACATTCTTCCAAAGCCATCTCCACTTGTTTGCGAATTTCGGTCTCAAATTTATCTTCCGAACCATAGACAAACCCCCCGGTGTCAATCACCGTGAAATATTTCCCCGACCATTCCGAATAACCGTAGTGGCGGTCGCGAGTCACGCCGGGCACATCGTCCATGATTGCTGCCCGCTTTTCCACCAAGCGGTTGAAGAGAGTTGATTTACCCACATTGGGGCGTCCCACTATTGCGATAATATTTGCCATAAGGTGCGCAAATTAGCAATTAATGACTAGGATTATTGATTAGGATTTTAAGATTTCAGGATTTCAGGATTATTTCTCGGTACTTGGATTAGGACTTGAATTAAGGTTTCAAGATTTTTCAGGACTATTTTTCGGGGCTTGCAGGAGGCCTGCGGCCGCAAGCGCCCCGCGGCGACATAAGCTTGGGGTTTGCAAAAATAGAGAGAGGGTGCGGGGGCATTAACCGCTAACCATTAACCAAAATATTCTTATGTTTGAATAAAAATTTTAAACATCACTCTTAACTATTATATGTATTGTCAAATACCCTCGCCCGCCTTTTTATTTTTATTAACGCTTCTTGCGACGCCTTTGCATGCGCAAGATTCGCAGACCAAGTTTATTCTTGACCTGCCGATAATGGAAGCGCCTTACGGCGTAAATAATGGTTTTTTTGCGTACCGCCAATTTAGTCCGGGCATGCAGGCGTCCATGAACCTTGCCAAATCGGTAACAGAGGCTAAGGTATATGGTCTGAAACGGCTCATTAAACCCGAAAAAGGAGCTTCCCCGGAGGCCAAGATCGGGCGATGGGCAGGCTTTGCGGTCATTCATCTTTTAAGCGATTATGTGCTGATGTATTTCCCTTTAGGCGAGGCATGGAATCACGAAGAGTGGCACCGCGCCGTACTGACTCAAAACAAAGTGAGCAGCCATAACGACGTAAACGACATTCCTTTTGGTCAGGAGTTAATAGCGGTAAGCCATTTGGAGGACGCGGCTCTCGCGGCTTTCAAGAAAAATAATAACCCCGACTATGTCCGTCTTTCGGCCGCGGGCATAGAAGGACAAATCGAAACTACTAAAGCCCTGCAAAAGGATAATTTTTTTTGCCGCATGAATTTACCCTTGTCGCTGAACTATTTTTTCAGCGCGTTCTCTGCGATTGAGTATGTGAGGCTGTGTGCCGAACCAGGGGCGGATGACCTCACGATTAAAGCAGAAGAAAAGGAGGGGGTTAATGTTGAAAAACGCGACTTTGTCGGGCTGGATATGCTCTCTTGGATTTATGACTTGTCGCGCCCCGATGAGCCGTATGAAGCACGGGGCATCCATCCTTCCGGCACAGGCATTCGCCGCTATCGCCGTACCTCCGACCTCACGGGCGAAGAGCTGGGCTTCCTCAAGAAAATGGGCAACCTGCAACTTGTCAATTTCATTTCGCCGGCTATGTTCTTTGTCAACTCCATCCGCCTCAACAAGGAGTTGCGTTTCAATTTCAGCGGGTTTCATCACCTCACCTCGTTTGGCTATGATTTAGGCGGCAATTTGTTTTTTGAATACAAAGGTCATAAGATATTCGGCGCCATTCACAATTATCACAACTTGCAAAATAGCTTTCTTGGGCTGGAAATGCAGCTCATCGACCGCCCCCTGATGATTGGACGTATTCCTTTTTTCATCAGCCCGGCTCTTCATCTTTGGTCTCAGCCCGCGGGGCAAGAGTTCCGCACCTCGGAAGCGAGCGTCGGAGGACGGGCGGAAGCAGGCATTTCAATCAAGCTGGGAAAATATTTTCGACCCTATATGACGCTTGTCGCCAAAACAAAGGGCTGGACGGCAGGCGATTCCTATTTGGATGAAAAAGTATTTGCCCGTTTTGGCGTGAGAGCCTGCTTCTAAATAATGGTTAATGAGTAGTGACTAATGACTAATGGTTAACCCGAAACTTTTGGGATTTAGGCAATAGGCACGCCTAATTTTTCCAACCTCATTTTGGCAGAAGCATTGCAGTCGGCGAGGCGGCGCTCTTGCGGACGTTCTGAAGGGTTTGGGATTAACCATTACTCATTATTTGGGGGTTTCCCTGACGGGGCGGGCTTTCCGCTCCAATCTTTTTTGAGACAAAAAAGGATTTCCGCTCCAATCCCTAACCCGTGCCGCCTTCGAGGCTTACGCGAAGAG
>Ga0081606_1000396_pt1 | contig 18802 bp, 13 predicted proteins | sample EareggfetidaYelm_FD_71127 | JGI IMG/M metagenome (GOLD analysis project Ga0081606, IMG submission 71127) | Earthworm egg capsule microbial community from the University of Washington, USA - E. fetida Yelm (SPADES assembly) (version 2) | ecosystem: Host-associated > Annelida > Reproductive system... | reverse complement strand
AGGAGAGGGGAGGAAAGCGGAAGTCAGCGCGGGCAGACGGGATGGGGGCGCGGAGGGGGAGTGGGGGGGGGGGGGGGGGGGGGGGGGGGGGGGGGAGGGAGGGAGAGAGAGAGAGAGAAGGAGTGTCTGCCCCAACCGCTCCCGGAGTAACAACCACCCCCGCCAACGCAACAACCAGGCCAACCAACACCCCACCCACCCCACGACGCCACACCCGAACAGAACGCACACCGCTTACCCGAGGCAAGACAGAGGCGGGGGCACCAATGCGGCGAAAGAGCGCAGCAAACACAGAAAAGGCACGGAGAAACCGGAGCACAACAGTCCAATCGGTTACACAACCCAGCAAGGTCGCAAAGCCAACACAACAGCAGACACCCGCACACAGCGGACACCTACCGGCCGACCAGACTTCCCGGCTCTCCTACCAAGGAGCATACCCGAAGCATCATAATAAACACACCACATAGCGAAATCGACACCCCTCACGGGTAATGCGGCCATTGTTGACCCAGGGACACCACGCCCACGTGCAGGATTTGACCCCGCGAGCTTTCATGTGACCCTGTTGAACAGGGTCACCGCACCCGCGGTGTGCACCCCTAACACCCCGGCCGACCCTGTTGTGCACCGTGTAACGCAATAGAATCGAAGCATCCACAACCCAGATCGCAAGGGAGTCGCCATGCCCACCGTTATCGTCGACGTGATGCCGAAGGACATGCTCCTCGACCCCCAGGGTAAAGCCGTCGCGGGCGTGCTCACCCGCACGGGCCACGCGGGTATTTCCGGGGTTCGGGTTGGGAAGCGATTCGAGCTCACGGTAGACGAACCGGTCACCCCGGAGATGCACCGACAGATCACGACGATTGCCCACAACATCCTCTCCAACTCGGTTATCGAGGATGTTGTCTCGATTCGCGTCGGCACAACACACGAACAGTAGGTCCCGCGGTGCGAATTGGCGTCATTACCTTCCCCGGCTCGCTCGATGATCGCGACGCGGCCCGCGCTATCCGCCTCGCCGGTGCCGAGCCGGTCGCACTCTGGCACGGCACACCCGATCTGGCCGGGGTCAATGCCCTCGTGCTCCCCGGCGGGTTCAGCTACGGCGACTACCTGCGGTGCGGTGCCATCGCGGCGTTGAGCCCCATCATGTCCGAGGTGAAAAGGGCCGCAAAATCCGGGATGCCAGTGCTGGGAATCTGCAACGGATTCCAAATGCTCACCGAAGCGGGCCTGCTTGAGGGCGGACTCATCCGCAACGATCACGGCGCATTCATCTGCCGCGACCAAGAGCTGCAGATCGAGAACACGAGCACAGTCTGGACGAACTCCTTCACACCGGGTGGCAGAATTGTCATCCCCTTGAAGAGCGCCGAGGGCGGCTTCACCGCCCCGAAAGACACCCTTGATCGGCTCGAAGGCGAGGGCCACATCGTTCTCCGCTATCTCGGGGCTAACCCCAACGGTGCGCAACGCGATATTGCAGGCATCACCAATGCCGCGGGAAACGTCGTGGGACTCATGCCCCACCCCGAACACGCCGTCGAACCGGGCTTTGGACCCGACACCGACGCCGCCATGCGATCGGGCACTGACGGTCTCGGATTCTTCACGAGCGTGCTTCGCTCCCTCGTGGGGGTTTAGTCACCTGCCCGAGTTCGTAGGCAAGGACACACCGTTCTTTCGCTCCCTCGTGGGGGTTTAGTCACCCCCGGACGCAGCACGCGCCCGGATGCCCCGGACAGACGCGTGCGCGTGCGAGATCACGGCTGCCAACCCCGTGCCCGCGAGCCACCCCCCGGTCAATACGAGCGAACCATCACCACAGGCAGCCTCAACGGCTGCGACGCGCTCGCACTGACCGATAACGGTGGGTTGGACAGCATCGCACCACTGCGTGTGATGGACCGCACGCAGCATCCCAGGCTCAATGGGGGTGTTCAGCAGTGCCGCGGTGTCGGCGCACGCACGCACTCCGACGTGCTCGAGCCCAAGATCGGCAAGCGGGCTTTCGACACCGGCGCTCCCGTAGGAGAGCCGCACAACGTGTCGCCCGGCAGCGGCAGCGGCAAGCCACGGCCACTTCGCGGTGGAGTGGGTGAGGGCTTTAGCGGCCACCCCCGGCGTGCCCGGGGCAACAAGAACCCCTGTGCCACGCGGGGCATCGTCGAGGGCGCGGGCGTCGAGCACAAGAGTAACAACATCAACGGTGACCGCGGCGGGCCACCCGGCGAGGGCCGCGACAATGGCGGCCACCCGCGCATCGACAGGGGGTGCGATACCCGAAAGGCCAACAGCGGGCACAGCACCCGAGGACGGCAGAGGCGCACCCACCGCGCCCGCGCCCGCGCCCGGAGAAGTGCCCAACACCAAGGGTGAGATGGATGTCGGCGCGCCCACCGCGCCCGCGCCCGGAATTACGGCCTCCGCAACCGGACCGACCGCGAGTGGGGCCAGCAGGCGCGCCGTCACATCGGCGGGCGTCGCAAGCACAAGGGATGCCGCCGTAACCCGCAGCTGCGTCGCATCCACCGTCGCTGTGAGACGCCACCCGGTGTCGGCAACGGATGCCACGGGGTCTCGTTCTGCGATGCGCCCGGCAGCGTGCGACTCGGAACCACAACCGGTGACCTCCGCGCGCCCGGCAGCGTGCGACCCAGAACCGCGACCGGCAACTCCCGCCCCGGGGCCTTTCACGACGGCAACGGACTCGACCGTCGCGCCGACACGCACCTCGACACCGAATCTGAGCAACTCAGCATGCAAGCGATCGACGAGTCGATGCATCCCACCGGTAATGCCGCGCACAGCACTGCCAGGTTTTCGCGCTGCGACCAGTTGCGCAACCCCGCCCGAGAGCGAACCGGCTCGGGTCATTGCCTGGTTCAACCCGGGCACAACCGTGTTGACCTCGAGATCAGCGGGATCGGTTGAGTACACCCCGAGTGCAACAGGGGTCACAAGTCGATCAAGCACCGCTCGACCCATTCGGGTGCGCACGAGCTCACCGAGACTGTGGGCAACACCAATGCGCAACACCGGCCTCACCCGATCGAGGTAGGCGCGCCACGCGCCACGCCACCCAAGAATACGCACCACCTCAGCGGCAAGGGGGTTGGCCGGGATCCCCAGCACTCCGGTAGCGGGAGCAGGAGCGGTATCGAGCACACCACCGTCACCGCGAAACGCGAGCCACGCTCCGACCGGATTGGGCACGGCCATCTCGTCGGACATCCCAAGGCTAGCCAGAAGGTTGGCGACGGTGTCACCGCGAACAGCGAAGGACTCGGCCCCCGTATCGAGGCTCAGCCCGTCGAGCTCAACCCGGCCAATACAGCCACCGAGCTTGTCGTGCTGTTCGAGCAGCACGACCCGGAGACCGACCTTAGCGCAATCGAACGCGGCAACAAGACCCGCGATACCCCCACCCACAACGACGACATCGGCATCAAGGACCATAACCTTCTGATCGGAGCCTGCCCCGTGCTGTCCGTCACCGTCTGAACCGGAACCCTGAGAATCGATCACGCCGCTGCGTCCTCGTGTACCACGGTAACGATACGGGTCAACACCGCCGGATCGGTTCCCGGCGGTACGCCGTGCCCGAGATTGAACACGTGTCCCGGAGCGGCGGTGCCGCGCGCGAGCACGTCCCGCACCGCGGCATCCATCACCGTCACGGGAGCAGACAGCAGCGCCGGGTCAAGGTTGCCCTGCAGCGGAACGCCCGCACCCACTCGGCCAGCCGCAACATCAAGCGGAACCCGGTGGTCAACACCGATGACGTCTGCCCCCACCTCACGCATCGCCCCGAGTAGCTCCCCCGTGCCCGTGCCAAAGTGCACGATGGGCACCGAGCGGCGCACCCCGGCGATCTCGTAACCGAGCTCGTGCACAAACGACAGTGCCTGTCGTGAAGCGGGTGCAGTGTGACGCTCGTAGTCAGCCACCGAGAGGCTTCCTGCCCAAGAATCAAAAAGCTGAGCAGCGGATGCCCCGGCCAGCACCTGTGCGCCCAGAAACCGCCCGGTCACCTGCGCCGTCCACCACATCAGTGCCGCCCATGCCCCCGGGTCGGCATGCATGAGCGCACGCGCTTCGAGGTGGTCCTTTGAGGGACCTCCGGCCGCGAGATACGCCGCAAGTGTAAACGGGGCTCCGGCAAAGCCAATGAGCGGGGTGGCGGTGCCTGACCCGTTGTCGAGTGAGTTGAGTTCGGCCACGGTTCGGCGCACCGCCTCCGTAATGGGAGCAAACGCGGCATCCAGCATCGACGGATCGATCGCGGTGAGCTCTGCCACACCCGCGGCGTCACCGTATGCCCGGCGAAACACCGGACCCTGGCCGGGCACAATATCAACATCGACCCCAGCCAGTCGGAGGGGAACCACAATGTCGCTGAAGAAAATCCCCGCGTCAACCCCGTGACGACGCACCGGTTGCAGCGTAATTTCAGCCGCGAGCACGGGATCAAGGCACGCGTCGAGCATTCGGGTGGCCACGCGCAGTTCGCGATACTCGGGCAACGAGCGTCCGGCCTGTCGCATGAACCACACCGGCACCGTGTCGGTCCGCTCGCCGCGATAGGCCCGCACCAGCCGCGACTGATCGGTCAGACCGGCGACGAGGGGATGCTCCGCGGGAAGATTCACCGTGCCATTCTTCCGTATTCGACCGGGAGTAGAATTTCCCGCGTGCTTCTCTGTCTCACCGCCAACCACAAGAACGCCGAATTCAGCGTTCTCGAGCGCCTCTCAGAACGATCCGAGCATGCGGCGCGGCGGTTGGTGACAGAACATCCCGCTGTCCGCGGCGCTGTCGTCGTCTCAACGTGTAACCGGTTCGAGGTATACATTGATGTTGCGCCCGGGCCGGGACACGGACCGATCGCGGCCTGCCCGGTCGCAGGGCTCCCGAACGACGGACTGCACGCGGGCATGCTCGCGGTGGCAGAGCTCACAGAACTCACCTTCCCAGAACTCGTAGCCAATTTTCACATTGTGCAGGCAAACGCGGTCGCCGAGCACCTCTTCGCCGTGGCATCCGGGCTCGAATCTGTCGTGGTGGGCGAGGGAGAGATTTCTGGCCAGGTTCGGAGAGCGCTTGAGCAAGCACGTGCCGAACATGCCACGACGCCCGAGTTGGAGCGACTCTTTCAGCGCGCCTCGACCATTTCTCGTGAGGTGAGGAACGAAACGGGAATCGGCTCGGCCGGCCGGTCACTGGTTCGACTCGCACTCGATCTTGCCGAGGGGCGCGTGACCGACTGGACGAACACGCGCATTCTTCTGGTTGGCACCGGACAGTACGCCGGGGCGACCCTCGCCGCGTTACGCGAGCGCGGTGCGCACCTCGTGCGGGTGTATTCACCGTCGGGTCGCGCAGCAAAGTTCGCCGCTAGCCACGCGCTGGAACCGGTGGCTAGCAGTGATGCTGCCCGAGCGATGGCCAACGCTGAGGTTGTCATCACGTGCACGACGGCAGACCACCACGTCATTGACGCGCCGCGCCTCGCGAACGGACGGGCGCAGTTACGCGAACTGACCGCCATCGCTACTACCGGCACTCTCTCAGCCGCCATTCACCCCCACGATCAGCTTGCAGAACGACAATTACTCATTGACCTTGGCCTGCCCCGCAACATTGACCCCGCTGTCGCGCACATCGCGGGTGTCGAACTGCTCGATCTGGAAACCATTCGTATCCACGCCCCCCTGGAAGAGATCACCGCCACCGAGCACGCGCGAAACATCGTCGCCCGCGCCGCTCGCGACCACCGAGAGGCTCGCGAAGAGTTGGATGTCACCCCGGTGGTCGTAGCACTGCGGCACCACGTTTTTGACATCCTGGACAGGGAAATCACCCGGGCAACCCGTCGGGGTGACGCGGACGGAGCCATCGAGTCGGCGCTGCGTCACATGGCCGGCGTGCTCCTTCACACTCCGATGGTTCGCTCGCGTGAGTTTACTCGGGCCGGGAAACAGCGGGCGTGGGTGGAGGGCGTGCAGGCTGTGTTTGGGGTCACAGCAGACGAGCTGGATGCCTCGACCACCGGAGCGCACAACACGGCGGGACGTATCGGATGGGCGCGCAACCACGATATCCCGCCCGATGAGGCTGCGGTTGGGTAGAACCAATTGTCACCCGATCGTGCGACACTCCCGGTGCTGTTTTGAAGTGTAGCACTGTGGTGTTGGTGGGTTTGGGCTGGTGTTGCTCGGCCGGGGTATTTTTGGGGTTGGTTGTTGATCTCGGGGTTGGTTGTTGATCTCGGGGTTGGTTGTTGATCTGGAGGTTGATTGTTGATCTCGAGGATGGTTGTTAATCTCGGGGATGATTTCCTGCGGTTCCTTGTTGGTCGCAGTGTGAGAGTCGGTGCGTGTGGGTAGGTAGTGTCGGTTCCGGTCGTCGGATCGCCGGAAGAGGCAGCGCACAGACCTGGAGCGGGTGTAGCGGAACCGTCCGCAGGAGAGCAGTTCACCAGATACGATCTACCGCCCCCTCCACGCGGTGGATTCACACGCAAGGGGTTTCAGAGCCATGATGACTATACCCATTCAGGGTGAGGCACGAGGGCTTTCCGATTGTGCGGTCCGGTTGTTGGATAGCCCCATTGCACAGGAGGTTGTCGCCTGTTAGTAAGTCGGGGATCGGTTCCCGACACGATGTCTCTGGGCGTGACAACTGAGCACTTATTACTGTCTAGTTCGGGGTGTTACCGGAGCAGGTTCAGCCTCGCATTGAGTGTGACGGCGGCGCAGTAACAGTATCAGCCCTGCGAGCAGGAATACTGTTACAACTCCGAGCGGAATGATCAGAGTGACACCACCGCCCACAGACTCGTATACCGCGAGTGCGGGGTTGCTGTTCGTTGCGGTGTTCACTGCAGCAGACACTACGGAGCCCGCGGCTGCACTCGCGTTCGAGGTCGTGGATTCTGAGGTAGTAGTAGCTGCCTGCGAGGTGACAATTGCGTTCGCGGTACCCACCGCGGAGGCTGCCGTGCTTGTGTTGGAGGAACGATCCCCTCCCGAAGACGCGTGGGCTGCCAAGGCGGAGGCAGAGGCGGAGGCAGAGGCGGAGGCGGAGGCGGAGGCGGAGGCAGAGGCGGGGGCATTCGCTGCTGTTGTAGAGCTCCCAGACACATCCGTTGGCACCGCGGTCACCGCGGCAGCTTGTGAAACCGTGACCGCGTTCGCCGCCGAGGTCGTCGACGCATCCGAAGACGCCACCGTTACCGCCGCACCCGACGCCGCCGCCGTCGCCGCAGTCGTACCCACCGCAGACCCAGCCGCGTTCGTGCCCGAGGAACGATCCGCGTTCGAGGAGGCCTGCGCCGCAGCAACCGCAGCCGCGTTCGCCGCGGTCGCAGAGGTCGCCGACGCATCCGTGGACGCGACCGTCACCGCCGCCGCCCGAGACGCCGCGACCGCGGACCCGGTCGCAGCCGCGGACCCAACAGAACTACGATCCCCGTTCGCTGCCGCGACCGCAGCCGCGTTCGCGTGAGAATCCGCCGACGCGGACGAGGACGCCGACGCGTTCGCCGCCGAGGTACTAGACGCGTCCGTAACAGCAGCACCCGGCGTCGAAGTTGGTGTCGGTCGTGACGCCCCAATTACCGACACCAAACCCGACACGCTGCTGGTGACGTATACGGCGCTCCCATCCGGAGCAACCGCCATCCCGATCAAGCCCGAGTCGACGGCAATGGTTTTGGTGACTGTCCCGGTAGCCGTATCAATCACCGACACCGAACCTAACCCGCCGTTGATGACGTACACGGCGCTCCCATCCGGAGTAACCGTCACCCCGACCGGGCCCAAGCCGACGGCAATGGTTTTGGTGACTGTCCCGGTAGCCGTATCAATCACCGACACCGAATCCGACCTGTTGTTGACGACGTATACAGCGCTCCCATCCGGAGTAACCGCCACCCCGAGCGGGTACGGGCCGACGGCAATGGTTTGGGTCACTGTCCCGGTAGCCGTGTCAATCTTCGACACCGAACCCGACGACATGTTGTTGGCGACGTATACAGCGCTCCCATCCGGAGTAATCGCCACCCCGCGCGGGTACGAGCCGACGGTAATGGTTTGGGTCACTGTCCCGGTAGCCGTGTCAATCTTCGACACCGAACCCGACAGGCTGTTGACGACGTATACAGCACTCCCATCCGGAGTAACCACCACCCAGTACGGAAGCGAGCCGACGGTAATGGTTTGGGTCACTGTCCCGGTAGCCGTGTCAATCTTCGACACCGAACCCGACCCGCTGTTGACGACGTATACAGCACTCCCATCCGGAGTAACCACCACTCCGGCCGGGTACGAGCCGACGGTAATGGTTTGGGTCACTGTCCCGGTAGCCGTATCAATCTTCGACACCGAACCCGAATTGTAGTTGGTGACGTATGCGGTGTTCCCATCCGGTGTAAAGGCCACCCCGTACGGGCTCGTGCCGGCGGTAATGGTTTTGGTGACGGTGTCGTTATCGCCGAGACGCGAGGATAGAGCCGTCGGCACGCTCACACCGTTCTGGCCGGGTGCAGCAGCAGCGGTCATATTTGCGTTCATCGGCACCACCCCGACTGTTGTCAACACTGCCGCCGCAATCATGACGATAACTATCCCCGCACGACGATGACCTCTGTCCAATACCCTCATGAGCGCACACTCCCGTCTCTGTGCACACCCAACCTGCAAAAACCTTTGGACGCACCGGGCTGTCTCACTCTCTTTCCTGCTCCTGTCAACACACACCTCGTAGTGGGTGTGGTACCACACGACTCCTCAGCACCCCACCTCACCTGAATTTTCATCCCCACCTGAGTCCCCGTCCCCACCTGAGCCGTTGTCTGCGCAAAATCACTGACCGTCGTGTGCTCATCCGCAAAAAACACCGTGATCAACAGCAACTCCGAACTGCCTCCCGGATCTTTCACCACTCCAGAGAAACACCACCCAGACGGGGTCCTCTCGCACCCGTCACACAACACTTGCTCGCGCAACTCCACCGCAATAGGAGACACCAACACACGCCTCACAACACCACTTCCTCACACCACACAACACAGACACAGGTAACAGATAATCCCCATAAAAGGGTATTTTAGATCTGAAAAGATATAATTTACCTGTGAAAATGATGAAAGATTGTGCTCCTTCTCTTTAGGTCTTCCTGGGAATGAGGGGTCACAGGGATGGCTCTGAGTTCGAGTTTCCCGGCCAGCCGACGCTTCCCGAGGGGGTGTACACATCCCCTGAGCTACAACGACCACACACGTCAAAAGAGGACTGTCCGTTTAGCGGCGTGTGGAGTTTGGTGGTTTCGTTGGTGGGTGGTTTTCTTGAACCAGTTCGTGAAGGTGGTCTTAACGGGGGTTCTGTCTGATTACCCAGCGTGTCCTGTCGTTGCTGGTTGGGTTGGGGTGACCGGGTCAGGAGGTAAAGGCATGTCGGTGTTGTGGTCGTGTCGGGGGAGTGACCACGTGCTCTGATGGCCTGCTGGTAGCGGGTGTTGGTCGTGTCTGTGGCTGGGTGTGGGCGCTTTCAGGGTGCCGCCGCGGCGGCGCCGACCCGTGTAACGCAACGAGTTCCAGATCAGGTGCACGATGCACTGCTGCACGAGGCGCGCGTTCCCAGATCGTCATGATTGCCCCTCGGGCAGCCCCTTTTGAGCCGGTCACAAACAACAACGAGCACGTCCTGGACCCCTCGGCCCCTCAACCCGCTGAACACCTAGACGGATGCCTCGCTCACGGATCGCGGTCAGGCTCGGCCCCCTCGGCCCGCTGAACACCTACAACCAGAACCATCCGCCCTTCGCACCGTCACCGACCCAGAACCTCCCGTTCCCCGTCAGCGGTAACGCCCACCACAACCTAGAACAGGGATATTGCCCACCTGTCCCGTGCTCACGGTGGAAGCGCAACACGTGGTGATGCTCATGTTCACTGAGTCAAGGGTTGCCCTTCTATGGGTATGCATGAGGGTCATGTGTCGTGAGGTTGAGCAGGTTCAGATCAAGAAAGGTGCGGGGTGGTCTGTTCGGCGCTCGCTGCGGTGTTGGGTCGGCCTGTGTCCACGGTGTCGCGGGAGACACGTCTGGAACAGGTGTGTGCCGCTGAACCAAAATGAGCCATACCCGCCTGTTTCAGGATGTTCGGTTACATATCTGGTCCGGTGATTACAACGCGGTACCGGGCAGAACAGACAGAACACCGATACCGGAAACGAGCATCCAACTCCCACCGATCACGAGTGTGTGTGCAGGATCGGATGATGGGGTGGGTGATAGACAGGCTCCGGGTGGGGTGGACACCCCCGGATGGTGGCGTCACTACGGTGTCCCTGCCTCCTCACGCACAACGCTCCGTGACGATGAACACGGGACTCAAGATGCACCGCCACCACGAACTGAGAGTCCAGTGGGGCATGGACACGTACGTCGCTGACCCCTACACCACACGGCAACCCCGAAAACACCTCGACCAGGCAACACCAGCAGAAACCTACCAACACCACACACAACCACAGTGTTGCACTTCAGACTTGAACACGGCGATACCGGTGCTGTGGTGTCATCGAGCTACGCTCCGAGCAACCGGGCAGCGAGATACCCGACCAACTCGCCGAGCGGCACCCGCTCCTGCACCATCGTGTCCCGGTCCCGCACCGTCACCGCGTCGTCGTTGAGCGACTCGAAGTCAATGGTGATACAGAACGGAGTGCCAATCTCGTCCTGCCGTCGGTACCGCCGACCGATCGCACCCGCGTCATCGAAGTCAACGTTCCAGTTGGCACGCAGGGATGTCGCGACCTCCCGTGCGAGCGGAGAGAGCTTCTCATTACGGCTCAACGGCAACACCGCTGCCTTCACCGGAGCGAGCCGAGGATCGAGCCGCAGGACGGTACGGACATCCATCTCACCCTTGGCGTTGGGCACTTCTTCGACGCAGTAGGCGTCAACGAGAAACGCCATGAGCGAGCGGGTGAGCCCGGCAGCGGGCTCGATGACATACGGCGTCCACCGCTCGTTCTTCGATTGGTCGAAGTAGGAGAGATCCTTCCCGGAGTGTTCGGTGTGAGTGCGCAGGTCAAAGTCGGTGCGATTCGCGACGCCCTCCAACTCGCCCCACTCGCCACCGGTGAATCCGAACCGATACTCAATGTCGACCGTGCGCTTGGAGTAGTGCGAGAGTTTCTCTTTCGGGTGCTCGACCAGGCGCAGGTTCGCGGGGTCAACACCAAGATCGACGTACCAGGCATGCCGGTAGTCGACCCAGTACTGGAACCATTCCTCATCGGTACCGGGTTCGACAAAAAACTCAAGTTCCATCTGCTCGAATTCGCGGGTGCGAAAAATGAAGTTCCCCGGTGTGATCTCGTTACGGAACGACTTTCCCATCTGCCCAATGCCGAACGGCGGCTTGACTCGCGCGGACTGCAGTACGTTGGCAAAATTAGTGAAAATGCCCTGGGCCGTCTCAGGGCGCAAATAGTGCATCCCCGATTCATCCTGAACCGGGCCCAAATAGGTCTTCAGCATCATGTTGAAGTCGCGCGGTAACGTCCACTGGCCGCGGGTACCGCACGCGGGGCACGCGATGTCGGTCATCCCGTTCTCTGGAAGGCGGCCCTTCTTTTCCTCGAATGCCTCCAGCAAGTGGTCTTCCCGGAATCGCTTATGGCAACTCAGACACTCCACCAGTGGGTCGGTGAAGACGCCAACATGACCGGATGCCACCCACACCTGTTGTGGCAAAATAATGCTCGAATCCAGGCCAACGACATCCTCCCGGCCGGTAACCATGTATCGCCACCACTGACGCTTGATATTCTCCTTGAGTTCCACACCGAGCGGCCCGTAGTCCCACGCCGATCGTGAGCCGCCGTAGATATCACCGGCTTGGAAGACAAAACCTCGATGCTGGGCGAGTGCGATAACGGATTCGAGGCGACTGGGCGCGGCCACGGTGGCTCCAATGGTCGTGTGGATCGACGGAGACTCCATCCTATGTTGTGGCGGTGGTGAGCGTGTGTGCGAGTTGATGAGGATGAGCGTGTCCTTGAGCTTCTCGATCAGGTGGCGATAGACTCACCGTGTGCGAGTCGATGGCGCAGCACCGGGTGCAGGCCACTGCACGTGGGATGACGTGCGGGTGCGCCCCCGGGCGAGAGATTCGATGCAGGAGTGATCAGCGCTGCTTCCAACACTGACGAGAAAGAGCCAGTAGGTGATTGACGCCCTCCTCGCAAGCGACATCCTGGGGGGATCACCGATCGCAGTCACGGTGTATACGGCAACCGCGCTGTTTTTTGGGTACCTCCTTTTTCGACCTCGCACACGATACTGGCCGCTGATAGCAGCGGCAACGGTCATCGTCGGTGGCCTCGTGGGCCTGCTCGTGCTCTGGCTCGCCGTTAGTGTCTTTGACTCCTTCGGTGGTCCGGTTCTTACTGCCACCTGGTGGTGGGTTGCAGGATGTTTCTCCGGCATCGCGCTCGTGGCTGCCAACCTTGTGGGCACCCGCCGGGGAACAGGACGTATTCGCTGGTGGCACTGGGTGGTGGCACCCCTGTCGATCATCGTGTTTGTGATGGCAGCGACCCTCGGAATCAACGATGCCTACGGCCTCAACCGGACTGTTGCAAACCTGTTTCACATATCCACAGCAAAACCAATTGCACTGCCCACGGTCGCGCAGGCTGCGGGCGCGGCATCCGCTCCAACCCTAGAACTCATGCAACCGTGGAGACCACCGGCGAGCATGCCGAAAACGGGAAGCATCGGAACAGTCGATATCCCGAACACCAACTCAAAGTTCCCCGCGCGAGCCGCACAACTCTACCTCCCCCCGGCGGCGCTTGTCCCCGATGCTCCGCGGCTACCACTGGTCATCATGATGATGGGACAGCCCGGGGATCCGAACGCAGACGTCATTGGAGCCATCCTGAACGACCTCGCTGCGTCGAACCACGGGTTGGCTCCGATCGCGCTCGTTGTCGATCAGCTGGGAAACCCCGCAGTTGACCCGCTGTGCTTAGACACGACCATGGGGAATGTCGAAACCTATCTCATGAAAGACGTCGTGCCGTGGGCTCGCGCGACACTCAACATCCAACTCACACGGAATACCGTGACCGTCGCCGGATACTCGAATGGCGGCACGTGCGCGGCGTACTTTGGTGCGAAGCATCCCGATGTTTTCGGAAATATTATCGCAATATCACCCACCGAATATGCCGGAGCGGAGCGCAGTAAACAGGTGCTCAGTGACGTGTTTAAAGGTAACCAGGCTGCATACGATGCGGTGAAACCAACGAATATCATGGCCACAAAGGCACCGTATACCGACACCGTTGCGATCTACACGGTCGGGCAAACTGACTCCCGCTATCAACCGGGTGTCAAACACCTCACCGATGAGGCAACCAAAGCTGGGATATCGGCGAAGTTGCACCTGGTTCCACACGGTGATCACGGTATCAGTGCACTCAACGGTGGGCTCAACTATGCGTTTCAAGAGCTGTATCCCCGGCTGGGATTGAGCGGATGACCGAGGACCTTTCGGCGACGGATACCACCACACCCGCCGTAGAACCGAAGGGACGGCTGCGATCAACCCGCGAGTATCTGCTCATGCGGATTCGGCGGTCACCACTGAGCCTGTCACTGGCAGCGCTTTTCATCGTGACCGCCCTCGTTGCGGGAACATTCTGGGCGCGCCCCTCAGCCACAACCACCGCGACCTGGGGGGCGGGAGTTCCTGCCTTTCTGAGCGGCCACTGGTGGACAGTGTTTTCTGCCCTCGTCATCCCGTGGAACCCGGGCCAGGCGGTTATCGCCGGGTTGGCTGCCCTCATCGGGCTTGGCATAGCGGAACGACGGCTCGGAGTGTGGCGCACACTGTTCGCGTTCGTCGTGACGGGCGGGGGCGGAATCTCGATCAGTGCTCTCCTGCAGTGGTGGGGAAGCCGATCCGGCGAGTGGTGGGCGGTCGGAACCGTCGCCGACCGCAATCTCGATCCACTCACCGGCATTGTTGGTGCCGTCATGACGGCAACCGCCTTCATGGGCTCGCTCTGGCGACGGCGCATCCGCGTTATTGTCGGCGTCACGATCATCACCTTCGCGCTCTACGACGGCAACTCGGCAAATATGTACCGGCTCATCGCGATGGTGATCGGCTATTTCTTGGGGATGGTGCTGGCCCGAAACTCCTCTGCCCTCGCGCTCGGGCCCAGCTCCCACGCCGAACGTCGCACCCTTGTTGCGGCGATTGTCGCGGCTACCGCGCTCGGACCACTCGTGGCATTCGCGGCCCACTCCTCACGCACACCGTTCGCCCTCACCGCACGCCTCTTCATGCACAACCGCGGCTCATTCAGCTGGGTGGTGCACCAGTGCGGACCCGAGCTGGCTCAGAGCAGCGACTCGTGCATCGCCCGCTTATCGTTAATCAGCTCACAGGGTCCCGGGATGTTTCTGCTCGCGTTCCTCCCGATGGTGCTCTCGTTCGTGGCCGCCGCCGGACTCTGGCGGGGCCGACGCTTCGCGTGGTGGCTCGCGGTCGGGGTGCAAGCCGTAACCGCCCTCACCGCACCCACCGTCGTGACCTTCAGTGTGCAACGCCGCGGCCTGCAAACCGGGAGCTGGATCGACCGGCCTCCGGTCGAGGCGGGGCTCTGGGTTATTGCATCCGTTGCACTGCCGATGATGATCCTCGTGCTGCTCATTGTCCAGCGCCGATATTTCAGGCTGCCCGCGGGGCGACGGGCCATCCGTCGATTTGTGGCCTTGACGACTGCGGCCGGTGTGTTCCTTGTCGTCACGTATATTATCGCGAGCCACGTGTGGATCCAGGCGCACTTTCCGCAGGCAACGATGTGGGACCTGCTCATGAACGGCGTCAGTCGGCTCATCCCACCCCGATTCATGGTTAGCCCTGATCTCATCGTGGTGGTGGGTCGAAATGCACCCGTGATTGCGTATCAGTTCACGGGTGTTGCGTTTTGGTTTATTGTCACAGTCGGAATGGTCCAGATCCTTCGGTCACCACCAACCCTGGGCGGGACCGATCCAGACCGGGTTCGATATCTGCTGCGGCAGCACAGCGGCGGCAGTTTCGGTTTCATGGCGACGTGGCTGGGCAACGCCACGTGGTTTAGCAGCGATGAGCGCTCCGCGATCGGGTACCGGGTGGTCAACGGGATTGCGATCACCCTGTCCGACCCGATTGCCGCACCGGAAGACCGAGAACGAGTCATCCTGGAATTTGTTACCTTTTGCGATGGCAACAGTTGGACGCCGGCGTTCTACAGCGTCCACCCGGACGTGGCAGCGGTGTTCACGCGACTCGGCTGGCAAACTCTGCCGGTGGGCGTAGAAACCCGCATCGCAACGTCTGAGCTTGAGCTCACCGGTCACTCATGGCAGAAGGTCCGCTACGCGCTCAACCGCGGAGTGAAAGAGGGGATGACCACGGTGTGGGGCAGTTGGAGTGAGCTGCCACTCGCGGCGACCGTGCAGATTGCTGCTATGTCTGAGGAGTGGGTCTCTGGCAGAAAACTCCCGGAGATGGGCTTCACGCTCGGTGGGCTTGCTGAGCTCAAAGATCCAGAGGTGCGGATCATGCTCGCACTCAACAGCGACGGACGGGTGCAGGCCGTCACGAGTTGGCTGCCGGTCTATGACAGTGGTGAGGTTGTCAGCTGGACCCTCGACTTCATGCGTCGGGTCGACGGTTCAATGAACGGGGTCATGGAGTTCCTCATTGTGTCGACCGCGCTGCACATGCGAGACACGGGCATCCGAACGCTGAGTCTGTCGGGAGTTCCCCTCGTATCAGAACCCGGGGCGGATGTTCCCTCCCGCGAATCCACACTCCAACGGTTCCTCGACTACCTCGCACGCAGCCTGGAACCAGCGTACGGATTCACCGCCCTGCTGCGGTTTAAGTCCCGATTCAACCCGGAGTACGTGCCGTTGTCGATGGCCTACTTTGACCCGCTCGCCCTGCCCGCGATCGGCGTTGCACTCAGTCGGGCATACCTGCCAAACACCTCACCTCGGCAGGCGGTGGCACTCCTTCGGTCGCTGTCAAAATAGTGGCACTATCGTCGCGCTGATGAAAACAGTGCCACTATCGCGCGAGCACTACCAGATCGACACCCGCGCGCCGGGGGCGAGGTATAGCTCATCGCTGTCGGTCACCCCAAATGCAGCGTAGAACTCGTCAATATTGCGAACCACCTGGTTGCAGCGGAACTCAGTCGGCGAGTGTGGATCGGTTGCGAGCCGGTTAACCACTTCCTCATCCCGGCCCTTCTCGCGCCACGATTGGGCCCACGAAATAAAGAATCGCTGCGCTCCGGTCAACCCGTCAATAATCGGCGGTTCGGCACCCTCGAGCGAGAGCAGGTATGCGCGCCACGCGATCGAGAGGCCCCCGAGGTCGCCGATATTCTCACCGATTGTGAGCGCGCCGTTGACGTGTTGGTCTGGAACCTGCTTCGGCGCAAGCTCACTGTACTGGTCAATGAGTGCCGCTGTTCGCTCGTCAAACGCAGCCCGATCCGCCTGACTCCACCAGTCAATGAGCCGACCGTCCCCGTCAAATTTCGAACCCTGGTCATCGAAGCCGTGGCCAATTTCGTGACCGATGACAGCACCGATGGCACCGTAGTTGGCCGCGTCATCCCGATCTGCAGCGAAAAACGGGGCCTGCAGGATGGCCGCCGGGAAGACAATCTCGTTAAACCCGGGGTTGTAGTACGCATTGATCGTCTGCGGCGTCATGAACCACTCATCGCGGTCAATCGGCTTACCGATCTTGCCGAGCTCTCGCTGGAACTCAAACTCCGCCGCCGCCCGCACATTGCCCACAAGATCGTCGGACGAAACCTGCAGGCCGGAATAGTCACGCCACACAACCGGGTAGCCAATCTTCGGGGTGAACTTTGACAGTTTCTCCAGCGCCCGCGACCGTGTGTGCTCACCCATCCAGTCAAGCTGCGAGATGGACGCCCGATACGCCGCAACAAGATAAGCCACGAGCGTATCCATTGCGGTCTTGGCCTCCGGCGGGAAGTGGCGCTCAACATAGCTGCGCCCCACCGCCTCGCCCATCGCCCCTTCCACGAACGAGACCGCTCGCTTCCACCGTGCCCGCAGCTGCGGCGTGCCCGAGAGGGTGCGGCCATAGAATTCGAAGTGCGCGGTGACAAAGTCGGATGACAGATAGGCCGCATGACTGCGAATGACCTGCCACGCTAACCAGTCCCGCCAGGCAGGCAGGTGTTCTTCGGTTACAAGCACACCGAGTGACCCGATGAACGAGGGTTCCCGCAGCACAATGTTGGCAACCGCGTCCGGCGGCACACCCATGGCGTCCCGCCAGGCATCCAGATCAAGGGATGCCTCCGCTACGGCGTCCGCCCAGGTATACAGGTTGTACGTTTTCTCGCTGTCGCGGGTGTCAACGTTGTTCCAGTGGGTCGCCGCGATCTGAGTTTCGAGGTTATACACGCGCGCTGCGCGCTGCGCGGGATCATCGAGGTGCGCGAGTTGAAACATCCGTGCCAGGTGCTGCTGGTACGCCACCCGGATCTCGGCGAAGCGCTCTTCCCGGTAGTAACTCTCGTCGGGTAGCCCGAGACCGCCCTGTTCGGCAAAGACGAGGTACCGTTCAGGATTTCCCGGGTCGTTGTCAACAAAAAGCTGCAGCAGCCCCGACACGCCCTGCCGCTCAAGTGCCCCGAGAGTGCGCAAGAAAGCCCCGACGGAACTCACAAATGACACCTGTAACAGCTGACCGGTGATCGGCACGGCCCCGAGCAACTCTGCCCGATCTTCGTTCATGAAACTCGTGTAGAGATCACCGAAAGCCCGTTCTTCAGTACCCTCCTCGGCGTGCGCAGCATCCTCAATAATCGCGCGAACCGCCCGCTCGGCTGCCTCCTGCAGGATAACGAATGAACCGTATCGCGACTTATCGGACGGGATATCCGTCGCATCCAGCCATGCACCGTTGACGTGGCGAAAAAGATCGTCCTGCGGTCGAATTGCGGGGTCAAGATCGGCGATCTGGATGCCGGAAGCAGAGGTATCGGTCATCCGTCAAGCTTAGGCGTGGTGCCCGGGCGATCAACGCGCCGGTGACGACCGGTGTGTGCTGGAAGGGCGAAACATCCTGTAACCAGTCAGACTAGTCCGGCAGCGGTCGCGACCAGCGGTGCGAGCCCTCACACGGGCGGTGCGGCCACAAGTTCGGTGCGGCCGAATTCCTCGTCAGCACGGGTGTGACGGAAAGGTCACGATAGCGTAGGCGGATGCCCGAGATGCCGCAGCTCCGACCACGATCTGTACGCGAGCTACGAGCCTGGCGCAACGCTGTTTTCCTTGTATTCTTTCTCTCCGGCTTGTCCATTGCCACGTGGGTTGCGCGATTACCGGCGCTGCGTGATGTCGTCGGACTCTCGATGCAGGAGGTGGGGTTAGTCATTGCCACCGGAGCGGTTGGTTCTGTCGTGGGGTTAGTGCTCGCACCCCCGGTGCTCGCGCGACTCGGCAGCCGGTGGGGCATGAGCGGCGCACTCGTAACGGTGTCGGTTGGGGTGGTGCTGGTAGGGATCGGTGGGTCAATGCTGCCCTCTGCGCTACTGATCTCCCTCGGCTTGGCGCTGTGCGGGCTGGGCAACGGAGCGGTTGATGTCATGATGAACGTGGAGGCCGCGAGCGCCGAGCGAGAACTGGGCCGCACGCTCATGCCGCTCATGCACGCCTTCTTCAG
>Ga0081606_1000395_pt1 | contig 18814 bp, 13 predicted proteins | sample EareggfetidaYelm_FD_71127 | JGI IMG/M metagenome (GOLD analysis project Ga0081606, IMG submission 71127) | Earthworm egg capsule microbial community from the University of Washington, USA - E. fetida Yelm (SPADES assembly) (version 2) | ecosystem: Host-associated > Annelida > Reproductive system... | reverse complement strand
AGCAACCTAGCAATAATGAGCAGTTGGCTTTTACTTTTTTCCGTGAACCGGAATGCGCCAATCAATATTAGCTTTTGCACACTCTCCATTCCCATCGGAACACGCTGGATAAAGTTTTCAAGTGACGTGTAGTTTCCATTTCTGACACGCTCTTCCGCAATTAATGTTGCCATCCTTCCTTCCAAGCCCTGCATATGCATAAAACCTAAGTAAATATCTCGGCCTTCTATAGATGTTAAAAAGTTACTTCTGTTCACACAGGGATTATTAATGTGTGCTCCCGACATCCGCGCTTCATGAATGTAAACTTCGGTACGGTAAAAACCACCCTGATTGTTTATCACTGCGACCATAAATTCGAGTGGGTAATAAACTTTGAGGTAAAGACTCTGGTAACTTTCGACGGCGTAGGAAGCGGAATGCGCCTTACAAAACGAATAACCTGCAAACGATTCGATTTGACGATAGACTTCCTCACTTAAAGCCAATGGATGTCCTTGCTTTTCACAGCAAGCAAAAAATTTCTGCTTCACTCGCAATAGAGCATCTTTAGAACGACCTTTCCCACTGATCGCACGGCGCAAGACATCTCCATCTGCTGCATCTAGGCCGCCAAAATGTAATGCAATTTTGATGACATCCTCCTGATAGACCATGACACCATAAGTCTCACCCAAATGCTCCTTGAAGACTTCATGGAAATATTCAAATTTATCAGGGTTATTATGCCGAAAAATGTACTCCGCCATCATGCCGCTTTGCGCTACCCCTGGGCGAATGACCGACGAAGCGGCCACCAGCGTAATATAATCACTACACTTCAATCGCCGTAACAGTCCACGCATTGCAGGACTTTCGATGTAAAAACAGCCAATAGTCTTTCCGATTGATAGCCACTCGTTCGCAGTTGCTTCATTTTTTGAGATCCGTGTATCTCTAATATCAACAGTTATACCCCGATTTTGTTTAATGATTGAAATTGCATCGTCAATACTTCCAAGCCCCCTTTGGCTAAGGATATCAAACTTTTCAAAACCAATGTCCTCGGCTATATGCATGTCGAATTGGACGATTGGAAAACCTTTCGGAGGCATTTCAAGCGCGGTGTAGTCTGTAAGAGGATCTTCTGAAATTAAAATTCCGCAAGAATGCATACTGCGCATATTCGGATATTTGCGGAGCATCATTCCGAACTCATGAACCTCACGGACAACTGAATTGTCATCATGCTGCTCCATTGGCCTTTTTGCCAATGCATCCAGCTCATCTTTTGGCAGACCGAATACTTTTCCCACTTCGCGAAATATTGAGCGATACTTAAATTCAGCTATAGTTCCGGTGAACGCTACTCGATCACGACCGAACCGTTCGAATATATACTCAAGGATTTCATCTCGATGCTGCCAACTCCAATCAATATCAAAATCGGGAGGGCTTTTTCGATTGATATTTAAAAACCGCTCAAAATACAAATCAAGTTCAAGAGGGCAAATATCCGTGATGCATAGACAATAACTGACAATACTATTTGCGCCACTTCCGCGACCGACGTGCATAAAACCGCGGCGTAAACTCTCCTGTACGATGTCCCAAGTGATGAGAAAGTATGCGCTAAAGTTTAGCTTATCGATGACATCAAGTTCTCGTTCCACTCTTGCTTTAGCTTTGTCATGGTCAAGACCATATCGCTTTTCCAGACCCGAGTAAGCTAACGAAGTCAGCAATTCCTTATCGGATTTTTTTGAGCCGGAATAATGCTTTTTGTTTTTCGGTGTGGTGAAGTCATACTCAAAATTACATGCATCAATGAGGCGTTCCGTATTAAGAATGATTTGAGGCTGATCTACAAATTTTGCGAGAAGTTGATCGAGTGGCCGCATGATTTCTGTCCGTCGGCAAAAATCATCATCGGTGAGTTTTGACAGCAATATGTTGTTATCGACCGCTCTTAGAACTTTATGTAGTTTATGCTCCTTGGAGTTCCTAAACGTAACGGGATGGAAAACGACCATATCTTTTGTGCGGTTCTTCCATTCAGTTTGATACAGCATTGTCAGCTGTTCCACGCGTATGCCAATATGCTCGTGCATACGCAGAACAGCGGGAACATTTTCTAGTGGATAAATGACAGCCACGTTTTTAAATTCAGGCGCAACAAAAGGAAGGGGTTCGCCTGAGAAATTATGACTGGTGAGAAATCTATTCATTTCGCCTAAACCAACACGGTTTTTAGCCAGACAAACGTAAAGCAGCTTACCGCCACTGCGAAACTCGATGCCGACAAGCGGTTTGATATTAACTTCCTTACAGGCTTTTATAAAATCGTAAATGCCCGTAACTGTATTTACGTCCGTCAAAGCCATCGCGGTAACGCCGAACAGTGTGGCTTGCTGAACAAGCTCATCCAACGGAATCGTTCCGTATCTCAAACTGTGATATGAATGACAATTCAGGTACATTTTATTCTGATTTTAGGTTCATGCCCGCACAACGACCGATAGCATCCATACCAAAGCGGCGCTTAATTTTATCCATTGCCTGATAAAGAGCCACCTTTTCTTCTGTGTCTTCAAAAAGGTTTATTTGTTGCTGACCGCGCACGAGGCCGCCAAACCGTACGCCTACTAAACGCAATCGCATACGTCTTTCAAAAAGCGAGTCGAACAATTCCGAAACTATTGTGCTGAGTGTATGGTCAGCAGAGGTGTAGGCAATTTTGCGTTGCTTCGTTTCTGTATCAAAATTGGCATATTTAATTTTGACCGTGACAACCGATGTAAGCCATTTTTCATTGCGTAGCTGGAAACATAAGCTTTCTACCATCCGCAGCAAATCCGCTTTCATCTGGTAGACATCCATCGTATCACGCTCATAAGTCTTTTCAGTACCAATGGTTTTACGTTCGCGATAGGGTTCAACAGGGCTGTCGTCTATGCCGTGTGATTTTCTCCAAATTTCAAGACCATTCTTGCCAAGCAATTGCTGCATGTATTCCGGCGGCATCTCGGCTAATTTTTCAATTGTGCGAATTCCAATACGCGAGAGGTATTCAAAGGTTACACGCCCCACCATTGGAATTTTCTGTATAGACAAAGGATTGAGAAAGGGCTGTACGGAAGCTTCCGGTATTTCCAGTCGCCCAACAGGCTTGCCCTCGCCCGTGCCGATCTTAGAAACTGTTTTATTAACGGAAACAGCAAAACTAAGCGGTAGTCCAGTTTCTTTGGTAACAGTTTTCACAAGTTCATCGGTAAACTTATAGCAGCCGAAAAGTTTATCCATGCCCGTGAGATCAAGATAAAATTCGTCGATACTCGCTTTTTCAACGATAGGTGCTTTTTCCTCGATAATCTGCGTAACGGTATTGGACATTTTGGAATACAAATCCATGTCACCTTTAACGATACGCGCTTGTGGACACAGGCGCATTGCCATCCTGATAGGCATTGCAGAGCGTACGCCAAATAGCCGAGCCTCATAGGAACAAGAAGCCACAACACCACGATCGCCGCCGCCGATGATCAGCGGAATGTCGTTAAGCTTCGAATTCAGAAGCCTCTCACAGGACACAAAAAAAGTGTCCAAATCCATATGTGCAATTGATCGCGTTACCATGAGAACAAAAGTAGTACAGATAATAACAAAATGTGTTACATTTGTTGTTGCCAACAGCAACAAAGTGAATTATGTCGTTATTCTCCGATAATATCAGGTACTTACGAGTTCAAAAGAAGCTTTCGCAAGAAAGCGTGTCTGCGGGACTTAATATCACACGTGGACGCTATGTAAAATATGAAAATGGAACAACGGAGGCACCCCACGATATTTTGCTACGGCTGTCTCATTACCACCACATCAGTATTGATTTGTTATTATCGGTCGATGTCAGAAAAGTCTCTGTAGAAAATCTCATGAAGCTGGATGACAATCGTATTCTTTTGCCAATTATGCTCGATAAAAAAGGTAACAACGTCATTGAAGTTGTACCCTTGAAGGCAAAGGCAGGTTATATCACAGGATATGGAGATCCTACTTTCATACAGGACTTACCTCAGATTTCCTTACCCTTTCTCGGTCCAGGCAAACATCGCGCTTTTCCTATCAGCGGCGATTCTATGCCACCTCACGACGACACGGCTTTCATTGTAGGTAAGTACGTGGATAATCTTAGTGACGTCCGCAAAGGCAAGACATACATTTTCGTTATGTCCGACGACATTATTTACAAAAGAATTGGCGAGAAAAGGGCGAAATCCCTTGTCGTTAAATCTGACAACGATTATTACCAACCCTACGACATACGCTTAGCAGACGTTCTTGAAATCTGGGAATTTGCTTGCAGTCTCAATACAAAAGAGGCCGCCTTGCTCAATTCAAAATCAGAAACCCTTGAAGATATCGTAAAAGAACTGCGCAGGGATATGCGAACTATTAAGAACCAGCTAACACAGTAGAACACTTTTAAAATCTGTCTTGCTGCTCCATACATCCCTCACATTTTGAGTTGTCGGTTCAAGTTGAGTAAAGCCGCCCAAAAGTCAATCACGCTGCCCGCTCCATTCGCTCCGCTCCCGTGTTGGAGTTGACTCTCTGCCTATGGCTTTTCTCCTCTTTTTGCTCCGCACTCTACAGTGGAGGGCATTAATTAAAGGAGCAAATCATGCATACAATTAGAAAAACTGACCTTGCGCAATTTACTGGAACGGAAGTTTGGTATCGCCATCAACTCAGAAAAAATATCCTTTACACTGAGGGCATTCAATATCTGGCCGAGAAAGCGGGTGCCTATTGGCTGATAGATGAAATTGCATTTAATCAAATGCAACCCCGCATCGGTTCGGAAGAATTTCAAGTGTGGACGCTGAAAACAAACTTAGAAAGCAGCAAGGCAGATTTAACCTGCGAGAATGGCAACGGACGTGTACTTTATACAAAAGAAATTAGCTTCACTGACTTTCCGTTAGATGAAATTCGTATTTTTTTCGCAAACAACGTCATTCTATTGACGAGTGAGTATTAAAATAAAGCCGTCCCTTCGGCCTAGTGGGTCAGTTTGAATATTAAAATTATAGCCAACTATATGAGCTTGTGCCATAATTTGGTGATGGAGGTAATAGTATGTCAGACTGGCAAATAATTTTTATAGGCGGCATGACTGGGGCAATTCTCGGGCTGGTCTATGATCTTCATAAAAAGGTTAGCAAGATATACGCTGCAATGAAAAGTAAGGGGGAAGTCGAGTAATGGCGAAGATCCCTAAAAGACCCCGCGACCCTAATGAACCAAGACCATAGTCGATCAGGCTACTGGCGAATCTACGTACAAAGATCCTAGTCATGGTAAAGACCCTGCCGACGTATCGCTTACTCGGCGTGGTGCTTAATGGCCGGCAAGGCTAGCGCAATCCCTGACAGCCCAAAAGCGCAAGAAAATCGCGCAAAAAGCAGCAAAGAAGAGGTGGCAAAGCGATTAAGCAAGGTCGCTAAAATCTTCCCCTTGATCTGCCAAAATTTCCTTATCAAGCTCAAGTTTTTTAATAAGGCGGTCAATTTCCTTTGGCCCGACTTTTCCGCTAACTACAATACGATATGTGGCATTTTGCGACAAAATACCGTCTTGTAAAATGCGCTCTCCATCCATAAGAACAAATCCCTTCTGGGCCTGTTGTGGCGGCGTTTGAAGGGGCTTTACAGACACTGCACTAGGTGTTTGAGGCGATGTATGTTGGCGAGAGCCAAAATCTACCGCTTTTTCATCCTGTACTTCTGCTCCCTCGCCGAGAATCTTATCACCACTCTTAAATTCGGCAAAGGCTAAATTTTCCTTGTAGATTCCCAGAAAAGACCTAGATGCCTGTTCATTTAGACTTCGCTCGATTTTAAGATAGCTACGAGCAACGGTGTCTGTCGGAGGCTCCACGCCCCAAATATCCCACATAACGGCAATAAGTTTCGGGGTAATAGCAAATTGCTGTTTCAGCTTAACTCGTTCTTCTTCGCGCTCATCCTTAAAGTACCGCTTAGCACTGTCTGTCAACGCGAGTTTACGAGTTTCGCTAGAGCCATCATCCTTTATCAGACCGTACATCTTCAAAGCACCGACTGTTTGATGTCCACCGCTGCTTTTATCGGAATATTTCCAGACTCCAAAGGCAGTAGTAACCGCCATTTCCCGACCGCTTGGATCTGCTTTATAAAGCTCTTCGGCACGCGCGATAGCCTTCTCCAAACTCACGAAGGGGAAACGTACCCCAGCATCTACCTTTTTTGCGGCCTCTTCATTCATAGTGATTCTCCTTTGCCTTTATTGTATATCGCATGGGCTGGAGAAGTTCAAGACAAAAAATTCCAATGAAGTTCTTTTAAACTTCTTGCACCCATGGTCCGCATCATGTAGGTTTGGAAATAACGATGGAGGATAGGTAATGAAGATAATAGCTTGTGGTTTTCCCAGTTTGCGGCCTATCTGCTTGGAAAACCTTAAAAAGTAAGGCTCGAATCCGCAGCCAAGCGAAGATTCGAGCCCTAATAGCCAGCCCCCGATATGGTTCGCCCAATCGGGGGTTCTCTTTTTTCTAAAATAGCTCCATCGGCGGTGGCCGTCAAGAAGTTTCCAGAGTCTTTATGTGAATCTCTTAAAACCACATCTTTGTACAGTATTGATTCATGATTACTTATCAGTGAGTCGCTAGGTTGAAATTTGCGCCTATGCTTAGATCCTAAAAAGGTTCAACGCGGGTTGATTTTGTAAGTGACACCGCCCGTATTTGCAGTGCACCTCAACCTAAAAATTTCGTTCTACAATTATTTCAGTTACAGCTGGATCGCCCGTACTACGCAAAACACTAAAACGGCTATCCACAACATTAACTTGCGATACCATGTGCCGCTGCAAATTGCTGAATAGTGCCACAAGATTTTCTCCTTTCAGAGTAATCGTATAATAGACAAAGCGAAGAATAATGATACTTGATTCGATGCTGAATTCGCCGCTGACAAGATTGCTATAGCTTATGAAGAGTGTGTCTCCACTAGCCTGCAAGAAAGAAATATTTCTTGCATTGCTGTTACCCGCATACTGCTCAACAGATTCGACTTTCTCCGACTCATTAAAGTCATTAACCCGCATTATTTTGTCAAAATTATTTGTCAGGTTCATAGTCTCTTTCGCGTTTGACGTTATTAATTAATTCTTGATCCACCGTTTGCTGTTGGCGCTCAAAAACCTTTGCTTTAGACGAGAATAGTTCAATCGCAGAAGTCCGGTTTCCTTCAAGTTGTGCATGATGCAACAACTCTGTTTTATCGTCTGTGTAAATATGTGCTTTGTCCTTTCCCCGAGAGACAGAAACATAAAACTGCTTTGCATCGGTCGCGGCGAAGGTCGAAGCGGGTTGATAGATAAAAACTTCATTGACGCTTTTGCCTTGCGAAGCATAGGAAGTCACATAATGTGCGTAAGCAAAATGTCGAAAATTCTCATCTAGACGATGCGTGCATTTACTTCTAACGTTTTGCAACTCTATCCCGTTTTTCGTCGCTTTCATGACTTCCAAGATTTCGCCGTTGTCCAAACGCTTACCGATACGATCAACTCCATTATGCGTGATTAAAATTTTGTCACCTTTTGAAAGCTTGATCATTTGCTCTTCGAACACGTCGAAACGTTTGCTGTCTATAACTGGTAAAGGTTTACTTTCGCCTGAGCCATTTTTCAGGAAAACATTGTTATCTGATTTTTCAACTGTCCAAACGCTGCCTCGCGAAAATCCTTTTACATTCTGGTTAAACTGAATAATGTTTCCATTTTCAAAGTTGCGAGTATCGGATTTTTCTGCCTCCGTCAGGTTGAGATTCTTTAATCGTTTGGTCTCTATTTCCTTTTTGCCGACGAACCCTTCATCACGCAACCTTTCGCGGATGCTCTGGGTAATCGCTTCGCCTTGCTTATGGGTCGGCGAGATGATTAGTGCCTCTTTGCCACGTTTGATAACATCCACATAATCGCTCACGAGAGCAGCATTGATTTCGGTGGTTTCCATGCTCTTTATAAATCCAATGTTTTCCAACTTCGTAAACCCATTGGCAATATTACCTTTCGAAAGGTCTTCCACAGCAGCCTTGTATTCCTCTCTCGTCTGACGATAGATCTTACTAACCTCGGCGGGTATGATGCCTGCGACAGTATTCAGGATTCGTAAAGCATCCCCCCGTACAACGCTGGCATGTTGCCTAGTATCGCCGCCAAGAACCAACTGTGCATTTGCAGCTTCAGCAATTCTAAGCAATGCCGTCGTATCTTTCGTTCCCAATAATCCCGCTTCATCTACCCACAGGACTTGCCCTTGAAGCTGCTTTTGTAGTTCCTTTTCTGCAATAAGATTCGCAACCGTAGTGGCACTTGCAAAGCCTTCGTCTTTTAGAACGCCACGAGAGGCCTGGGCGGTCGGCGCGACAACCACCATTTGCTTTCCGGCAGCGTTGTAATGCCTTTCAGCCTCCTTCATGAGGGTCGTTTTACCGGTGCCCGCCGCACCGCGTACGATAGAGACGCGATGATTGGTGGTAAGAACATGATGTACTGCCGCACCCTGCTCACCTTGAAGCTCAATCTGCGGTGACGTTGAGTACGTAGGCGTAAGTACAGCTTTTCCGCGTTTAGCGAGATTGACCATAACTTCCTCTTCCCGCAGAACTTCAAGCGTCGTGCATTTTTGTTGGGAGCCGTCCTTTACATGGATGATCCTTTTGTCTTCCTCGAAAGCTTGCGTGATACTTTCGACGCTGGCACCTTGCGCCCCGACCGCATGCCGATAGGCAACAGCAAGCAAACGGCGGTCAGCCATGACCGAAGCACGTTCGAAACAGTGCGAAACAGCGTGGTCGATGCAATGCTCAGCTGTACGTTGGCTTGCTTCTTTGACGGGTGCAAACCGGACGGTTTCTTCTTCCGTACCGTCTTTGTCGAGTGCGCCAACTTGGTCTTTCCATTCTTTTTTGAGGTCATGCATATTACTCCCTTTTTGTTTCTTGGAACGCGTCCGCGCACCAAGTTCGCCGAGTTCTTTTGCGTCCGTAATTCCCTTTTCTTTCGCCGCGCGTCCGATTTCATCCGTACGCTTGGAAAACAGGTCGAGAACTTTCCGCGGCACACCATCAATCTCAAAGGACTTGCTTGTCCTTCGAATGCTATAGCCCAAGTCCACCAGCTTGTCGGAAAGAATCTTGTGAAACTGTGCCTGATAGAAAGGCATGTCTCTATTGATCTCCCGAAACTGCGCCGCCTTGACACGGCTTTCTGTTGCATCCCACGTGGCGTTGAAAACGAAACAATGGCTATGCAAATGCGGATCGGGCAGTTGTCCTTCGACAGGTCTTGCCGTTTGGTGAACGAAATGCCCCCAAGCGAGTTCACCCGTCGATCTTTCGTCATATTGCCCCTCAAGACGCACCCGCGTTTTGCTATCCCGTTCGATTGCCCGCATCGTCTCCGAAACACTTTCCTTGAAAGCTTCCAAAATATGATCGTCCTTCGAAAACACGTGCATCACCGAAACCGATTTCGGACAATGAAAGTTAATGTCGTAACCCGTTGTACGATTTTCTTTCGTCCGAGGGGTCAAGTGATCACCCGACTTCGGATGCTGGTTTTCACAAAGAGCATAAAAATCCTCTTTGGTTGTTTCACCTGAAAGCCCCAACCGTTCCGCTAGCTTTCCCTGCCAAAATCCCGCGAGTTCCTGATCGCTCACGAAGTAATCCGACTTCGAAAGTGCATCGGAAAAATACGCCTTCGCATGTCCGGCGGATTTGCTTTGAATCATTCGTATCATTGGAATAAGTGTATATTGAAATTGAAAAACGGAAGGCAGATTCGCCTTCCGTCTGTCACAGTAAATGTTCCCACATCCCACCCTAAGCACAGCTTGCCGTGCCCATGAAAAGAAAGCTGCCATAAATAAAAAAGTATCAGACATCTTCCCTAAGCAGTGCTTAGAACTATCGGGCGGTGTAAGTTTTCTCGTTATCGACTAAAGCTGGCGCCATCTCTCTGCGAGTCACTTCATTATTGATGTGACGACCTCTAAACTGCACACCATGTGTTTCGGATGGATGCATATTGTTCATGTAAGCTTTTTCGAGATACTCGTTGTAAAGCTTCTGATCAATATAATCGAGGATCATGATATCGCCTGCGTAATACAATGCTCTGTATGACATCCCGTAAATGAGACTGCAAATGATGAACAACCAACCGATAGATTGACCCAAAATGGCAAGTATTAGTCCGGCACCGAGGAAAACAGCAGGTTCGATGAAGCACTCAATTTCAAACGCCGTTACAGCACGGCCCTTATAGCGCAGTCCAAAAAAGAATGGATGGACGTCACCTTCATAAACGCTGGACTTGTCGTAGTTGAATCCGTCCATTTTTTCTTTTTGAATAACCTGATAATGTTTCCAACTTTGCCAGATGAAGACACCCACGAATATATACCACGTCAGGTAATGTTTCAGAAAGTCGAGGCCGGGATTACCACGTTGCCCCATTCCAAAGTCGAGATACTGCACAGGGATTGCCATCAGGATAAAGGCGATCGCTAGAGCCAAACTAAAGCTAAAGTGGCGTTCGCCGAAGTTTTTTCTCAGAAAGGCTTCCATGACCATGCGCGGAATACCAGAGAATTGATAAATAAGTGCAAAAAATTGCATTTTTAAAGAAGATGCCATTCCGTGAATGGCGCGGAAATAAGAATTACGTATCATAATAAATAAATTAGAAATTAATAAAAAACTCTTGTTGAAATTGTATTTTGAGATAGTTCTGGGTATCAGCAAGCAGGTCGCCCTGAACATGTATGATGCTTTCTACCATATTAAGATTTCGCTCCGAGCCGGTTTTCAAGCGCGAGAACCTTTCTGGACGAACGATGCGATCAATCTTTAAGGATTTACCGAGGCTTGCACTGAACTTATCCGTCATGGAGACGTTGCGCGAAACGTCCTCGAAATAGCCGTCGCCGATAAGTTCGGAAGCGTACTTGTTGGTTTCAACCTCGACGTTGGCATGAAAAATCTTTGTAGCCAGCGTCCCAAGAAAACTCTTGATCTGATGCTCTGATTTATGGCCGCTCATATTCGCATGATAGTTTGGCAAGTTCTGCGATATATAAACCGTCGCGATTCTACTACTCCGCGCAGTGGCCTGATACTCGGCATCGTATTCGTGAAGGAAGTGCTGTGCCTCGTCTGCCCACAGAAAGACAGGCAAGCCATTTTCTCTTACATTTCGTTTCTCCATCGCACGCTGCCAGATGTACTTGAACAAGATTTGACAATCTCGCCCAACCTTATTGAACTGTTTGACGGGTAAATTGATAAGTATGATTTTGCCTTGCAGACAATCCTCCGGCGTAAATGTGGATGCATTCTGGCAAAAGAGATTATAGATTGGCTCGCGGAGTAGCCTGAATAGAAATCCCGAAAAAGAAAAATCGATAATGGAGCGCGTCTTTTCGCTTAAGTTCAAGAATGTCTGTAGAAAGAACTGGTCAATAAATTTCAGCGTACGAGCTTCGGGTATCGCGTCGCACATTGCTTGTTCATACAAATATTCTGACTGCATCACATCCATTTCATCCGTAGAAAAGGATTTCTCCCATTCCTCCACTTTTTGCAGGACATTCTTCCGCGCGGCTGTGAAAGCGGAGGTAAAGGCATTTGGACGGTCATCTATGGTCATCTCCGGTCTTGGTAAGAACTGTACGATTTCATACATTTCCTGAATAGACGCGCTACCGTGCGCCAACTTGCAAAGATCGATCACGTTGGTAATCAACATATCCAGAGCCGTTTCCCAAAACGAATCGTCGCCTTTACCGCCAGCCTTGTCTTCACCTGCCCGAATAACAGTTTTAAGCACCTGCACCACGTTCTCAGTAATATTCTTCCCGCCACTTTCGTACTCTAGAAAGTTGAAATAATTGTTGTGGCTAGGATCGACAATGATCAAATCGTCAGACCTGTTGGCTCGCTGGCAGTAATCCTTCCAAACCTCTACCTCATCCGGTTTTACAGTTAAAACTAGTCCCCCAAAACCAGCAGCCAAATACTTCAGGGCAATAAATTGGCCGGAGCCGGAGGATTTGCCTGATCCAATCCCGCCGAAGATTTGTGTGCCTTCGACAGCGTTCCGTATCGTCCAATAACGGCACGTCTCCTCCTCACCGCGTAATTCAATAAGCGGTGTATTCAAATCAAATTTTTTCATGATATTAAAATTTATTAATTAGCGTTCGTCCAATCCCTTGTCTCGGGAAGACTTGTCATTAAAAGTGTTGCTTACGGGCTCGCGTCTTAGCCATTCAGGCCTCGGATCTCCCTTTTCACGTTGTTCCCGTTCGTAAGATTCTTTTCCTGCCCTGATCCCATCTATAATCGGTGCATTGATCGGAAGATCTGCCAGTTCCTTTGCAGTTGTGGGCTCATTAGCGGCAAGAAATCGACCGATATTGTAGTGTCTTTTAAAATCCGAATCCTTTTGCGGATCAGGCGTTGAAGTATCTTTTTCCATGATTTAGCTGTATTTTAAAACGGAAGCGGTTATAATAGAAGCTTACAAAAACAAATGGGTGATCCAAATGATGTCTCCTGCATATGCGCTCGACAGTTCAGATGTCGATAAAATTATGAATGGTTTTAAAGAGGTGTTCAAAGGGAGTGATATGATCACTGGCCTCAAAGTACCGCATCCGAGTGGACTAACTGCATTTGTAATCACGCTTAAGGAAATTTCTTCTATGATTTTCCTACCTGACGGCGATGGAAAGTACCAATTGGAGAAAATCGAAGGAGAAGACAAGCTCGTCATCAGCGTTTGCGTCAACTTGTGGGTCAAAAAGCATACGGGCAAAGATTGGCCTGACCCGAACATTCCTCTATAAATAGTTTGTATAATATTTTTCACGGCTGATAGATAATTTAAAAGGTTTCGTAAGCATTCTTTTCTAAGTACGCATCTATTGAAAAATAATCGTACAGGATAATTTTCTTCTGCGGTTGGGAAAAACGGATTTTTCCTTCGTCGCGCAGCTTTTGCAGCGTTGTCTTGGATTTAATGTTCAGCAACTGCATCGCCTGAACATCCGATATCCACTTTTCCTGATGATGAAGCTTGTGATCAACCCTGTTAACCACCACTTCGATAAGGGCAAAAAAAGCCTTATCCTCAAGGCATATTATATCCATTGCATTGAGAGTTATTTAGTTACAAAAATTTAGTGAGTTGGAATTCGAACTCAATTCCGAGAGTTTGGTTTTTGTGTTTATCCTTGAAAAGGTATCACGGTAGAAAATTACATAGCTTCATTTTTTAGTGTTGATGTTTGGTAATAGGCAAATATTATTCCTCAACTTTTTTGGTGAAGATTTTGTCAACTAGCTGTCAGATTTTGGTTAAAAAGAGAGTTTTAAGGCTTAAAATGTTCAATTGTGAACATCGAATAATCGATGTTGACTGCATTGGATGTCAGGCTAGTTGACAAAATCCATAAGGATGTTTCGCATTAACAAACTGAATATCAATTATGTAGATATGATTTCTCCCCTGTGTCATGAGTCTTGTTAAGCCTAAACCCCAAGAACCGTATGCAAAGCTTCATCTGCATCCTTGTGAATAAAGTTCATTTGATAGCCGACTGTCGTTTTAATATCGCTGTGGCGATACAGTTTTTGCAACATGGCAATCGGAATTTTATCTGCCGCAACAGTGGCGAACGTGTGACGAGCAATGTGCATAGTAAGTGTTCCAGAGACAACCGCCGCAGGTGCAACGAAGAGACGTAACACTTTGTTGATGCGTTTATCCGCATAAGAGATTTTGCGCTGTACTTCAAAATCATCTTGTAAATCCGGCAATGTTCTCAGCTCGTCAAAAATAAGGTCATGTTTACCACCGCGATTTCCTTCGTACTGAGAAAGAATGGCGAGGGCTTTATCATGTGCGCGGAGAGATCCTGGCTTATTGTTCTTGCCCATTGTATAAAATAAACGCTCTTCCTGAAAATCCGACCACTTAAGCCGCAGCAAATCTGATACACGCATTCCTGCAAAGTAGTAGGAAAGCAGCCAAAGATTACGCGCATGATCGTGCGCGGGATTATCGAAGGAAGCATTTTCTAGTTTTTGAACATCGGAAATTGTCAGACCGACTTTTGACGACTCTCCAAACTTGATAGATAATTTACCCTTTCCGAAAGGATAAAACTTCTCTTCCACCATCTTGTCCCGAATGGCCTGATTAAAAATGGTGCGAATAACAACAAGGTGATTTGCAATTGTGCGGTCGCCGTGATGATGGTGTGCCTTGAGATATATCTTATATCGATCCAGTAAACCGACCGTAATATCAGTAAACGAAATATCGCTACCGCCCAGAAATTCTTTAAAATGTTTGATGCGCGGTTTCTCTGCGCCAAAACAATTGTAATTTCGTGCAAGTCGTAAATTTGACAAATAGGTTTTGGCCGCGAAAAAGAAAGTGGCCGCACCCTGCGGTTTGATCTTTTGCTTAATGGCTTTTGTGGAAACGTGCTCGTCCGAAGATTCGGCTTCCAGCACGCGGTCGGTCGCTTCCGTCCGTTTCTTTAGAATCAAATTGTTGATGCGTTTTGCATTTGGATGGGAACTAATCACCGATTGTTCTTTATCTAGCCATTCGTGAAGCTGAACGCTGACACCTATATATATGTAGGCCGGAACGCGGTTTTTGGTGACGCGAATAGCGATAGGATAAGTACCGTCTTTGAGAGGCTTTTTGCGAAGAACCGCTTTAATTGATGACATGTTTTCAACTCCATTTTTTACTAAATAAAGTTACGATTCTAGGTACAACATAGGTACAACAAACCCCGTATCGACGTGGTTTGACCTGATGTCTTATGCGCGTTTTGCCCAGTAAAATGGGAGAAAGAGAAAGTATCGATACATATAAAACCACCCTGAAAAGGATTCATAACCCTGAGGTCACGGGTTCAACTCCCGTCCTCGCTACTACAAAGGCTAAGGTCTGACGAAATCGTCAGGCCTTTTTTGTTTTTAAGCCATTTTCTCTTGAACGCTTTCCATACAAAATACCGATTCCCATACTCTTCCTAATTTATACAATTAAAGAATCAGCAAATAACTTTCTATTCTGAAAGATTATTCTCAAATAAATAAAAAGTCGAAATCTCGTATTAAAAATATAATATTAAACTTACAAAATAATGATTTTTGCGTACTTTATCGTAATTTTATGCACTTTATCGATGTTTTTCTTTTTTATATTCATAATTAAAATTAGTTTTGACCCATAATAAAATCGTATTGAGAATAATCTGTAAATGACCGGTTATGAAAAAAATTACTCTTATCGTAAAAAGATTTACACTGCTGCTAATTTTTTTGTCTGCAATGAATATTGTTGGTCAACAACTTAAACCAGATTTTATATCAAACAATACGCAACCATTCCAAAGAAACAGCATCCTGTTTGGAAATGATCCCGACACAGATCAAGATGGAATCATAGACAGCATCGACATGGATGATGACAATGACGGCATTCCTGATATTTTTGAAAATACATTCGCGCATTTGGATGCAGATAACGATGGCATCCCAAATTCGCTGGATCTTGACTCTGATAATGATGGGATTCCCGATATTGAAGAAGCCGGTCTCAAACACCTCAGCGACGGCCAGTCCAAACTATCAAATGCCCGATGGATCGATCTTAACGGCAACGGATTACACGATGCCATCGAAACTTTGATTGCTGCCGGAACTTACGTTTTACCAGATACCGATAATGACGGCGTTTACGACTATCTTGACCTTGACAGCGATAACGACAGCATTTTTGATGTAGATGAAGCCGGGGAAATTAACGGCGACGGAGACAGTAACGGCGATGGAATTGGCGACGGGCCAGATACCGATAAAGACGGAATTTTAGATGTTTTTGACAATGCCGACGGTTTCGGAACGGTGCAAAGGCCTTATGCCAAAAGCACTAATCATACTGATACGGCCGATTACCGCAAAATAAAATCGGATGCCGATGGAAATTTCGATATAGAACAAACTTTATATTCGCATTTAGATGCAAACCGGGACGGAATGGTTGATGGGAATTCTGATGCAGATCAGGACGGAATCATCGACACCATCGATTCAGACCCAACCAGGCCGGGATCTCCGCGAAACATCAGTGGAAAATTATTTGTTGAATTTGACGGAAGAAACGATTACGGGCAAACCGACCAGCTGTTAAGCAGCCTTCCTCAATCAACAATGATGGGCTGGATCAAAATCAATCCGCAACTGCGCGTCAGTGGAACAATCATGGGACAGGAAAATTTCAATATTTCGATAAAAACCGGTTCGGGAATCCAAATTGCAGCGACAGCTAACGGAGCTAATATCACCTACAATTCAAACGTAATACCCAACAGATGGTATCATGTTGCCGCGGTTTACAATGCTGCTGATCCAGATGAAAAATTAAAACTGTACATCAACGGAAGAAAAGAAGCGGTTTCCAATAACAATACTTTATCACAAGGACTTCTTTCAAGCACATCCGGATTTACATTTGGAAGAAATGCCGCCACTTCAACAGGATTTTATAATGGCGCTATTGATGAAATCCGCGTGTTTAATGTAGCCTTAACCGATGATATGCTACAAAAAATGGTCTATCAGGAGATCTCACAAAACGGAGATGCCATCAGAGGCGAAGTCATTCCGAAAGATATTGAAAATCTTTCCTGGTCTTCCCTATTGGCTTATTACAGGATGGATACTTTCAGGAACAATGCCATCGGTGATTATACTTCAAATGTAGCCAATACGGATGCTTCACTATCGCGTACAAAAATTTATAACATCAAAAATATCAGGCAACAACTTGCGCCAATGCCGTTTGTAACGACACGAACCGGAGCAATAGAATCGGCGGTGAGCCAGTTGAATTATGTAAACGGGACCGACGCTTTCGAATACGAATGGTCGATTGTAAAGATCAACCACAATGTTACTTTGCCTTACAATCAAACATCACTCGGGCTTTTTATTGATGCTAATGCAAAAGTAACGCTGAGCAATGACAACAAATTAAAAAATACCTGGTATCTTAAACTCGACGGTAAAATTGAACTGAAAGGAAAATCCCAGTTAATTCAAACGGAATCCAGCGATTTGGATCCTGCAAGTACCGGCTTTATTGAAAAAAGCCAGCAAGGGCAAACCAATATTTACAATTACAATTACTGGAGTTCTCCGGTAGGTGCGATCAGTAACCTTGGAAACAACAACGCTTACACCGTCAATGCCGTTTTAAGAGATGCCACAAATCCTGAAAACCTGAAAAACATCAACTGGTTGAGTACTATTAATGGTGCGCCAACTTCTCCATTGTCTTTAAGCAGTTTCTGGATCAATAAATTTCAAAATTTACAGACGAATGGTGCCAACTGGACTGCGGTCGGATCAAACGGAACATTACGCGCCGGCGAAGGTTTTACACTCAAAGGCGGCGGAGCCGAGGGAAGTTTGCAAGACTACACCTTCGTAGGAAAACCAAATAACGGAAATGTAACGATTCCCATTGCAGCGGCACATCCAAATCTTTGCGGAAATCCGTATCCGTCGGCAATCAACGCAGACCAATTCATTAAAGACAACATTACGGCTACATCCGGAGCGCTTTATTTCTGGGAAAATTATACGACAAATACAACGCACTACCAACAAAACCATCAGGGTGGTTATGCCACACGCACACTAGTTGGCGGTGTGCCTCCAATGTCACTCGAAGACGCAGATATTTTTACACCGGGAAATAAAACACCGGGGAAATATATTCCGGTAGGACAAGCATTTCTCATGATGGCGGGACAAAATGCAGGAAACATTAAATTTAACAATGGCCAAAGGGCTTTTGTAAAAGAATCGAATACGGAGTCAAATGCTTTATTTAAAGGATTCGAAACCACTACTCCTGAATCCGTTTTCAACAATAATGAAGATACTGTTGCGGAAGAAACATTCTCTAAAATAAGACTCGGATTTACATCTGAAGGAAATTACCACAGGCAATTGCTACTGGGATTCATGAATGAAAATGCCACAAACGGATTGGACAAAGGATACGACGCTAAAAATATCGATACCCAGCCTTGCGATGCGTATTTTACGAGCGGCGGTGAAAATCTTGTGATCCAGGGTGTCGGACATTATAATGTAGATGCGGTTTTTCCAATTACCGTAAAATCTTCAAGAGCCGGAGATGTGACTTTTAAAGTGGACGGACTTGAAAATTTTGAACAGGACCAACATCCATTTATCTACGACAATGCCACCCAGGAATATTACGCCATTGGCACAGAAAGCCGGACTTTTAATGTTGCTGCCGGAATGACCGCTGGCCGTTTCTCTTTGAGATTTAAAACCTTGGCTTTACTAGAAACCAACAGATACAATTTGGAACGCGGCATTTTTGTTGCCAATGACAATCAGGTTCTTACTGTTAAAAATAGTGTTTCAGGAACTGATGTAGAAACGGTTACAGTATTCAATATTCTTGGGCAGTCTGTAATCAGCCACAATGTTCAATCTGAATCGCAAGCCAAAATCAACATTCCTGTAGCCAACCTAAGCTCTGGAACCTACATCATTAAAATACATACCACAACCGGTGATATTTCTAAGAAAATCATCATCCGCTAATCACCCCTTTTGCCCCACAAAAGACGAAAAAAAAGCTTCCTGGT
>Ga0081606_1000155_pt2 | contig 18849 bp, 17 predicted proteins | sample EareggfetidaYelm_FD_71127 | JGI IMG/M metagenome (GOLD analysis project Ga0081606, IMG submission 71127) | Earthworm egg capsule microbial community from the University of Washington, USA - E. fetida Yelm (SPADES assembly) (version 2) | ecosystem: Host-associated > Annelida > Reproductive system... | reverse complement strand
TTGGCCAGCGCAGCGAAGAACACCAGGCCAAAGGGTATGTCTTCGAGCACGTAACGGTGCAGCGGGTGGGTCGGGCCTAACGGGAGGCCGCCACGGCGGCGATGGATTTCTGCAGCGATCGTCGCCAGATCCGTCTGCGCAACGCCGAGCGAGTTGTGAAAATGCGCGTGGATCGTCCCCAGGGTGCAGCCCACCGCAGCCGCCAGTGTCAGGCGCTCGGCATCCATGGTTTCGATCAGGCGCGAGACATAGGGCGTAATGCAGTGGTACTGTGGCCACTGCTCGGCGTGCTCCATGCGCGTGATGTTGCACAAGGCCAGCGCGCTGTGCGCGATCGGGTTCACGTTGGCCAGCGACATGGCCAGGATGTCACCGTTGATGCGGAAGCGTTCGCCAAACAGCGCCGTGCACAAAGCCAGTGCGGCAGGGCCTCGTGCCACAGGCAGCGCGGCCATGTCCAGCACCGTGCGCAGCGCCGAGACCTGCACTTCGGGGGTCGATGCCCGGCGCGCCGTCATCGGCGTGCTGCCAAACACGGCGATGTTGCTGCGCAGGCCGCGCGCAGCCAGTTCGCGGTCGAGCACCAGCGCGCTGACCGAACTCAACGCGCTGAGGATCACGGGCTGGGCATCGCGCAGGCATTGCCCGAGTTGCTTGAAAACGCCGGCGTGGGCCGTGGCCGGCAGCGCAATGTAGACCACATCCGCATCCCGGACCGCAGCGGGCAGGTCACTGACGACCCCTGGCCTGGCCTGGCCTTCGATGGCGCCCGCATAGCGCAATGGTTGACCGGCGGCCAGCGCGGCCGTGCCGGCCCCGGAGGGCGACCACAGCGTCGTGTCGTGGCCGTGATGGCAGGCATGGGCGGCGACGGCAAGGCCGATATTGCCGGCGCCGATAACGGTGATTCGCATGGGGGTCAATCGAGCTTCAGATGATTGCGGGCGACGACCTGTTTCCAGCGCGCAATGTCTTCGTGTACCGTGGCGGCGAACTGTGCCGGGGTGCTGCCGATCACGATCGCTCCCATGGTTTGCAACTGTTGTTTGATGGCCGGGTCCTTGAGCACCTTGACGAACTCGCTGTTGAGCCGGTCGACCACCTCTGGCGGCACGCCGCGCGGGGCCATCAGCCCGACCCACACCGGAATCGCCAAGTCTTTGATGCCGGCCTGGGCGAAGGTAGGCACATCGGGCAACGAGGGCAGCCGCACGTCAGAGGCCAGCGCCAACGCGCGCAACCGCTTCGCTGACAGGTAGCCATGGGCCGCTGCCGCGCTGGTAAACATCGCGTTCACCTGGCCGGCCAGCAGATCGGGCAAACCCTGGGCCGCGCCCTTGTAGGGAACATGCAGTATGTCGATGTCCGCTGCGTACTTGAAGGCATCGCCGATCAAGTGGGAAATGGTGCCGGTGCCCGTCGAGGCAAAGGTCAGCGCCCCCGGCTTGCTTTTGGCCAGTGCGATGAAATCGGCCAGATTGGCGACCGGCATCGCGTCCGGAACCACCAACACCATGGGTGTATCGACCAGTTGCACGATGGCCACCAAGTCCTTTTGCGGGTCGTAGCTCAGGTTCGAGCGCACGGCGGCCGCCACCGATACCTGCCCGCCGCTGGCCATCAGCAGCACATGACCGTCCGCCGGCGCTTTGGCCACCTGGTCCGCCGCGATCAGGCCGCCAGCGCCGGCCTTGTTTTCAATGACGAAGGACTGGCCCAGGCCGGCGGCCGCCTTTTGCGACAGCATCCGGATGATCCCGTCCTGGGGACCGCCCGCAGCAAAAGGCACTACGACCTTGATCGGGCGCGAGGGATAGCTTTGCGCCTGCGCGGTGCCCGCCCCGGTCAAGGCAAACGAGAACAGCAAGGCGACGAGTCTGATGGGCATGAGGCAGCTTTCTTTCTTTGCAATGTGGGCCGGGATTGTTTCCCGGCATGGCCGGTAGTGTCAAATTGCTACCGTGCATGTCGATGCATTCGGCAACTTACCGTATAGACCAGACAAGAGGGTAGCACCATGCCCTCGGTAATTACCATGCCTGCTGCTGCTGCTGCTGCCGCCGCCGCCGCCGCCGCCCGACTCAAAGCCCGGGTCGATGCGTACCAGCACCAGACGGTCGGGTCTGCTGCCAAGATTCTTCAGGGCCGCACACTGAGCGACTGCGTGGTCGCAGCCGTCCGGGACGGCTGCGCAGCGCGCCATCGGACGGTCCGGGCCCGCCCGCCCGGGTCGCTGGCCCACCCGCAGCGAGGCGTGGCGCATGGCGCAAAAAGGGTATGCGCCGCAAGCCGTTTTCATCCAGATCACCGTGCCCGCATGCCGATCACGGCTGCGCTGATGATCATCAGCGTGGCCAGGGCGATGCTCGCGTTGAGCGGGCGACCGCTGACCAACAGCAGCAGTGCCGTCGACGCCAGCGGGGTGATGTAGCTCAGGATGCCGATATGCCGCGCATCGCCGAGCTTGAGCGCCCGGTCCCACATGAAGAAGGCGCCGCCCAGCGGGCCTAGCCCGAGCAGGACCAGCAGCGCCCAGTCGCGCGGCTGCAACGCCGCAGCAGGCTCCAGCAGCGCATGGCACAGCAGGGACAGCAGCCCCGACACCAGCGCGAACAGGCCAATGGCCGTGGTCGGAAAAGCCGCCACGCGCCGGGTCAGCAGCGAATAGCTGGCCCAGATGAAGGCCGCTGCCAGCGCCGGCAAATAGCCCCAGGCCAGCGTGCCGCTGAGCGCCTGCCCGCCCGCGATCGCCCCGCCCGTGATCGCAATGGCTGCGCCGGCAAAGCCCAGCAGGGCGGCCAGCAGATGCGGCGCGCGCAGCACCACGCCGGGCAGCAGCCAGGGCGAGAGCAGCACGATGAGCAGTGGCCACAGGTAGCAAACCAGGTTGGTCTCCACCGGCGGCGCATGGCGCAGCGCGATGAACAGCAGAAAATGGTAGGCAAACAGGCCGTACACGCCCAACGCCAGCGTCCGCACCGGAATGCGCCATTGCGCCGGATCGCGCAGCACGAACGGCCAGGCCGGCAAGCTGCCGATCAGCAGCGCGATGCCGGTGAGCAGAAACGGCGGAACATGGGTCAGCGCCACGCCCAGCGAGGCGAGCGAGGCCCACAGCGCGATGGCGCCCAGCGCGTACAGATTGGCTTGCATGGCGTGGCTTTTGCACTGACTCTTTCCCGCAGGAAACGAGAAACAGCAGCGGTTTTGTGATTTCGATCCGCATGGTAGGCGAGAAATTGGCGAAGTGACCGAGACTGGCTGACCACTCTTTGCAGTAGGAGGCCGAGTGGAGTATGCCGGTCTGGAGGGTTCCAAAAAACCATCGTTTGCGGATCGTGATGACCCAATCCCCAAGGCCCGCAGCCTGGCCCATCCCGATTCGGGGGACGAAAGACACTGGCATGGCCGGTCTGGGCACCTTGCCAGGCGGCACTGCTTCTGCAGCCCGCAGGGTGAATGGCCGGGGGATGTGGTGGTCGGGGTCAGTCGCTCTTCCGGTGGTGGGGCGAGAGGCTTTCGGTGGACGCAGGCCACGGGCATGCAGTCCATTGGCAATGGCTGAAGGACAACGGTGTCGATGTAGATGGCCTCGCTACGATGGCAGCAGCAGGCGGAATCAGTGACGCTGGCAATGCGGTTGCAGGTTCACTGGCCGATGGTCGTGTGCGCAGCGCCGAGTGGCAGGCCCGCCGCTACCATTGTCGAAATTGGCGCCGACGGCTCCGTGAGTGTTCGGCTATCCCAACCCGCCCTTCAGGGCCATTTTCCATTGGCTGCAAATCGACATGATGCCCAGACCTCAAACACCATTTCACACCCCCGCACAGGCACTCCCAATGCGCTTCCCTCCAAACCTGGAGGTCAAAGTGGCAGGCCATGCCAGATCCAAAAAAGGCCATTCAAGCCTTAAAAAAAGCCTCATCACCTGCGCCAGTGCCCTCTCTTTGCTGATCACTGGCCCGCTGGCAAGCGCTGCGAGTGGGATTGTCGTCTTGGGGGGAGACACTGGTGTTGGCGTCTCTTCTGTCATCGGCATGAGCAACGACGGAGATGTGATGGTCGGGAACGGTAGTCCTGGTTACGTTACCGCTGACCAGAGCCGTCGGCGACTCGAACTGTCCAGGAGCGGTAGTCATCTTGGTTACTCTAGCTTTCAACCCTTTCGGTGGACGGCAGAAACTGGCTTGGCCTATCTGGGCTCCTTAGGCGGTAATTTCTTAAATATAGCTAATGACGTGAGCTCCGACGGTGCTGTGGTGGTCGGACGAAGTGAGGTGGTCGAATTCAGTGAGGCCCGTAAGCCTTCCGGGAGTTCGAGAGCCTTTCGGTGGACATCCGACGGCATGATCAATCTGGGCACCTTGGGCGATAGTCGAGGTCGTTCTTCTGCCAATGGCGTCAACGCCGACGGAAGTGTGGTGGTCGGGTACAGCTCTACTTCCGGCCTCTGGCACGATAAAGCCTTTCGGTGGACATTATCGGACGGTATGAAAAGTCTGGGCACCTTGGACAAAGCGATTTATTCTGTCGCCACCAGCGTGAATGCCCGTGGAGATGTGGTGGTTGGACGCAGTGGCGATCATGGGTGGTCCAGAGCCTTTCGGTGGACATCGGCAGGCATGGTCGATCTGGGCACCTTGGCAGACAACGATGCTTACTCTGAAGCTCACGACGTGAATGACACAGGTGACGTGGTGGTCGGGCGAAGTGGCCCTGCAATAGGGACTCTCGAGGTCGGTCAAGCCTTTCGGTGGACGAAAGACACAGGCATGGTCGGTCTGGGCACCTTGCCAGGCGACACTGCTTCTGTTGCCACCAGCGTGAATGGCCGTGGAGATGTGATGGTCGGGGTAAGTATCTCTTCCGATGGTGAGCGGAGAGGCTTTCGGTGGACTCAGGCCACGGGCATGCAGACTATTGAGCAATGGCTGAAGGACAATGGTGTCGATGTAAAGGGCCTCCCCAGGGTGGTAACGGCAACCGCAGTCAACGGCGCTGGCAATGTGGTTTTCGGCTCACTGGCCGATGGTCGTGGTGCGTACATCGCCAGAGTGGAAGGCCCGTCGCGCCGTCGCGACCAGCGCCGCCCCTGAAGGGCAAGCCGGGCAGATCGTTGCTGTTCTCGCGCGGCATCCGGAGGGTCGACTCCCCACCGTTCGCTGCGCCGTTGCGTGAGTGCATCCTCTTCGTCGGCCCGTTGTCGCAAATGTTGCGCTGCGGCCCGCCAGGTCTTGGCCATGGAGAAAAAGGCGCTGCTGGCCGATGCGGTAACTATGAGCTGCGCGCTTTTCAGAAAAAGACCCAGACCACAAGCCAGCGCGACATGGGGCTTGCCAAAAAGCGATGCACCGAACGGCCGAAAGATGCCCAATGACCAAGATCGAAACTTTTGACAGCGTGTGGGATGCGGTGGCCGACATGTCCGGGCAGGCTGCGAGCCTTCGCGCCAGGGCTGAACCCATGCGCCCAATTGCGGCCGTCATCGAGGGCAATGATTGGACGCCATCGGAAGCCGCAATGCACTGCGGGGTTGCCCAGCCCCGCATCGATGACCTGTTGCGTGGCCGCGTCTCGCGGTGCTGCCTGGATGTTTTGGTGAACATCGCCACCGCCATGGGTCGCCGCGTGCATGTGGAGCTGCAAGCGGCGTAATCCGCGCAGCCGCTGCCAGACGGGGGACATGGCCCGGATTTTCAATAGGGACATGCAGGGCTGGCCGGCGTTGCAGACGCGCTGCCAGTCGCCCGGGCATTGCCAAGGAGTCGGCGCATGGCCCGGGGGCAACGGCGCGTCGGGCGCACCGGGCGCACCCCGATGGGGCAGGTGCGGCGCGCCCGGCATCTGCCGCCGTCGCTGGCGCGCCCGGCGCACATCGAGGGGCCGGGGCGCCTATTGCAGGAATCCGATACGCCCTTTGGCCCCGCTCGTGCGCGGCAGGTCGGCGCTTTCCACCGTGGCGCGCTGTGCCAGCCGGGCGTTGCCGAACCCGGTCATCAGCGCGCGCCGCATCTCGCGCGGCGGCATCCGGGCCAGGTGGTCGAGCACATCGTCGCGTGGCTCGGGGTCCAGCAGACGCCCCCATTCGTGCCCGGCACGGATGTCCTGGTACAAATGGCGTGCAATCGTGCGCGCCTGCTCCGGTGTGGGGGCTGGCACCTCGAACACGTTCATGCGGTTCAGGATCGGGTCCGGAATGCTCCGGCTGTCGTTGGCGGTGGTGATCCAGATCACCTGGCTGGCGTCGATCGCCACCTCGGCAAACTCGTCGGTGAAGCTGTGCGCCGTGTCGTACTCCAGCAGGCCGTACAGCGCGCCCAGCGGGTCGTATTGCGCGTCGGCGTTGGCCTTGTCGATTTCATCGACCACGATCACCGGGTTGGCGTATGCGCCATCGATCAGGGCCTCGAACACCTTGCCCGGCCGCGCGCCCTTCCATTGCGCCGATGCGCCCGACAGCAGCCAGCCGGCGGTCAGGGAGCTCATCGGCAACAGGTTCATGCCGGTGCCCAGCAGTTTGGCCAGGTGGCACGCGAAATGGGTCTTGCCAATGCCGGGCGGGCCCAGCAGCAGCATCGGGGTGACTTCCAGTCCATCGCTGCAGTCCTGGGCCAGCGCCACATGGCGTTTCACGTCGTCGAGCACCTCGGTGAAGTTGGGCAACTGCTGGTACAGGCCGTCCATGTCGGGGATGCCCGAAGGCTTGACCTGAAAGCGCTCGGGGCCGCGCTCGAGCATGCGTTCGTAGACCGTGCGCAGGCCGTCATATTCGCGCTGGCTGCCGGACTCTTGCAGCTTGGCGAGCTTGCGCTGCACATCGCCAGGGCTGAACACATTGCGCATCTGGGCCACCGGCAAGCGCAGGGCCGGCGACTGGGGAACAAGGCCATGGTGGTTCATTGCATGCTCCTTGGGCGGGGTCACGCGAACATTCAAGCACACAACATACCCGCTGCCTACCCGCTTTCCTGCGGTACGGGTATCACCGCCGTCCACGCCCGGGCCGCTGGCGGCATGGGCGATTCACCTCATGTGCCCAGCACCTGCCGCAGTTCGCCCGATTCGTACATCTGCATCATGATGTCCGAGCCGCCGATGAATTCGCCTTTTACATACAGCTGCGGAATGGTGGGCCAGTTGCTGTATTCCTTGATGCCCTGGCGGATCGCTTCATCTTCCAGCACGTTGACCGTGACCACGGCCTTGGGGTCGACGCCGCAGGCTTTGAGTATCTGGATCGCGCGGCCGGAAAAGCCGCACATGGGGAAGCTGGCGTTGCCTTTCATGAACAGCAGGATGTCGCTGGATTTGACGAGTGCGTCTAGGCGTTGTCGGGTGTCGCTCATGGGAATGCTCCTGGAAGGTCGGGACGGCGCAGGTCGCCGTGGTGCCGGCCGGGGGTGGATTATTTCACCGTCCCTCGGACTCTGTGCGACTCGGGTGGTTCCACTGCCCGCCGCTGCAACGGGCAATGCCGGCAAGGTCGGCACGGCTTTGCACCCGGGCAAAGCCCCGGGCGCTGAGCAGGGCGTGCACGGCGGCGGCCTGGTCGTGGCCATGTTCGAGCAGCAGCCAGCCGCCGGCGGTCAGATGCCCGGGGGCCTGGCCGATGATGCTGCGGATGTCTTGCAGGCCGTCGGCGCCGCTGACCAGCGCCTGCCGGGGCTCGTGGGCCAGCGCGGCCAGGTGCGGGTCTTGCGCGCCCAGGTAGGGCGGGTTGGAGACGATGGCGTCAAAGCCTGCCGGTGCGCCGCTGAGCCAGTGGCCCTGTGCCAACTGCACCGGCAGGCCGAGCCGCCCGGCATTGGCCCGGGCCACGGCCAGGGCATCGGCGCTGGCGTCTATGGCCAGAATCCATGCGCCGGGGCAGTGCCGTTGCAAGGCCAGGGCGATGGCGCCGCTGCCGGTGCCCAGGTCCAGCACGCGGGGGGCGGGCAGCGGGGCGAGCACTTCGAGCGCCCAATCGACCAGGGTTTCGGTGTCGGGGCGCGGGTCGAGCACGCGGGCGTCGATGGCCAGCGGCAGGCCATAGAACTCCTTGCGCCCCGTGAGGTAGGCCACGGGTTCGCCTGCTGCGCGGCGCCGGCACAGGGCCAGGAATTGCGCATGCAGGGCGGGCGCGAGCGCATCGCTGTCATGCGCCAGCAGCCAGGCGCGGCCCGCGTCGGCGCGGCCTAGCTGGTGCAGCAGCAGCAGTTGGGCGTCGATGCGCGCCAGGCCGAGCGCGCGGGCCTGGTTCAGCGCCTGGGCCAGGGTCGGGGTCAGCACCGGGGCTTGGGCCGTTTGGCCACGCATTGCGGCATGGTCTCGATGCCCATCGGGTCGACGCCCGGGCATGTCACGCCAGCGCGGCAGGCGGACAACCCGGGCTTTTCTGACGGCATCGACCCGCGCCAGTCCCTGCCCGGGGTGCGTGGCGCAATACTGCCCGCCCGCTGGCCCCAGGCGCGCAGCTTCCTGCGGCCAGCACAAACGCTCAGGCGCAGCGCGGCCCACTGGAATGCATGGACCTCGCGCTGATCCCGGACTGGCGGCGCTGCGCTGCGTGCGATGGCGCACCGAGCCAGCGGCGCGGCTTCCAGCTTTTGGGCAGTCATGGGGCTTGCAATTGCTGTCAGACTATTATGGCATTCTGGAGAAAATCGCAATCCGTAACCTACATCTACCAATTTACCGGGTTATCCACACAACACACTTGGTAGGCATAAGGTAGAAGCCTAACTGTCCTGTCCCAACATTGACGCGACTCTCAAGACTGAGGGTGGAATGCTATTCCAAGACAATCCGAATAGTCATCCATAGTCAATTTTGACGTATTTACTAATAGTTACACTCTTGCGTATCGATAGCTCCCTTTGATTTGGTACGCCAAATATTTCCCTTTTGACGGTGCGTTTTGCATCTCCTCAAAGACAGACTCTGGAACATCAAAGTAGTTGTAGACACGTCCACCATGGAACTCAACGGTCAACACTTGACGCTCTCTGTCGTATGCAAATTGCGTTATGTTTGAAGAATCCGGGGTAGATATCCAATCCATTTTTACTCCTCGTTATCGTTCGCCATCGGCTTGATGTGGTCATAATGTGGGCTTTGCTTGCGCCATTGGCGTACCATCACGCTATAATCAGATGAATCACAATGCTGGTTCCATCCACCAAGCCCTTGGAAACCTTCGGTTAGATCACCGCGCTCAACAACGCGCGGATCGATACTATCTGGGCGGCGATCAAGCGGTGGTGGCGCAATAAGGGTCCGGACGGGAAGGCTGACAGCCTCTCCGACGATGATGGCCTCGCCAGTTCGTAAGACCGGGAGCATTTCAAATAACCCTTTGAGATTATCAGATGCTGCGCTGGTTACGTGTCCTCTATCCGTATCGTTTGCAAGACGCATGGCAAAGATCGTACCGCATTGCGATAGGATCGTTGAGTCGATTTCGGATGGGCGCTGACTGACAATCATCATGCCTACACCATACTTACGGCCTTCTTTCGCGATTCGCCGGACGGCTGCAGCTGCTGTGCCGGAATTTTCTTTAGAAAGATATGCGTGCGCTTCTTCAAGCACCATCAGCAGTGGCCGTTCCCGTCCACCTTCGGGTAAGTTTCTTGCCCAGAAGATCGCATCATAAAGGACGCGCAATAATGCGCCAATCAGTTCGTTTAAAATTGATGAGGGTATACCCGAGAGGTCAAGAATAGTGATTGGTTTCGGTCCACCAATCCAATCCTCCAACAGCTTATCAAGGTCCTTCCCGGTCTTGCCATCAATGTCCGGTCGCCAGTCTCCAGGATTGAATAGGAAAGCAAGTCGCGGATCTCTCAGTTTTGATGCCAAACCGGCGAGTTGCTGCCTCAATGCCAAAGGCGGCGGCGACTGACTCCAATGTATCTGCTCAGTCTTCATCCCAGATGTTTTAACCGTGCGGTACGCCGGAGGGGTGACAGACATGGCGTCGCCGAGTTGCATCGGCTGGCCATCAGCACCAAGCGCGTAGGCTGGTGCAAGCTCGTCTTGCGCTCCACCAGGCTTTGCCATAACGGTTTGGTGCTCGCGCTGGTGCAGATCGAACCAAAGTTTGTGAATACAAAATGGTATTGGGGTATCTGCCGTGACTTGGGACTCTTCAATACCTTCTCGCGGTTGTGATTTGAGTGCATCTTTCTTGAGCTGCACGAGTGCGTCCGCAACAGCAGCAGTCTTTGCCCCATTCCCGTCATCAAGCGTTCCAAATGCCAGTGCCGACAGCTCCTCAAAACTCAAAGCCCAGAATGGAACATGCAGCGCTTGTTGCCCTCTAGTTTCATCCGCGGCCACCCGAAAAACAGCGGCCCTATCGACCAGAGCCTTGGAATATTCTCCGTGTATATCGAAAACAATGATTCTTGCAGACGGATATTGTTCAGGGTCTGACAATGCGTTCAGCAGTCCGGCAACTGTTGTCGATTTTCCGGATCCCGTTGTTCCAACCACGGCGGAGTGACGTGTCACCAACTTATTAATATTGACAAGCGAAGGGATGGACTCGGCACTGGCCAAATGCCCAACCGATACGAAATCTTGTGGGTCACCAGAACCATAGATTGCGCGCAGATCAGCCTCGATGACAATATGGACACGATCTTCAATCGTAGGGTGTTGAGAGATGCCACGCTCAAACCGTCCGCCACGTTGCCCTTCGCCGACCATCTGAACCGTTACCCAACGATTGCCATATACCTGCCGCTCCTGATCGCGGGCCGGCGCAGCGCCTGCCCCCACTTGCGAGACGACACCATATAAATCAACAAAACCGAGTGGAATACGGACGAAGCTGCCAACTTGGCCAATGCGGTATCCCTTGCCGTGAACAAATCCCAATCCTGTCACGGTATCGTTACTCAATTCGACCGTGATCGTCGACCCATGAACGTCCCGAACCGTTCCAATGAATGTAGGGTCATGTCGCATGTGTGCCGACCACTCCGTCATTCGGACGGGATAGCTGTTGCGCCAAGAAGGTGCCAAAATGTTCGAAATCACCAAGCAGAAATTTGCACTTCGCTTCTTCTGAATCGTCTACGACTACACTTATCTTATGCAATGCATGTCCTGGTTGCGCATCATTTGGCCAATCGCCCTCCACTGTACCAAGCACAGCGCCGTCTTCCGCCAAGAGGCTAAGATTTGAATGAATGCGGGCTTTATTCATTGCAACATCGTATCTGGATCGAGATCCAAACAGCAGTGCGAAGCAAATCGCAGTCGGGTTGCTTCTCAGGCCGTGAAGAATGACTTCATTCAAATGTTCATCGCCGAATGAATACCCATTTGTTACAAGCACTGCCTGTCCTCTGGCAAGAAATTCACGCAGCCGGTCAAGCATTGCCAAATATGGCATGCGACGACTTTGGTTAAATTTCAAGTGTGATGGATAGATCATCTGTCGGTCGCTGCCAGAGTATTCTGTGCGGCGGACTATCTCATCCTTGGGTGTGCGCCACCAGTTCACCGATCCGTGAACTTTCCAAAGACGCACCCATCTCGATGGAAGGTCATAATATCTGGATGGAGGGTCATGACTTTCCATCGATGCTAGGTCGAAAAATGCCTGCTTCGAGCCTACAAAACCATCGAAATATGGAACTCCCTGGGATTCCAGAGCCTGCTCCACAAGTAAGTCGTAGTTGGGTGTGAAGATTTCTATCGGATGCTCTCGCTGAATGTCACGAATCCAAGTAGCGAACCGATGATATGGCGTAGAAGACTCAGGTAAATCCACCCCGACTACCTTCGTAATGATGTCGCATATTTCTTTATCGAGATCGTAAAGCGCAGTCTTGTCCAGCCCGTCAATAGTACTGTCTCGTACAACATCCTGAAGTGCACGGATGTGACTTAAAATGTCTTCAATTGTGGGAGCCGCAGAAGAGTCGCCCTTGAGGCGGTTCGTTAACTTGTCATAAGCTGCTTGATGCTTTTCTGAATCCGCAAGTGTTTTTTTAACATGTTCGGTGAGACCCGAAATATCAGGAATCAATGCTTTCTTTTCCGCACTATCGGGATCGAGAACACGGATTGACACTGGACATCCTGCACCGAGCAGGAATGCAATGCGCATCTTGTCTGGTGCGAGCGCCTGTTGAAGAAGAGTCGATTGTCGGTAGGGGCAGTGAAATGATGTACTCATGGAGTGCTCAACGCCTTCTGATCTGTCAACTTCAATTCTAAAGCCTGTAATTCAAGACACCCCTTGCGGCGTATCGCACCCACCGCCACACGGTGCTCGTCAGTCGCGTGTAGTTCGGTCTGGTGCATGGCCGCATCTTTGGGCTGCGATTGGTGATGGTCAGAGTTTACTCATGTTTCGTTGATTGCCGGGCTGTGTAGCATGGCGGTTTCGCTGCCATTACTGTATCCCCGCACCGGCGCGTTACCCCCGCTCCAGTTCCTGCAATTGCTCGGCCTCGCGCGCATGGCCCAGGGCCTGCAGCATTTGGTCGAGTTCGCCGTCGAGCAGCTGCTGCAACTGGTACAGCGTCAACTGGATGCGGTGGTCGGTGAGCCGTCCTTGCGGGAAGTTGTAGGTGCGGATGCGGTCGCTGCGCTCGCCGCTGCCGATCAGGCCCTTGCGCAGCGCGGCCTCCTTGGCGGCGCGTTCGCTGCGTTCCTTTTCCTGCAGGCGCGCTTGCAGCACCTGCAAGGCCCGGGCCTTGTTGCCGTGCTGGCTGCGGCCGTCCTGGCATTCGGCGACGATGCCGGTGGGCAGGTGCACCACGCGCACGGCCGAGTCGGTCTTGTTGATATGCTGGCCTCCGGCACCGCTGGCGCGGAAGGTGTCTATGCGCAGTTCGGCCGGGTTGAGCGCGATGGCCCGGGCGGGGTCGGGCTCGGGCATCACGGCCACGGTGCAGGCGCTGGTGTGGACGCGGCCCTGTGTCTCGGTGGCCGGCACGCGCTGCACGCGGTGGCCGCCGGACTCGAATTTGAGCGTGCCGTAGACCTGCTCACCGTCGATGCGCAGCACGATTTCCTTGTAGCCACCAAGCTCGGCCGGGTTCTCGCTGAGCACCTGGACCTGCCAGCCTCTGCGGGCGGCGTAGCGGGTGTACATGCGCGTGAGGTCGCCGGCAAACAGCGCCGATTCATCGCCGCCGGTGCCGGCGCGGATTTCGACAAAGGCGTTGCGCGCATCGTCGGGTTCTTTGGGCAGCAGCAGGCGTTGCAGTTCGTCTTCGAGTTGCCGCAGTTCGGTCTGGCTGCTGTCGATTTCTTCCTGTGCCAGTTCGGCCATGCCGGGGTCTGCCAGCAGTTCACGGGCCGCGCCCAGGTCGGCCTCGCGTTGCAGGTAGCGCGCGTAGCGGCCCGCCACCTGCGTCACCTCGGCATGCTCGCAGGGCGTCGAGCACGGCGTCCGGGGTTTCGCCCTTGGCCAGCAGTTTCTTCGCGCGCGCGATTTCGCTGGCGCGCCAGACCTCGGTCTGGGCGTTGAGTTGCCGGATCAGCGGCACCACGCCGCCCACGGGGTTGCGCTGGGCCAGCCAGTGCATGAAGCTCTGCACGCCGGCATCGATGATCGCCTCGGCCTGCGCCACCGCTGCCTGGCGGCTCGCCTGCCCGGTCTGCACCACGCTGGCCAGGTCGTCGACGGTGTACAGGTAGACATCGCCCAGGGCTTTGACCTCGGGTTCGATGTCGCGCGGCACCGCCAGGTCGACCATGAACATCGGCCGGTGGCGGCGTTTTTTGAGCGCTCGCTCGACGGCGCCGAGGCCGATGATGGGCAGGCTGCTGGCGGTGCAGCTGATGACGGCGTCGAACTCGTGCAGCCGCTCGGGCAGATCGGCCAGGCGCAGCACGGTGGCGCCAAAGCGCGCGGCCAACTGTTCGCCGCGCTCGAGCGTGCGGTTGGCCAGCGCCAGGCCCAGGGGGTTTTTGGCCGCGAAATGCGTGGCGCACAGCGCGATCATCGCGCCGGCGCCGACGAACAGCACGCGGATTTGGCTCAGGTCTTCGAACAACTGGCCCGCCAGGCGCACGGCAGCGGCGGCCATGCTGATGCTGTGGGCGCCGATCTCGGTGCTGCTGCGCACTTCCTTGGCCACCGCAAAGCTGCGCTGAAACAGTTGGTTGAGCGTGCTGCCGAGCACGCCTGCGGTTTCGGCGGCGCGCACGGCATCTTTCATCTGGCCCAGAATCTGGGCCTCGCCCAGCACCATCGAGTCCAGGCCGCTGGCGACCCGAAAGGCATGGCGCGCGGCCCGGCTGTCTTGCAGCGTGTAGGAATGCGCGCGCAGCAGCGCAGTGCTGACACCGCCGCTGTGCGCCAGCCAGCCCAGTGTGTGATCGATGGCGGCTTGCTCGGCGGCGCAATAGATCTCGGTGCGGTTGCAGGTGGACAGCATGGCCGTCTCCACGCCGGGGTGGCTGCTCAGCGACTGGCGCAAACCCTGGAGCCGGGGCGCGATTTGGTCGAGCGCGAACGCGAAGCGGCCGCGCAGATCGAGCGGCGCGGTGCTGTGGTTGATGCCTAGGGCCCAGACTGCCATGGGCGCGGATTATAAAATCCCCGGCCCGCGCCGACGGCTGCCTGGCAGCGCCCGGGGCGCGCTCGGCGCCGGCCGGCCGGCCCAAACCTTGATCCGGGTCAACCCGATGGGTGCACTGAACGCCTTCAACCACCTGCTGAACTTCGTCGCGCCGGCGGCCGCGCTGGCCTTGTCGCTGGCGCTGGCGGGGCGCTTCATGCGCCGCCCCCGGGCCGCTGTCGCGCTGCCCTGGTGGTGGCAGGCCGGCGTCATTTTCATCGTCGGCGTGGCCACGCTGCTGGCCGGGCTGATGCTGTGGGGGCGCGACGGCAAGATGCTGACCTACGCCGCGCTGGTGCTGGCCTGCGCGAGCTGCCAGTGGCTGCTGCTGCGCGGCTGGAAGGCTTGATCAGGGCGCGGCCTTGCCGGCTTCGTAGCGCGCCTTGTTGCCGGCGTCGGGCGGATACAGTCCGGGCAGCGCGGCGCCGGATTGGACCTGCTGCATGATCCAGTCTTCCAGCCGCTCTTGCTCGGTGGCCTGCGCCACGACCTCGCCGAGCAGCGCTGCGGGGATGAGCACCGCGCCATCCCGGTCGGCGACGATCACGTCATCGGGAAATACCGCCACGCCGCCGCAGCCCACGGGCTGTTGCCAGGCCACGAAGGTCAGCGCGGCGACCGAGGGCGGGGCGGCCGTGCCTGCGGCCCAGATCGGCAAGCCGGTGGACAGCACGCCCGCCAGATCGCGCACCACGCCATCGCTGACCAGGGCCGCGACGCCTTTGCGGGCCATGCGCGCGCACAGGATGTCGCCCCAGAAGCCGGCGTCGCGCACGCCATTGGCATCGACCACGGCGATGCAGCCTGGCGGCATTTGCTCGATCGCGGCGCGCGTGGACTGGGGCGAGCTCCAGGATTCGGGGGTGGCCAGGTCTTCGCGGGCCGGAATGAAGCGCAGCGTGAACGCCCGGCCGACGCAGCGCTGCGCCTGCGGCGTGATCGGCAAGGCGCCGCGAATCCAGACATTGCGCAGCCCTTTTTTCAGCAGCACGGTGGTCAAGGTGGCAGTGGTCACCGCTTGCAGGGCCAGGAAGGCTGCGGCGTCGTCGGGGGCGGTCATGGGGATTTTCCTTGCCGATCAGATGCTGGCGATCAGGCCGCCGTCCACGCGCAGCGTGGTGCCGGTGATGTAGGCCGCGCGTTCGCTGGCCAGGAAGGCGACGGCATCGGCGTACTCTTCGGGCCGGCCATAGCGGCCCAGCGCAATCGTGGCCGCGCTTTCGGCCTCGACGGCCGCCAGGTCGCGGCCTTCGCGCCGGGCGCGCGCGCTGTCCAGGGACAGGGTGCGCGCCGTCGCGATGCGCCCCGGGATCAGCACATTCACCGTCACGCCCTGGCCCGCCACCTCGCGCGCCAGCGCCTTGGACCAGCCCAGCAGCGAGATGCGGGTGGCGTTCGACAGGCCCAGGTTGACGATGGGAGCGACCACGCCCGAGGAAGTGCTGGTGATCACCCGGCCCCAGCCGCGCTCGCGCATGCCGGGCAGCAGCAGGTCGGTGATGCCGATCACCGACAGCACCATGGACTCGAACGCATTCCTCCAGATGTCCAGCGCATGCCCATGGGCCGGGCCGGGCGGCGGGCCGCCGGTGTTGTTCACCAGGATGTCGATGCCGCCGACGCGCTGCAACACGCTGGCGATGCCTGCGGACCATTGCGCGCCGTGGGCCAGGTCCCAGACAAAGCTGTGGGCCGTGGCGCCGGTCGCGCGCACCCTTTGCGCGGCGGCAGCCAGCGCCTGTTCGTTGCGCCCGGCCAGGCACACCGTAGCGCCCTCGCGCGCCAGCGCCACGGCGATTGCGCTGCCCAGGCCGCCGCTGGCGCTCAGCACCAGGGCGCGTTTGTTGGCAATTCCCAGATCCATGTGTTGCTCCGTGATCGATGAAGTTCAGTCGCTGCCCCGTGCACTCGGTGCCCCCTGCCCGGACTGGGCCGCCGCCGCAGCAGCAGCCTGCGGTTCGCTCGACGGGGCCGATGGCGTCGCGCCATACAGTTGCAGCTTGCCCACCACCACCATCGACAGCAGGCTGGCGCCAATGCCCACCAGGGCCGCCATCCAGTAGTGCTGCACCAGCCCCTGCGCATCGCGGCTGATCAGCAAGCCCCCGACGAACGAGGCCAGCCCCATGGCGGCAGACTGCACCGAGGTGTTCAGCGTCATGAAGGTGCCGCGCAACGGCGCCTGCGCGGCCGAAGCGACGATCGCCATGCCCGGAATCATGCGCCCGCTCAGGAAGGTGAACATCAGCGTGCTCACCGCTATCACGGCCCATAGCGGCACGCCGCGCACCAGCGTGATGGCCAGCAGCGGCAAGGTGCAGGCCAGCGCCAGCCGGCGATACGTGAACACCTTGCCCCAACGGTCCGTCAGCCGGCCGAACAGGCGCGCCGTGAACAAGGTCACCAGGCCGCCGCACAGGTACAGCAAAGGCACCTGGTCGGCACGCACGCCGGCGTTGGTCTGCATGTAAATGGTGATGTAGGGGATCACGGTAAAACCGGTGAACATCAGCAGCGCCGAGAACAGAAAAGCCCAGCGATGGTTGTGGTCGGCCAGCACCTGCGTGATGCCGCCCAGCGCCGTCCTGCCACGGGCCGCTTGCAGATGCGCGGTCAGCGTCGGCAGCGTGCGCGCCGCCTGCAGGGCCAGCAGCGCGACCAGCGCGGCAATCGCAAAGAACGGCAGGTGCCAGCCGCCATACTGGGCCAGGAGCAGCCCCAGCGGCACGCCGGCCACCGTCGATACGGAAAAAGAGGTCATCACGATGCCCATCGCGCGGCCGCGCCGCTCGAACGGGACCACATCCGCCACGATGGTCTGCGACAAGGCCGACAGCACGCCCCCGAAGGCCCCCGCCAGGATGCGTGCCACCATCAGCAGCGCGTAGCCAGGCGCCACGCCGCAGGCCAGCGTTGCCAGCCCGAACAGGCCGTAGAGCACCAGCAGCAGCCGCTTGCGGCCAAAGCGATCGACATAGGTGCCGGCCAGCAGGCCCGAGACCCCGGCCGACAGCGTGTAGGCCGAGACCAGCAGGCCGAACTGCGCATCGCTGATGGCAAACAGCTGCGTGAAGCGCGGCCCCAGCGGCATCATGATCATGAAATCAAGGATATGGGTAAATTGAATGCCCGCGAGGGTCAACAGCAGCCAGCGTTCGCGACTCGGGCTGAGCACAGGGTTGTCAGAGGGCACAGGCAGTGGCCGGCGGCGGCCATATCGGTTGCAGGGCCTACAGTGTGCCGCATGGTGTCCGGCGCCGGCGCCGCGCGCGTAAAATCCACTGCTTGGCTGGCGCCCATTGCCATATTGCAATGGCGCTGGCGCCGCCCCGGCCGACGTTCCCGCCATGCCCCTCGTCTTGCGCGCCTGCCCGCTCGCGGACACCGACCGCCCATACCCTCATACCATGACCCATTGCGCCGTCTTGCACACCTCTGCGCTGACCTCGCTGCCGCTGCTGGCGCGCGGCAAGGTGCGCGACAACTACGCCGTGGGCCAGGACCGCATCCTGATGGTGGCCAGCGACCGCCTGTCCGCGTTCGACGTGATCATGGGCGAGCCGATTCCGGGCAAGGGTGCGCTGCTCACGCAGATGGCGCTGTTCTGGTTCGACCAACTCGGCCATCTGTGCCCGAACCACCTGACCGGCGCAGACCCCGAAAGCGTGGTCAGCGCCCGGGAAGCGCCGCAGATCCGGGGCCGCTCGATGCTGGTGCAGCGGCTGGCCCCGATCCCGATCGAAGCCGTGGTGCGCGGCTACCTGGCCGGCAGCGGCTGGAAGGAATACCAGGCGACGCAATCGATCTGCGGCCTGCCGCTGCCCGCCGGCCTGGGCAACGCCGCCCGGCTGCCCGAGCCGATCTACACGCCCGCCACCAAGGCGCTGGCCGGCGAGCATGACGAGAACATCAGCTTTGCGCGCACGGTGGCGCTGATCGGCCCCGATCTGGCCACGCGCATCCGCGACCTGAGCATCGCCATCTACCAGACGGCGGCGGCCATCGCGCTGGCCAAGGGCCTGATCATTGCCGACAGCAAATTCGAGTTCGGCCTGGCGCCCGATGGCCGCCTGGTGCTGATGGATGAAGTGCTCACGCCCGACAGCTCACGCTATTGGCCCGTCGAAGGCTATGCCGCCGCGCTGGCCGCAGGCCGCAACCCGCCGAGTTACGACAAGCAATTCGTGCGCGACTGGCTGGAGCAGGCGCAGGTGGGCGGCCGCCCCTGGGACAAAACGCCGCCCGCGCCACGCCTGCCCCAGGCCGTGATCGAAAGCAC
>Ga0081606_1000393_pt1 | contig 18887 bp, 15 predicted proteins | sample EareggfetidaYelm_FD_71127 | JGI IMG/M metagenome (GOLD analysis project Ga0081606, IMG submission 71127) | Earthworm egg capsule microbial community from the University of Washington, USA - E. fetida Yelm (SPADES assembly) (version 2) | ecosystem: Host-associated > Annelida > Reproductive system... | reverse complement strand
GCTTTCACGTAAGCTTCAAGCGCTTTTCCTGTAGTCGTGCTTACCGTAGCAAACGCGGTCGTTCTGAACATTTGTTGCAAATAATTATCATGACGCGATTTCTCGTTTGTCATGGCATAAAACTTATTGATATTGGCTACAGCTGTACCGTATTTCGCTTTGTTTTCAGCTTTGTTTGCCCAGGTATTGAATTTGGTTTCCTGATCCGTTTTTGTTTTTACGGTTCCGTGTTTGGTCAATGCATCAATCATTCCCTGACGGTTTTTCCAATAGTTTGCCGTAGAAGCATATTTCGAAGCATACGCCAAACGAACCGTTGCATCTTTATCCATGTGCTTTTTCATTTGGTCCATTCCGGTTTTTGCACCTTCAACCCAAGCAGGATAAGCATACTTTACGTTTTGTTCGATTCCCTGAGCCGGCATCCAACGGTTTGTTCTTCCCGGATATCCCAAAATCATCGCGAAATCATTTTCCTTGATTCCGTTCAGGCTTATTGGTAAATGGTGTTTTGGTTTTAATGGAACGTTGTTTTCAGAATATTCTGCAGGATTTCCGTCTTTGTCAGCATACACGCGGAACATAGAAAAATCCCCGGTCTGGCGCGGCCATTCCCAGTTGTCAGTATCTCCACCGAATTTTCCAACGCTTTCCGGCGGCGTACCTACCAAACGAACATCTTTAAAATCCTGGTAAACGAAGTAATAGTATTCATTTCCCTGAAAGAACGGGCGAACAGATACGGTATATTTCCCGCCTTCATTATTCTCTTTTTCAATCACAGCCATTTCCTGCTGGATCGCTTTGCCTCTTTCTTCTTCGGTCATTTTATCATTGACTTTTGCCAAAATCCTTTTGGTCACGTCGTCCATACGAACAAAGAAACGCACATAAAGGCTTGATGGCTTGAGCTCAGCTTTTCTGTTTGGTGCCCAGTAACCGTCTTTCAGATAATTTTTTTCAGCGCTTGACAATTCAGCAATCGCATCATATCCGCAATGGTGGTTTGTTAAAACCAAACCTTCTTTTGAAACGATTTCAGCAGTACAACCGCCATTAAACTGAACAATCGCATCTTTCAAACTGTGGTTGTTGATGCTGTAAATTTCTTCAGCAGTCAATTGCAGCCCCATTTTTTGCATGTCGCGGTGGTTCAGCCTTTCAATGAACATCAAAAACCACATGCCTTCGTCGGCCTTTACCGGAAACGCCATCAGACACATGGTAATGAATAAAATAAATTTTTTCATTTTGTATAAATTAAGTTAGTTAATACGCGTAAATAGTCGGCGAAAAATAACATTTGTTACAATTGCGCCATCCATTATGCGGTTTTAGCGGTGCGAATATAATTCATTTCGGCAAAAACCATTGGCAATCGCGGTGAAAACTAAATCGTTATCGTTGATTTTTAACTTAATTTTTTGATTTTGGGCAAACGGCCGCGCTGTCCGCTGTATCTTTTTTAAATGATTTCGTACCTCATCATTCAAAAAAGGATGCCGCTGCCATCACTGTCGCGGAGAAAATTGAACGATTACGCCTTTTTTTAAATTATTCTTTCAGAAATGTTGTGACAATTTAATTTTCGATTTTGTTTTTGTCACAGATCTGTGACAATTTTGTTTTTGATTTTTATTTTGTCACAAATCTGTGACAATTTTGTTTTCAAAATTTTTTTTGTCACAGATTTTCGGCCTGGCAAATTCCGTTTTAAACGACTTGTTGATAATGGCTATTCCCGGGGAAAAACAATTCTATGGGGCAATCGCAATAACCAGAAGGTTCTTTTATTTTATATACCTTATTTTAGGACAACTCCAAAATTAAAAAAGGATTTAAAAACTGAAAAATCCGGTCACTTTGCAGTTCCGGATTTTTCAATTTTTAGATCCTACAATCTTGTAATACAAAAATTACTGGTTCAGCATTTTCCATAAATTGTCTTTCAACTCTGTCAAACCTTGTTGTGCCACTGATGAAATCATCATATACGGAATGCCTTTGAATTCCTTATCCAGTTGGATTTTCATTTCGGCTTTGAGTTCGTCATCAAGCATGTCGCATTTTGAAATCACGATCATGCGCTCTTTATCCAGAATTTCAGGATTGTAACGGCGCAATTCGTCAATCAGAATGTCATATTCTTTTTTGATATCATCAGCATCAGCCGGAATCAAAAACAATAAGATTGAATTCCGTTCAATATGCCTTAAGAAATAATGGCCCAGGCCTTTTCCTTCAGCTGCGCCTTCAATAATTCCCGGAATATCGGCAATCACAAACGACTGGAAATCGCGGTAGGCGACAATTCCCAAATTTGGTTTTAAAGTCGTAAACGGATAATCCGCGATTTTTGGCTTTGCCGAAGTCAGCACAGAAAGCAATGTCGATTTTCCGGCATTCGGAAAACCAACCAAGCCAACATCTGCCAGAACTTTGAGTTCTAAAACCATGTCGCGTTCCTGAGAAGGCAATCCCGGTTGTGCGTATCGCGGCGTTTGATTCGTTGAGCTTCTGAAATGCCAGTTCCCGAGTCCGCCTTTGCCACCGAGTGCAACGATTTTTTTCTCTTCGTGTTCGGTAATTTCAAACAGGACTTCATTGGTATCTTTATCACGCACCACTGTTCCCAGCGGCACTTCGATGTATTTGTCTTCACCGTCGGCACCGGTACTTCTGTCACCGCCACCATCGCCACCGTGTCCTGCTTTGACGTGTTTGGCAAATTTCAGGTGGAATAATGTCCAAAGACCTTTATTGCCAACAAGGTACACGTGTCCGCCACGGCCACCGTCGCCACCGTCGGGACCACCTTTTTCAATGAATTTTTCACGGTGTAGGTGTGTTGAGCCTTTGCCTCCTTTTCCGGAAGAAACATATATTTTTACGTAGTCTACAAAGTTACCCTCTGTCATAATTTCAGGATTCGTTATTCAGGATTCGTTATTAAAATACATGGAAGCCACTGGCTTTCCTCCTTTTAATTTCAAATATTCTGTCATTTTTTTTGGTTCTGGGTATTAGGTTCAGGGTTCAGGTGCTACGTTCGAAAACTTATACCTAGCACCTTTAACCTTATACCTATTTTATTTTTTGATTCACGGCAGTGGGTTCAGGGTCCAGGTACCACGTCCGAAAACTTGTACCTTGTACCTTCTACCAATATTATTTTTTGGTTCAGGGTACTAGGTTGAGGGTTCAGGTAACAGATCGGAAAACCTGCACCTTGTACCTTTAACCTTGCACCCATTCTACTTCTCCCGCAACGATTTCACCATCACTTTGTCAATCTTTACGCCGTCCATGTCGATGACTTCGAGTTCGTAATTTTGCCAGATCAGTTTTTCGCCTTGTTTCGGGATGTGCGACAATTCCGTCATGATCAATCCGCTGACGGTTGTTACTTCGTAATCGTTGATCAGTTCGTCGAGTTCAAAATACGTCAGAAAATCGTGTAACGAATAATGCCCGTCAACCAGCCAAGTTCCGTCTTCACGTTCTACCAGCTGGAAATCGTCTTTATAAAATTCCGACGCATCGCCTACGAGTGCTTCAAGGATATCATTCAATGTGATAATGCCCTGAAATACGCCGTATTCATCAGACACCAAAGCATAATGAATCCCCGATTTTTTGAAGTTTTCCAATGCTTTATAAGCCGTCGTTTGCTCCATGATGTATGGTGCATCGGTCATAATTCTTTCAAGATTAAAATTTTCCTCGCTGAAATGGGCAAAGATATTTTTGAGGTTGACCACACCTAAAATGTCATCGTGGTTTTCACCGTACACCGGATAAATCGAATGCAATTCTTTAAGCATCAGCTCGCGTACCTTATCTTTATCGGCATCCAATGGCAGGTAAACGACCGATTTTCTATGCGTCATTAATGAGTTGACTTTCCGGTCGCCAATGTGAAACACGCGTTCCACAATGTCCTGCTCGATTTCCTGTACTTCGCCGCCTTCCGTGCCTTCTTTGATAATCGCTTTAATTTCTTCCTCAGTCACTTTTCCGTCAGCTGAGGGTTTGATCATTAAAATTTTGAGTAAGGCTTCGGTGGAAACGGTTAGCAACCAGATAAACGGTGCGGTTATGATCGAAATCCATTTCATGGGCAAAGCGACCGATTTAGCGATTTTTTCGGGATAGTTCAGACCGATCCTTTTTGGCAACAATTCGCCTAGAACCAATGAGAAAAAAGTCAATACGACCACAACGATCCCAACGGCGATCGAATCTGCATATGGTTTCAAGGCAGCAAAACCTTCTACGAAAGTCTGCACGTCTGTGGTGATTTTATCTCCTGAAAAAATACCCGTTAGAATCCCGATCAGTGTGATCCCGATTTGCACGGTCGACAGGAATTTGTTTGGCGAATTCGCCAGATCCAAAGCAGCAATCGCACTGGCATTGCCTTTTTTAGCGGCATTTTCGAGGCGGTTTTTCCTGGCAGATATCAGTGCGATCTCTGACATCGAGAACACGCCATTTAAAATGATCAGAAAAAATATTATGAGTATTTCCATATTTTGTTTTTAACCAATTGTTGTTTTGGCTACGGTTTAGCCCGGATGGCAGTGGAAAGCCCGGAGCGAGAAAAAATTAATTTTTGCTGACATAAAAAAGCGACCGACGGAAGCTATTTTTTGTCTTGGAAAAATATTTTTTGAGCGAGGACTTGTAACGTACAGCCGGATTTGCTCCTTATAAATTGTCTATAACGCTGCTTAACCTTTCGGTGATTTCTGCAATCGAGCCGATGCCATTGACGGCGTGAAACTTGCCTTGTTGATCATAATAATCAGTTAATGGTGCAGTTTTTTCGTTGTATTCTTGGTAACGGTTTCGGATTTTTTCTTCGTCCTGATCGTCTGGCCGTCCGGAGGTTTTCCCTCTTTCGAGCAACCTTTGCACTAAAACTTCATCATCGGCTTCGAGTGCGATCGTGGCGGTAATTCCCCAGTTTTTTGTTGCTAAGAAACGATCCAAAGCATCGGCCTGGGCAATCGTTCTTGGAAATCCGTCGAATAAAAATCCGTCTTTGTCCAGATTTTTATCGACTTCGTCTTCGAGCATTTTGATTGTAACTTCATCGGGAACCAAATCGCCTTTGTCCATGTAACTTTTGGCGAGTTTGCCTAAATCGGTATCATTTTTAATATTGAACCGGAAAATATCGCCGGTTGATAAATGGGTTAAATTGTATTTTGTTTTTAAAAATTCAGCCTGAGTGCCTTTTCCTGCGCCAGGTTTTCCAAATAATACGATGTTAATCATTTTAGAATTATGGTTGAGTTGTGTGTTTAAATTTAGTCTTTCAATTGGTACACTTCCGGCAAATTGCGTCCGTGCCCATCATAATCGAGTCCGAAACCGACGATGAATTTGTTTGGAATCCGAATGCCGACGTAGTCGAGTTTGATGTCTTTTTTATATGCTTCAGGTTTTAAAAACAAGGTCGCTATCTTAAAATGCTTCACGTTTTGTTTTTTAAACATCGCTTTGAGTTCTTCGAGCGTGTTTCCGGTATCGACAATATCTTCGATGATAATCACGGTTCGGCCGGTTAAGTCCTGGTTCAGCCCGATGAGTTGTTTCACTTCATTCGTAGAAGTCGTTCCTTCATACGATGCCATTTTGATGAAACTCACTTCACACGGCTTGGTGTAATGTTTCATAAAATCGGAAACGACCATAAAAGCGCCGTTGAGTACGCCAACAAAAACGGGTATGTCATCTGCAAAATCGGCTTCGACCTGGCGCGCCATTTCGGCAATCGCAAAGTCAATTTCCTGGGCCGAAATAAACGGTACAAACTGTTTATCGTGTAGTTGTATCACTGGTTTCAGTTTTAAAATAATTTGCAAATATACTGAATTAGAATGGAGTAGTCCGACGGAATTTTGAGTTATCCGATACTTTTTTCAGACTGTTAAATAACCTTTAATATTCTGCGCCCTTTTTCACGAAAAAATATTTAATGCCTAAATTGTTACAGCTAATTTATATTTAACAACAACACAATGAAAACCACAACACTTACTTTTACCATTTTATCTGCCATTTTTATGGCTTCGTGCAACGGCCAGGTTAAAAAAGAAGAGCAGGAGGCACTTTCCAAACAACCGGGAAATACGGTAAAAACCGCTATTGGAAACATTACACTTCCGCCGCCATACGCGACAAAATCAAAAACAACCAGAAGCAGCGTTTCCGATTGGCCGGAAGGCATTACGCCAAAGGCGCCCGCCGGTTTTACCGTGACGAAATTTGCAGGCGATTTAGACAATCCGCGGTGGACTTACATCGCGCCGAGCGGTGATATTTTCGTTTGCGAAAGCGGCACGATGACGAGCAAAAACCAGATTTCCGTATTTCACGACAAAGACAAAGACGGCACTTTTGAAACGCGCGAAGTGTTTTTAAAGGGACTCAATCGACCGTTTGGAATGCTCGTGACCGACAATCATTTTTATGTTGCCAATACCGACGGTTTGTACCGCTATCCGTACCAAAACGGCCAGTTGAAAATGAATGCCAAAGGTGTTAAGGTACTTGAATTGCCAGCCGGCGGTTACAACAACCACTGGACGCGGAATTTACTGTCGAATGCCGATGGTTCGAAAATTTACATTTCTGTCGGTTCCGGAAGTAATGTGGGTGAAAACGGCATGGACAAAGAAGTGCGTCGCGCAGCCATTTTAGAAATCAATCCCGACGGAAGCGGCGAACGCATTTTTGCAAGCGGACTCAGAAATCCTGTTGGAATGGACTGGAATCCGGGCAATGGCGAATTGTGGACGGCGGTAAATGAACGCGACGAGCTCGGCGACGACCTTGTTCCCGATTACATCACCAGCGTCAAAGACGGCGGATTTTACGGTTGGCCTTACTCCTATTTTGGAAATATTTTAGATCCGAGAATGAAAGGACAAGGTAAAGACCTTGCTGCCAAAGCAATCGTTCCCGATGTTTCCGTTGGTGCGCATACGGCTTCACTCGGACTCGCATTTTACGACAAAGAAGCGTTTCCTGCGAAATACAGAAACGGTGCTTTCGTAGGCCAGCACGGCTCATGGAACCGTTCGAAAATCTCGGGTTACAAAGTGCTTTTTGTTCCGTTTAAAGACGGCGCACCATCGGGAAAACCGGAAGATTTCCTGACTGGATTTATTGCCAATGAAGAAAAAGCAGAAGTCTATGGCCGTCCTGTGGCAGTTACTGTAATGAACGACGGATCGCTATTGGTTAACGACGACAGCGGAAATACGATCTGGCAAGTGAAGGCAAATAAATAATTCGATGTTTGATAAAAAAATACTGATTCTGGGAATGCTTTCGTGTTTCCAGAATTTTTTTTCGCAGGTGAATGATTCGGTTCCCATAGCAAATCCGTTAAAAGAAATCACAATCAGCGCAATGCATATCAACGACAGCTTGATGAATGCGCCGGCAGCGATTGGGATTTTATCCGAAAAAGAATTGCAGCGCAACAATGCTACAGATATTTCTGCGGCGGCAAATCTGATTCCGGGCGTTTTGATGCAATCTGCAAATGTTACGACCAACCGGATTTCGATACGCGGCATTGGCGCAAGAACACCATACGGAACCAATAAAATCCGTGCGTTTTACGGCAATATCCCACTGACATCTGGTGATAGCGAAACGACAATTGATGATATTGATCTTGAAAACATCGATCAAGTCGAGATTATCAAAGGGCCGTTGTCGAGCATTTACGGTGCTGGTTTGGGTGGCGCAATTTTGATTAGCCCGAAATTGTATGAAAAATCTGGTAGTCAACTTAAATTGTCAACGGTTTACGGTTCTTTCGGATTGAAAAAAAATACGGTTAATTATAGCCTGAATCAAAAAAAGGGAAGCCTGAATTTGAGTTACCACAAATTACAATCCGACGGTTGGCGCGAGAACAGTTCGTACTATCGTGAAGGCGTTACGCTGGGCGGCGAATTGTTCCGAAGAAAAGACAGCAAACTGACCTATTTTGGAAATTACATTTACCTGAAAGCGTTTTTACCGAGTTCCATCGACAAAAAAACATTTGATGAAAGTCCGCGATCAGCAGCGGCAACCTGGCGTGATTCAAAAGGTTACAAACAATATAACACGTTCATGGGCGGCTTGTCATACGATTGGAAAATTTCAGAAAGCATCAAAAATTCGACAACCATTTTCATCAATTATAAAGACAATAATGAACCGAGGCCGTTTGATATTTTAAAACAATATACGTTTGCTTATGGTGCGCGGACACAGTTTTCAGGAAGTTTTGACGTTTTTAAAACGCCTGTGACTTTTAATACCGGACTCGAATATTTTACCGATGCTTATTCGGGGAGAACGCTCGAAAATTTGTACAAAGAAAATAACGGCCTTGGCAGTTTACAAGGTGATTTATTAACGGCAACACAGCAAAATCGCAGTTTTTACAATGCTTTTGCACAATTCAGGGTTCCGATAGCGAAAAAATTTGAATTGCAGGCCGGGCTGAATGTGAACCAGACCAAATTCACGCTTGACAATACTATTCCTGAAGGTTCGGCTGAAAATTACAGTTATGAAATGATCTGGTCGCCACAAATTTCAGTGCTTTTCAAGCCTTCCAACTTGCAAACGGTTTATCTTTCTGCGAGTAAAGGATTTTCGTTGCCAAGTGTCACGGAAACGCTAACGGCTTCGGGAACCATCAATGCCGGCATCAAACCCGAAAGCGGTTATAATTATGAACTTGGCGGGAAATTTTATTTTTTGAATCGAACTTTGTTTACAGAAGTTGCTTTATACCGTATGGAAATCGACAATTTACTCGTGGCGCAACGCATCAGCGATGATCAATATGTGGGCAGAAATGCGGGAGAAACTTTACATCAGGGTTTGGAAATTTCGATGAAATACCATTGGCAAATCAATCGTGTTTTTTCATTGGATCCGTATCTTTCGGCTTCCGTCGGCGAATATAAATTTGTGGAATTCAACAACCTTGGAACAGATTTTTCAGGAAATAAACTTACTGGCGTTCCGGCAAATACGGCAACTTCGGGATTTACATTGAACACCAACTTTGGGTGGTATTTTTCGGGTGATTTCAGGTTTGCGGACAAAATTCCGCTGAATGATGCCAATGAAAATTTCACGGATGCTTATCAGATTTTAGACTTGAAAACCGGTTATCGTTTTGAGATTTTCCAAAATCTAAATGCCAATGTCGCTGCCGGAATCAATAATGTTACCGACGAAAAATATGCTTCTTTGATTTTGCCCAATGCGGTTGCAAACGGAAATGCCGCTCCGCGATTTTATTATCCCGGGCTTCCGGTACATTATTACGGAAGCTTTTCGATCGCTTATAATTTTTAAATTTCGTCCAAATACCTATGATAGAAATCGTATATTTGGTTACCTTGAAATTGAAAAATACCATAATATAATAATGACTGTAGAAAATAACGTTACTTTTTTAGAACACTTACGAGCCCATACGGCTGATTCCCATAAAAACCTTGAAAGCCTTCCGGTTTCCGTTTCGATTACTTCACCAAACGTGACCGCTGAAGCGTATGCGCACTATTTAAACTTGATGTCCGATGTCATTAAAGATACGGAAGACCATATTTTTGCGCTGCTTGAAAACATTTTTCCGGATCTGGAAGAACGCCGGAAATCGCAATTACTGGATGCTGATTTGGCATTTTTAAATTATACAAAAACAAATTTTTCAAAGCCTTTTACAAATACCATTTCGGAATTTTCGATTCCATTTGCAATGGGTATTTTATATGTCGTTGAAGGTTCGTCACTGGGCGGAAGGTTCATCCTGAAAAACCTGCAATCTGCCTTAGGCTACGAAGAAAATGGCGTCACTTATTTCAACGGTTATGGCAATAAAACCGGAAGTTCATGGAAAAACTTCCTGAACATCCTTACGTCTTATGAAGCAACACACAACAACGGCGATCAAATTGTAGCAGGTGCCGATTTTGCTTTCAAAGCCATTCACCAGCATTTTTCCAATTAAGTTATGAAAACCAAGGATATTGTTAACCGCGACATTGTCAACCTGACGAATTGCGAGCACGAACCCATCCATATTCCGGGCAGTATCCAACCGCATGGTTTTCTGATTGGCATTGATGAAAACAGTAAAACAATAACTTTTTGCAGCGGAAACAGTTTTGAGTATTGCGGATTGACGTATGATTTCCTACTTGGAAAAACTTTCGAAGAAGCTTTTGGCGAAACAAACCGCCAGCTTTTGAGTGATTATGTGGCGCAATTCGGACTTGAATCTTCGTTGCACCAGAAATTGATGTTTCAGGATAGAAGTTTCCTGTGCAGCATTCACAAAAGTGGGGATACATACATCATTGAAGCCGAACCCGAAGATTCAAAAAACATTACGCACGACAGCATTTACAGCCAGTCCATGAAGTTTGTTTCGTATATGAACACGACATCAACGCTTCAGGAATTGTGTGCGCTTGTTGCCAAAAGTACGCGCGAAATTACCGGTTATGACCGCGTGATGGTGTACCGCTTTGACAAACAATACAACGGTGAAGTCTTTGCCGAAAGCTGCCGCGAAGACCTCGAACCTTTTTTAGGTTTGCATTATCCGCATACCGACATTCCGCCTCAGGCCCGCGAATTGTATATGCGCAATTTAATGCGTTTAATTACCGATATCAACTATACACCGGTTCCGATTTATACCATTGATGACGGTTTGGATAAAAATTTAGACCTCAGCATTTCGATCCTTCGAAGCACCTCGCCCATCCACGTAGAATATTTGCAGAATATGGGCGTGGGCGCCACTCTGACGATTTCATTGATACACCGCGGCAGGTTGTGGGGATTAATCGCTTGCCATCACTATTCTTCGAAGAATTTATCGCCTGAAATCAGGTTGGCGGCACAATTACAAGGACAATTTATCACTTCTCAAATTGATGTAAGACAGTCGAATGAAGAATATGAAGTCGCGCGAAAAACCAATATCGCACTGGAGAAACTCAATGCATTAAACCTTCCGCCGATTGCTGAATCGTTTAAAATAATCAGCCTGAATCCTGAGTTGTTGCGAATTTGCAACGCGTCAGGTGTTTCAATGATCATTAGCGGAAACATTTATAAAAACGGTTTGGTCCCATCAGACCAAGACATCATTTCATTAGCGGAATGGCTGGCAAATTATACCAACGAAAAAACTTTTTTCACTGATAAACTCATCCATTTTGTTCCGGATATGAAACCATTGTGCGAACAGGTTTCAGGAATTGTTTACCATCCGCTTGGGAACGGGAATTCAATTATTTGGTACCGTCCGGAAACGCTAACTGAAGTCAATTGGGCCGGAGAACCCGAAAAAGCTATTATTCGCGACCACCGCGGTTTGCATCCGAGAAATTCTTTCAATTTGTGGAAACAGATTGTTAAATTCCAAAGCAACGATTGGCTGCAGCCCGAACTCAACGCTGCTGCGAATTATGCACATGCGCTTGAAAAACAAATCGGATTGCTGTTGCTGAGCCGCGAAGAAGAAAAATACCGCAAGCTCAGTGAAAAACTCAGGGAATCAAATGCCGAACTCGAAAACATCAACTGGATCAGTACACATGATTTACAGGAACCGCTAAGGAAAATACAGTTTTTCGCATCGGTGCTACTGGATGAAGAGGCCGAAAAACTTCCTAAAAAAGCTTCCGAATCGATACAACGGATGAGCAATTCTGCTAACAGGATGCAAACCTTACTGATCGATATTCTAAAATTTACCCGAATCAAAAATTCCGTGGAATCTTTTGAGCACGTGGAACTGGATGGTATTGTTTCCGAAGTAATTTCTGAAATGAAAGACCTCATCGAAGAAAATAGTGCTGTGATTCGCGTAGGAAAACTTCCGGTGGTGAATGGGGTTCCTTTTTTATTAAAACAGCTGCTTTCAAATTTAATTCAGAATTCTATTAAATATGCTTCCGCAGACAGGCCACCAGTAATTGTTATCGAACAGCTTCCCGAGCGGTTAAGAAACGCTGATGCCAACAATAATTTTTGCGATGCCATTCGATTGACAGACAATGGAATCGGTTTTCCGGAGCAATATGCCGAACGGATTTTCAATATTTTCACGAGGCTCCACGGACATTCCGAATATAAAGGTTCAGGTGTCGGGTTGGCTTTATGCAAAAAAATCATGCAAAACCACGGCGGTGCGATCACAGCTGCCGGTAAGCCTGAAGAAGGCGCTGTTTTCACCATTTATTTTCCTTGTGAAGATGAACAGCCGGGAATTTTATAACACTATTGCAAACAGCACGGCGCATCGTTTGATTCGTGAGAAGCAGGCAGCTTTTGTATTGGAAAACCCGAAATATTTTGCTGATTTGTTCGCATTGGCACTCGACACTAAAGACAAAAACCACTACAAAGCCTGCTGGATTTTAGAAATTGTTCATGAAACGAATCCGTATTGGATTGAAAGTGACGTAGGTGTTTTTTGCAATAATTTACCCTTGTTTCAACAAGACGGCGCAGTAAGAAGTATTTCTAAAATTTGCATGCATTTGGCAAAAGCCCATTCAAAAAGTATTAAAAAACATGACGCAACCTTAAGTCCGGCACAGTTGCAGCAAATTACCGAAGCCTGTTTTGACTGGGTTATCAGCGATACAAAAGTGGCGTCAAAAGTATATGCGATCCGCGCACTTTTTGAAATCGGAAAAACAAATAAATGGATTTACCCGGAGTTAAAAGCTATTTTATTGAAAGATTTCCATTTGCACAGTGCTGCTTATCAATCGGCTGCAAAAGAGATTTTAAAAAAAATAGAGTGAGAATTTCTTTGATTCCAATTTAAAAAGCCATCCTTTCTTTAAAATTTTTTCGATATTTGTCAAAAAAATCAACGTTATGAAAACAATAAAAAAATTAAGCACGTTACTGGTTTTGCTAATGGTCAGTTTTTCGGGCATATCGTGTTCTGAAGATGATGACCGCCCGAAAGAAATTATCCCGGGACCGCCGGTAGGAACAGAGATTAGATATAAGCTGACTGCTTCGACTAATATGATTACGGCCATTACTTATAAAAAATCGGATGGGAATATGGAAAGCAGTTTTGTTACAATTGATTCTCCAACACTATGGACAAAATCAATTGTCGTGCAAAAACCTTTTACAACAAGACTCGATGTTAAGTTTAAAAACACAACAAGTGACGTGCAAAATTATGCCGTCGAAATTTTTATAGACGGCGTTTCGGCAAACACTCAAACCGGAACGATTGCGGTCGCTCCGAATCCTCCGGTTGATGAAGATGAACCGTTTCCGGTGGTTGCAGTTACAAAGACATTTACTGTGGAATAACAATATCTTTGCTTCATAAAAAAGCCTTCAAACATAATTTTGAAGGCTTTTTTTTGTGCCCTAGACTGGACTCGAACCAGCACACCCAAAGGCGCTGCGACCTGAACACAGTGCGTCTACCAATTTCGCCACTAGGGCATTCAGGAGCCAAAACTACTTATTTTTTTGATAAAATGAGTCGTCTTTTTATTTTTTATGTTCTGAAAAAAACTGTTTTTCAGTAACCAACAGTTTATCAATTCCTTACAAACAAACGACTATTTTGCCGATACGACATCCGCATATTTATGGCGGTATGCATAAAACAAGAATACCTGTGCGGCAAAAACTGCAATTGCAATCGGAGCGCCGTCGGGCATGTGAAGCAAATTGATCATTAAAATATTAATCACAATCGGAAATAAAACCACATTGGCCAACGCTACAAATCGGCCACTCAAAAAGGCAATCGCACAAATGAGTTCAATGGCTTTTACAAAATTCATAATGTAACCCGAAGCATTGAGTCCGTCCATAAAAATCTTTGTATTGCCCTGCATCGGCGGTGGCGGTGGCATCATTTGTAAAAAATAAGTAACCGATGCAAAAAGGAACATCAGTCCCAACAAAATCCTGACAATAATAGTTGCTATTCTCATAAAATAAAGTTTTTTTGGTTGTTGTTAATCAACCAAAAATACTCTTTTTAAAATATTTATGTCAGTGACAACGTTTCAATTTTCGCGAGCGCTTTGTCCCAGGCTTCAGACATCATGTCAAAATGTTCCTCAGGCATGTCTGACTCAATAGATAAAGTAGTGACCCCATTGGTTTCAGAAAGGAAATATTTTTCGAAAGTGCCTTTCACCTTTTGGGCCTCTTCGCTGTCGAAATCTTCTTCACCGTCCCAATACATGCCGTCATAAGCGATCGACAGCATTTCGTACGGATGTTTTTCGGCAATTTTTCCAATGATGCCGCGTTCCGAATCGTCTTTAAAAGTAACTTTATGGCCTTCGATCCAATCGGTGATTGCGTGTGAACCGGCGCTGAATTCGGCAAACCACAAGCGGTTTAACTCATCTTCTACCAAAACGTTCCACACTTTTTCCTTTGGAGCCGCAATCATTATTGTTTTTTGTATCTTTTTCATATCGTGAATTTAAGTTGTTGTCTGACAAAATTAAATTTACGAAAAAGCGGTATGCAAAAATTGTAAATCTTCAATCGGATGTTACAATTACTACACTTTTTTGTGGTTGGATTTTTACTTTTTCGAGGGTTTCGCACTCATGTAAAACACCAATTTCCCGCCATTGACAATATCGCTTTGGCGGATTTTAAAATTCGAAATGACTTTCCCGTTCAATTCTATTTTTCTGACATATACATTTTTGTCACTTTGATTGATGGCTTCAATGGCAAATGTTTTTCCGTTTTCCAGTTGCAAAACTGCCGATTTCACAACCGGACTTCCTATTGAATATTCATCAGATCCCGGCGCGACCGGATAAAATCCGAGTGACGAAAAAAGATACCAGGCGCTCATTTGACCGCAATCGTCATTGCCTCCCAAACCGTCAGGCGCATTTTTATATTGTTTTTTTAAAATCATCCGAACGCGTTCCTGCGTTTTCCAGGGTTCATTGGTCCAATTGTACAAATAAGCGACGTGATGCGCGGGTTCGTTCCCATGAACATAACCGCCGATAATACCTTCTCTCGTGATGTCTTCAGTATCGGCAAAAAAAGCATCGGGCAAATGCATCGTAAATAAAGTGTCAAGACGTTCGCCGAATTTTTGTTTTCCGCCCATTTTCTGCATCAGGCTTTCGGGATCCTGCGGAACGAAAAAACTGTAATTCCACGAATTGCCTTCGATAAATCCCTGACCGTGCGTACTCAAAACATCGGGATTGGATTGAAAACTTCCGTTGGCCAACTTGGCGCGCATAAAACCCGTTGTTTCATCATAATTGTTTTTCCAATTTTGTGACCGTTTTAAATAAGTGTCATAAACATCCGATTTGCCGAGTTTCTTCGCCATTTGAGCGATACACCAATCGTCATAAGCATATTCCAAGGTATTCGAAATTGATGTGCCGCTTTTCTCCGCCGGGATAAAACCTTTATCAATATAATCGCCGATGCCTTCATAACTACGATGGTTCGATGTTTCGATACAGGCAGCAAGCGCTTCTTCTTGATTTCCGGTGTAAACGCCTTTGATGATCGCGTCGGAAACTACCGAAACGCTGTGATAACCGCTCATGCACCAGTTGTCATTAGCATAATGCGACCAAATGGGCAACATTTTTAAAACGCTTTGGTCGTAATGCGCCATCATCGATTTGACCATGTCATTGTTTCGTTTGGGCTGGATAATATTAAAAAACGGATGCAACGCGCGATACGTATCCCAAAGCGAAAAAGTCGTGTAATTCGCAAATCCATCGGCTTTGTGAACGTTTTGGTCGAGGCCTTTGTATTCGCCGTTCACATCGGTATAAACGGTCGGATTGATAAACGTGTGGTACATCGAAGTATAAAAATTGACCTTATCTTCTTCCGAAGCTTGAATCACAATTTTGTTGAGTTCGTTGTTCCAATCAGACTGCGCCTGATGTTTAACTTCTTCAAAATCCCAACCCGGAATTTCAGCTTTCATATTCTGGAGCGCGTTGTTTTGACTCACCGGCGAAAGGGCAAATTTGATCTTGATTTTTTCATTTTCTCCGGTATCAAAATCAAAATAGATTCTGATTTGCTTTCCGGCAATTTCAGGAAAATTTTTGTCTTGGTCGAATTTGCGCCAGAAACCGCGGTAACTTTGTTTGTTTTCAAAATTTTTCTGCCCGTATTGCTTAAACGGTTTCGAAAACGACATTGCAAAATATACCGTACGCGTTCGTGCCCAGCCGTTTGTTTGGCGGTAACCCGTAATTAAAGTATCGTTGATGACGCGCACATAGGTCCATATATTTTTTTCGGGATAATTGTAAATTCCTGACATCAAATCGAAAATAATGTGCGATTCCGTCGATTTAGGAAAAGTATATTGGTGAAAACCGACTCGGGTAGTAGCCGTCATTTCTGCCAGAATATTGTGATCATCAAGTTTGACTTTATAATATCCGGCTTCTGAAATTTCATTCTGATGGGAAAAAGCAGAACGATAGCCGCTATCCGGATGGTTTGCCGTTCCCGGATTCAATTGCAACTTTCCCTGTGTTGGCATAACCAGGAAATCACCGAGGTCGGAATGGCCGGTTCCACTGAAATGGGTATGGCTGAAACCTGTGATTGTTTTGTCGTCGTATTTGTATCCGGAGCAATATTGATACACTTCGCCATTATACTTATCGTTTTTTTCGTATGAAATCGTATCGGTTTCGGGGCTCAATTGCACGGCGCCAAATGCAACGGTTGCGCCGGGATAAGTGTGTCCCATTTTTTGTGTTCCAATGATTGGGCGTACATATTTTACTAAATTCTGTTGTCCAACTGCTAAGATTGGAAGCAATATCAGATTGTAAAAAAGGTGTTTTTTCATTTTTAAATTTTGAAAGACTAAGATAAACCGAAATTTTGAACCATTAAGGACATATAGAAAATTAAAGTATGGCGCTTGATGAACTTAATGTCCTGAATGGTTTAAATAAAAAACTGAATTTTCTATCTGATATATTTGATTCAGATTTTCGACATGATTTAGCAATATTGTCCATGTAAATCGTAAATCGTAAATCGTAAATCTACTTTGTTCCTTATATTTGCATCACAACACAACGACAACAACATGAATTACTTTTCCTCCGATTTCAAACTCGGTATTTTAGGCGGTGGCCAACTCGGCAAAATGCTGCTTTCGGAAACCCGGAAATTCGACATCCAGACGTATGTTTTAGATTCGTCGGCAGAAGCGCCGGGCAGAATCGCTTGCAATTATTTTGAAAAAGGCGATTTGATGGATTTTAAAACGGTATACCAATTTGGCAAAAAAGTGAATTTGCTGACAATCGAAATCGAAAACGTCAACCTAGACGCTTTGCAACAATTGGAAGACGAAGGTTTGCCGGTTTATCCGTCGCCATCAACTTTAAAAATGATCCAAAATAAAGGCGCTCAAAAAGACTTTTACATCCACCAGGGTATTCCTACTGCAGATTATGAACGGTTTACACATATCGAAGCGTTAAAAACTGCAATTAAAAACGACGTATTGACTTTTCCGTTAATTTGGAAAAGCGCGCGTTTTGGTTACGATGGCAACGGGGTGAAAGTGTTGCGTTCAATGGACGATTTAGTTGGATTGCCGCAGGACGAATGCATCGCTGAAGAAATGATTCCGTTTAAAATGGAACTTGCCGTGATTGTTGCACGCAATGTTTCCGGCGAAATCAAAACCTATCCGGTTGTCGAAATGGAATTCCACCCCGAAGCAAACCAAGTCGAATATGTGATTTGCCCGGCGAGAATTCCAGAAAATATCGCACAAAAAGCACGCGAAACGGCATTGCAGGTTTCACAAGCGTTTAATCATGTGGGCTTATTGGCTGTCGAAATGTTCCTGACAAATGACGATGATATTTTAATTAACGAAGTGGCGCCAAGACCGCACAATTCGGGACATTATTCGATTGAAGCGAGTTTTACTTCACAATTTGAAAACCACATCCGGGCGATTTTAAATCTGCCCTTGGGAGATACGGAAAGCAAAGTGGCGGGAATTATGGTAAATCTTGTTGGCGAAGAAGGATTTTCCGGACCTGTTGTTTATGAAAATATTGAAAACATTTTAGCGATTGAAGGAGTTACGCCGCACATTTACGGCAAGAAAGAAACGCGTCCGTTTAGGAAAATGGGCCACGTGACGATAGTAAATGAAGATCTTTCCAAAGCGCGGAAGATAGCCGAACAAGTAAAGAATACGATCCGCGTGATTTCGCGTTAGCGATTGAAGCGGCATCCTTTTGCAGAACGCAGTCGTGCAAAAGATAAAGCGAAAAGCGCGGGCCGCAGGCAACGTCCAAAAAAATATTAATTCATTATTAATTGTTAATTAAATGAAAGTAGGAATCATAATGGGAAGTATTTCCGATATGCCGGTCATGACCGAAGCCATCGAAATACTCAAACAATTTGGCATCGAAACCGAAACCGATATTGTCTCGGCACACCGCACGCCCGAAAAACTTTTTGACTACAGTAAAAACGCCCATTTGCGCGGCTTTTCGGTCATTATCGCCGGAGCCGGTGGCGCAGCACATTTGCCTGGAATGGTCGCATCGATGTCGCCGTTGCCGGTCATTGGCGTTCCGGTGAAGTCGAGCAATTCGATTGACGGCTGGGACAGTGTGTTGTCGATTTTGCAAATGCCGGGTGGCGTTCCTGTCGCGACGGTGGCTTTAAACGGTGCGAAAAATGCCGGGATTTTAGCCGCACAAATCCTAGGTAGCCACGATAAGAACATACTTGAAAAAATTATTGCTTACAAAGAAAGTTTGAAAATT